>Ga0209580_10000184_pt1 | contig 41139 bp, 36 predicted proteins | sample Coa_R1_5_FD_187153 | JGI IMG/M metagenome (GOLD analysis project Ga0209580, IMG submission 187153) | Surface soil microbial communities from Centralia Pennsylvania, which are recovering from an underground coalmine fire - Coalmine... | ecosystem: Environmental > Terrestrial > Soil >... | reverse complement strand
AAAGCGCTGTTCACCGATCAGGATCTGGCTGACGGCTTTGCCGCCGACGGCGGTTTCGATCGCGTCCTGGACATCGGCGACGTTGATGCCGAAGCGATCGGCGGCAGCCCGGTCGATGTTCACGTTTACATTCGGTTGGCCACGGACCTGGAAGGTGCCGAGATCGGCGACGCCGGGAATACGGCTCATGACGGCTTGCATCTCGTCGGCTTTTTGCTCGAGCGTCTTGAGATCGCGGCCAAAGAGCTTGACCGCCAACTCTCCCTTCACACCGCTGACGGCTTCTTCGACGTTGTCGGAGATCGGCTGTGAGAAATTCCAATCGACGCCGGGGAACTGTTGAAGTTGCTTATCCATCTCGGCAATCAACTCGTCTTTCTTGCCATGGAATTCAGAGCGCCATTCCTCGCGCGGCAGAAGATCAACGAAGAATTCGGTGTTGTAGAAACCGCTGGCGTCGCTGCCGTCGTCGGGGCGTCCGACCTGACTGACGACCAGCCGGACCTCCGGAAAACCGGCGAGCACGATGCGCGCGTTCTTTGCCATGGCGATGCTCGAGGAGGGCCCGGTGCTGGGCGCGAGAGTGCCGCGTACCCAGATGGCACCTTCATCGAGGTGAGGAAGAAATTCGGAACCGATGATTCCGCTCAGGGCGAAGAAGAGCATCAGGCCTAAAGCGAGAAGCCCCATCGCGAGGGTGAACTTCATGTGGTCGAAGCACCAGTCGAGGGTGCGGGCGTAGCTGCGGTTCAGCCATTCGAGCACCGGGTTACGCCACTCTTTCAGTTCGCGGCTGAAGAAGTAGTTGCAAAGCACGGGCGCGATGAAGAGTGCGAACACCAGGGCGCCGAGCAAGGCGAATGCGACGGTCCAGGCCATGGGACTGAAGAGGCGGCCTTCGACGCGTTGCAGGGTAAAGATCGGAAGGTACGAAACAATGATGATGACTCGGGCGAAGAAGACGGGCCTCTGCACTTCGTGGGCGGCCACCGCGACGATTTCGCGGAAAGTCTTCTTGTGATCTCCGAAGGAAGTGTGGCGAAGGATGTTCTCGACCATGACGACCGATCCGTCGACGACCATGCCAAAGTCGAGTGCGCCCAGCGAGAGCAAGTTTGCCGGGATATGGCGGAGATCGAGAAGGATGGCGGCGAAGAGCAGAGAAAAGGGGATCGTTATGGCGACGATCAGAGCGCTGCGCACGTTGCCGAGGAAGAGAAACAGAACCAGGGTGACGAGAAGTACGCCGTCAGTCAGATTGCGCAGAACGGTGTGCGTGGTGTGATGCATCAGTTGGCTGCGGTCGAGGTGAGGGACGAGTTTGACTCCGACCGGTAACAGGCCAGCTTTTCCGTCGCTGCCGTTCAGTTGATCGATCTTCTGGTGCAAAGCATCGAGCGTGGTTTCCGCGACTGCGCCTTTGCGCAGCAGGACGATTCCTTCGACGACATCATCGTCGTTGAGGATGGTGCCGTCTTTTTGGCGGATGGTTTTTCCGAGCTGGCCGAGCCGGACCTTGGGAGCTTGCACGACGATTCCCAGATCGCGGATGCGCACCGGAGTGCCGTTCTGTACCTTGACGACTGTGGCAGCAATGTCGTCGGTGGTCTGCATGAGGCCAACGGCGCGGACGTTCAGAGCCTGCTGGCCGCGCTCGATGAATCCGCCGCCTGCGTTGATGTTGTTGGCGACCAACGCCTGCTCAACTTGCGGCAAGGCCAAGCCGTAGGAAACCAGCTTGTTGGGATCGAGTTGCACCTGGTACTCGCGGGTAGGGCCGCCGAAAGGGTTGACATCCACGATGTTCGGGACGGACTTGAGCTGGTTCACGACGAACCAGTCGTTGAGCGCTTTCAGTTCCATCACGTCATACTTCGGATTCGTGCTGGTCAACGTGTAGAACATGATCTGGCCGATGGGACTGTAGTCTGGACCGATCCCCGCCGACACGCCGGTGGGCAGAGTCACGTTCTGGAGGCGGTCGAGGACTTCCTGGCGGGCGTTGAATGTGGTGATGTCGTCGTCGTAGATGATGGTGATGACCGAGAGGCCCATCAGGGACACAGACCGCAAATGCGTGAGGTGGGCAACGCCATTCAGTTCGACTTCCAGCGGAACGGTGATCTGCTGCTCGACCTCTTCGGCGGCGTGGCCGGGCCACTGCGTGATGACCTGAGCGTAGGTGTCGGCGACGTCGGGATAGGCCTCGATCGGCAGGGCATGGAACGAGATGATGCCCCAGACGAAGAGGACAAGCGCGCCTCCCAGAACCAGCAGTGGGTTGGCGAGCGCGAAATCGATGGCCTTGCGGATCATTCGCTATTCCCCGGCTCGCTTTTCCGCCACTTCGGTGGAGAATTCGAGGGCATTAGTTACGACTTCGTCGCCGGCCTTTACACCGTCACGGATTTCCTGCATGCCATCGGGAGCCAGACCGTCGGCGACGATGGCAATCTTGCGAAACTGGTTGGCACCCTCCTTGCGAAAAACCCAATCTTTGTCGTGAAGGCGCATGATGGCCGTGGAGGGGACGACGATCCGGTCTGTCAGCTTTCGTGACCGGAATGTGGCTACAGAGAACATGCCGGGCCGGAGAGAACCGTCAGGGTTGGGGAGCACGATACGGACTTTTGCGGAACGGGTGTTCGGATCGAGCACGCGCGAAATATCGGCGATCCTGCCTTTGAGGATGCGATCCGGAAAAGCATTGAGGCGAATTTCAGCGGCGTCACCCAGGTGGACTTCGCCGAGATCGTTCTCAAAGACATCGCACACGACCCAGACCTCGGACAGGTTGGCGATGGTGAAAAGGTTGGGAGTGTTATCGAGGCTCTTGACGCCCTCGGCCCCGGCGACGTTTTGTTCCACGATCGTGCCGGAAACCGGTGCTTTCAATTCGATCAGCGGGCTCGGCTTGGCGGGATCGGCGCCGAGAATCCTGACATGATGATCGGCGGTTTCCACATCGACTTTGGCTTTGTCCTCGGCGTCTTGAGCCACTTCGAGATCTTTCGTCGCGATTGCGCCGCGGTCGTAGAGCATCTGGGCGCGGTCAAGAGCTTTGTGCGACAACGCTTCGTCGGCTTTGGCTTTCTGGTAATCGGCGAATGCGCCGGCGAGGTCGGGGCTTGAGATCACGAGCAGAGACTGGCCTTTTTGGACGGTGTCACCCAGTTTCGCTTTGAGGTCCACGACGCGGCCGGCGCCGAGCGAGGTGACGTGGATCGTGCGATTCACATCGGGAGAAACGACGCCGTTGGCGCTGACCTGCGTAGGAAGCTTGCGAAGTTCCGCCTTCGCGGTTTTAAAAAGCTCGGGATGATCGGCGGTGAATACGTCCGGATCGATCGTGACGGGAGGTTTGGTTGTCGCCGCGGGAGTGTTCGAAGAGCAGGCGACGGCGGTCATGAGCGCAGCGCAGAGGAATCCCACCGAGATGTAGCTCACAATTCGCCATTCACGATTCTGAGTGAGAGGTTCAGGCGTCCCTACGGGACGAGGCGTCGGACCGGAAGCTCCCCGGCGCTGGAAGCGCCGGGCTACTGTCAGACGTCCCTCCGGTACGATTGCAGATCCAACAGAATTAAGCGCACTGCCTGCGGGATTGATCGCCGTTTTTGTGGAGGCGACAGTTCTTAAAAGTCGTTTCATTGAATTACCTCGCGCCCTACCGCCTGGTTTATCTGAGCCGCCGCCGTGAGATAGGAGCCGACGAGGTTCACGTAGTTCAGTTCCACCGAGCGGTATTCGCTCTCGGCATTCAGGAAGTCCAACAGTGATGCGCCACCGTGCTGGTAGGAGAAGAAAACTGTGTCACGCACGCGCACAGCCTGTTCGAGGTACTGGCGCTTGTAGGGTTTTAAAAGATTGATGTTGCTATTGAGCGTGGCATAGGCAGAGTCGACGTCGCTGTAGACCTGGGTCTCCACGCCCTGGCGTAATTTCTCGTTGCGGCTGATGTCGATTTTGGTGCGAAGCTTCTCGCCCTGATTGCGGTCGAAGATACGCAACGGGATGCTCACGCTGGCGCCGATGGTGTTCAGCGCGTCGGGATTATTGAACGAACCATTGTGGGTGAACCATACGCCAATGGTTGGATCGATCGAGCCGTCAGCCTCGGCCAGCTTGTAATTCGTTTCAGCCTGCTTCACCGTGAGCAGGGCGGCACGAAGGTCCGGTCGGGCGTCGAGCGCTTCTTTGCGGTAATCATCAAGGGGAAGAAGATCTTCGCGGAAGTCGAACGTTCCCTCTACGTCGAAGCTGTCGACCGGGCGGCGATCATCGAGCAGGGCGAGGAGATTGATTTTGGTCGTGCGCAGGTTGACTTCCGCATTCTGCAAATCCGATTCGTACTGGAGGCGCTGCAGTTCCAGTCGGTCAAGATCGATGCGGGCAATGTCTCCGGCCTGAAAGCGGTCGCGGCTGACTTTCAGAATTTTGTCGTAGTACTCAAGGTTATCCTGCGCGAGGCGCAGCACTGCCTTCGCCTGGAGCACACCTACGAATGCGGTGCGCAAATTGAAGAGCAGGGTGCGCTCGGTGTCTGACGACTGCGCGGCACCGATTGCCGTGCCTTGTTTGGCGGCCTCATAGCGCAGGCCACGCTTATTACGGCGCTCGAACAGGTAGCTGACCCCGGGAGATACGAACGTGCCGGCGAACGGCTGCCAGACTCCGTGACTCGGGCTGATCTGCGTGCCGTCGGCGGTTAGCGTGAAATCAGGGTTGGGACGGAGGTGTGCAGTGATCTCCTGAGCTTTCAGTTCATCGATATTGAGCTTGCTGGCAAGGAGAGTGGTGTTGTTGAGCTGAAACTGTTCCTTGACCTGGTCCCATGTCCAGATTTGCTGAGGCAGAGACACACCCGGTTGGGGTGGTGTCTGGCACCACAGGATGGCCTTGCCCAGGACAATGGCAACTGCAATCAGCAATCTCGACCGCATGAAGCTCTCCGTGCTGGCAGGCGACTGGCGCCATGTGATCCTGGCGGAATCTCTACCTGCCTGTGGGGCGGAAGCATAGAGACATCGGCTTCCGCACAACTGTTGTGGAGGAGGAAGAAAGTGGCCGCCGTCGCTTTTGCAGGAACAGGCGGCTCGAACTATGCGAGGAAGAAGGGAGGGGGAGCGCGATCGGATTGCGCGATCACACGGGCAGAAGACGAAGATGATACCGAGGCCGGAACCCAGTGCCAGGCCAGCTCATTGAATCCACACGAGGCAGAAGCGGAAGCTAAGGCGGCGGGCTGGGCCTGCCATTTCAAGAAGCTTTGCTTGTCGGCGACAGCCTGGCAGATGCTTTTCTTGCTCGGAGACTCCTCCATTTCGGCCCGCATGGCGCGCAGGTCGTCGGTGGCCGAAACCACGGGGAAGAGAATGACTAGCAGGCATCCGAGCGCCAGGAAGCACTGGAGAGCATCGCCCTTCCGTCTCTGGGGCGCAGTTCGAGAGTAATGCCACAGCCAGTAGGCGGGCATCGCCAGCAACAGCCACAAAAGGTTGAGCAGAAGTTCCATCTAACGAAAGACTTTGAAGACTAGAAATCAATACTAACCCGTATGTAGTTTTCCAGAAAGTTAGAATACCCGTCAATGTGACGTTCGTGTTTTGGCGATTCCGGACGCAAAAAGAGAATCGGGGAACATTCCTAATCAGTCCCATCTATTTGTCTAAGCTGGATAGCGGCTTAGGCCGAAGGAAGCAAAGTGAGCAGATCTCCTTTCGTTCGCGGGTTTTTCTTGGTGGCGGCCCTTGGGTTCGCCAGCGGGATACTAGGTTGTCAAGTGGATTCGGTCAATACCGGGGACCAGCAATCTGGTTTGCAGGAGGACGTGTCCCAGGAACCGGGCGAATCTGACCTCATCATTGAAAACGACTCCCAGTTGCCGGAAACGTATCCGCATGCTTCTTACGAGGTTCGCTTCCATGCCCGTGGAGGAGTGCCTCCTTTGCATTGGCGGGTGGAGAAGGGTGCGCTTCCTCCGGGGCTCAAACTCGAGCATGACGGCCTTCTGCGCGGTTCACCGGAGCACACGGGGGAATTCCAGTTCACCGTTTCGGTGACTGACAGCGGGCAGCCACAGCGATCGGTGCAGAAGGCATTCGTGTTGCGAGTGCACTCAGCGATGGTGCTCGACTGGAAGAATCCGGCGCACGTGAACGGGAACAGGATCGAGGGAAGTGCGGAGATTTCGAATACTACACCGGATGACATCGATTTGACGTTCATTGTTCTGGCGGTGCCGGGGAATGGGCGGGCGGTCGCGATCGGATATCAGCACTTTGTGTTGCGACGGGGAACGGTCGGCCAGGAATTGCCTTTTGGAGAGACGCTGCCTCGGGGAGGATACGTGGTGCACGTGGACGCCGTGGGCGAGGTGCCGGCCAGGAACATTATTTACCGGGAGAGGATGCAGACGCCTTCGATGCTGCAGGTGGCTGTGGGGCCCTAGGCGAAGCCGCGCGCCTGGACGGCGAAAAGCTTGAACCGCGAAGGACACAAAGGTCCGCGAAGGATAACCACGCCTTTCTTTCGTAACCCGTTGGTGGTTAATGCCTTGCGTGGCCTGCAACTGGCGATGGATCAATCACATACAGGAGTGATGCAGATCACACACCCACGTGAGGGAAATGACCCAGATTGGCGCAGAGCGCGCTCTTTCCAAAGCTAGGCTGACCTTTGCGCTGACGGGAATAACCTCCCTGTTTTCTTAAAGATAGATACGCATGCACTGACTGGTTCGAAGTGGCTTAGAGAATGGTTCGAGGCGTGCCATACCCCCAATGTGGGTTGAGGCGACAGCCGGGTGGCCGGGGCCCTCGAGACCCTCGGGAGGTTGTGATGCGAGCTCCATACGGGCTGAACATTCTCGACAATTGCACGACGTGCCCTATCAGGGGTGAACACCTATTCTGCAATTTATCGGTGCACCCCAGCCAGAGGCTGAATGAGATCAAATCCACGGCGGTGTATCCGAAGGGCGCGATGCTCTTCATCGAGGGGCAACTGTCGCGAGGTGTGTTCGTGCTCTGCACCGGCAAGGTGAAGTTGTCGACGACGTCGAGGGAAGGCAAAACGATCATCACGAAGATCTCCGACTCTGGGGATGTGCTGGGCTTGAACGCTGTGATTTCCAACGTCCCATATGAAGTCACAGCGGAGATGATGGAGCCGGGGCAGGCGAACTTTATACCGCGGGACTCGCTACAGCAGTTCCTCAGAGAGTTTCCCGAGGTGGCGATGCGGGTGGCGCAGCAACTGAGCCGAAACTACTACACCGCTTATGAAGAGATCCGGACTCTGGGTCTGGCGGCCTCGCCTTCCGAGAAGTTTGCGAAACTGCTGCTTACCTGGTCGACGAAGTCGACCCAGAGTGATGGGTCTTCGCAGGTGAAGCTGACGCTGACGCATGAGGAGATCGCAGAAATTATCGGGACAACGCGAGAAACAGTGAGCCGGTTGTTCTCAGAGTTTAAGAAGAAACAGTTGATGCAGTCCAAAGGAGCGACGCTGGTGATCCGAAGCCGGTTCGCGCTGGAGAAGATTGTGCAGTCGTATTAGAGAAAGTTCCTGGGTGTAGAGGCTCGGATCAGAGATTCGAGCGAGTGAAGAGACCGGCGGCGGGGGCGCTGCCGGTTTTTGCATGGATCCTCTGTTGTTCTGGTGCTAGAACCTGTAGTGATTGTCAATTGCGCTCGCGGCAAGCACAATGAGCCAGTTGGTTTGGGCGAAAGATTACGGAAGGGCGCATCTGTTTTTGAGTGAAGTCGAATGGTCTGCTGTCGAGTAGAACGTGGGCCGCAACGATCTTGCCTTGGATCGGAGAAAAGTGAGGACGGGGCAGCCCGTTGGGTATAGGATTCCTTCCTCGTGTTAGCAAGATTCATCCTGTAGGGCAAAACCCTCCCTAACGAATGTCTTTAGACCTGCATCTTAACGTTTGAGTGTTGGGTGCCCGCCCACGCACATCTGTTATGAGAAATGCCAGGTTAGCGACGTGCGTGATGGTGACCTGCATCTTGGCAGCGTCGTCATTGGCTGAACCGGCGCAGGACGTGGAATCTTCCAAGCACAGGGCTTGGGACATGCTCATGACAGCAGCCTTCTCGCCACGAGCCAGCCAGAGGACCAACGGAATCCGAGCGCTGGGATTGCTGCGCGACAACTCGCAGGCGCGTCAACTGGCGGAGAACGCGCTGAGCGATCCAAATATGGATGTACGTCGCGCGGCGGCTACGGCGCTCGGGCAGATGCGTGCGAAGGAATCCATCCCGAAACTGCAGGAAGCCTTGTCAGATAAGAAGGTTCCGGTGGTGATGGCTGCGGCTCAGTCATTGCGGGAACTGAAGGACGAGAAGTCGGCGTACGCGGTCTACTACGACCTGCTGGTGGGGGAACGCAAGGCGGACGACGGGGTGGTTGCGCAGCAATTGGCGACTTTGCGAAATCCTAAGCTTCTGGCGGAGATTGGGTTCTCAGAAGGTATCGGGTTCGTGCCTTTTGCCGGCATCGGTTGGGATGCTTGGCGAACCGTGCATAAGAAGGATCCGAATCCGGTACGGGCCGTGGCGGCAACTCTACTAGCGCAGGATCCGGATCCGGCGAGTGGGCGTGCGCTGGTCAAAGCGACCAATGACAAAGATTGGATGGTTCGCGCGGCTGCCGTGGAGGCTATCGCGCAGCGGGGGGATGCATCCCTGCTGCCCAAGGTCGAGGCGAAATTCTCAGACAAGAATGCAAAGGTTCGTTACAGCGCGGCCGCAGCAGTGATCCGGCTAAGCGCAACTGACCAGGCGACGGCGATGAGCGAGAGGTAATGTTTCCACGTCACTGCGTGAGGCTGAACCCGCGAGTGCGAACCCAGATTGGCCGGAAGACTCGACCTGAGCTTATGACTTTCGCTTCTCTTTTCCTCGTACGGGGTGGCGTTGCATCGCAATTTCGATCGCGAACTGCAGCTCATGTCTATGGAACGGTTTCAGGATGAAGCCGTCGTGCTCAGTCTTTTTGACCCGTTCCACGGTTCGTCGATCGGAATAGGCAGTGAGATAAACGATGGTCAGGTCGACCTGTTTTCGAATCTCGCATGCCGCCTCAATGCCATCCTTGGTGCCCTTCAAACGGATGTCCATCAAGACTAAATCGGGTCGTTCTCTGGTGGCAATCGCCACTCCCTCATCGGCCGAGTCCACCGCGTTGATGACACAGAAGCCCAACCGCGACAGACGCACCCGCAGTTCTTCCGCGATCAGGATTTCGTCCTCGACGATGAGAGCACGCGGCTCGGGGGAAATATTCTCAGCGTGCATCATGGTCCACCGCAAACTCTAAATGCGCTGCTGTACCAGGATCGGACCGGCGCACCTCGAAAGATCCGTGAATCTGATGGGCCAGCAGCCGCACCAATCTGAGGCCCAGTGTCTTGCTCGTGTTGACGTCGAGATCGGAAGGAATTTCCTGGCCACTATCTTCGACCAGAAGACTACACCTGCCGCCGGGTGTCTTGCGCAACGTTAGCTTGATTTCCCCAGTGCCGTTCGGGAACCCGTGTTTGCGAGCGTTGGATATCAGTTCGTTGAGAAACCCGCACGGCAACGCCAAATCTACGCCCATTATCAACGGTCCAGGTCGGTTTTCAATCGCACAGGGGCATCGGGGAATTGCGCAGACGCGAGGATGTCTGCGGCAAGGCTTTGCGCGTATTCTGCGAAATCGATGCGCGCGAGATTTTCCGAGCTGTATAGGCTCTGGTGCACGAGCGCCATGGTATGTACACGGTTTTCCGTGTCGCGAAAGATCTGAACTGTCTTTTCTTCTTTGGTGTGCGTGGACTGGAGGTAGAACAGACTACAGATGACGGCCAAATTGTTCTTTACCCGATGGTGAACTTCCCGCAATAGAGCTTCCTTCCGCTCTTCGCTAGCCCGTAAATTGGCAACCGCTTGTTCGGAGATCTTCGCCTGGCGCACGAGAGTCAGAATTCGCGGCACCGTAACGGGGAGTGCGACCGCCGTTGTTACCGACGCCAGGGCGGTAAAGACTTTGACGACGGCAGATACGACATAGACCGGGATCCAGATGGTGACCACTTCCATGAAATGCGTGGCACCACACGCAATAATGAATAGACCGAATGCCAGGAACATCCAGTGAAACGGAATGTCGCGGTGTGTTCTGAAAATCAGGTAAGCGAGGGTTACCGAGATCGCGAAGTATGCAATACCGATGAGTGTGTCGACGACGACATGGGTCCAAATCAAACCAGGACTCTTAAGGTAACAGTTAAAAGATGAGGCAGGAAGTCCGCCGTGAACAGGCCCTTGGTTAGCCCTGGCCACAACAGAAACGGAGCAAGGACTACAGCTGATGCGGTGACTATCGCGTACGCCAATCGACGGGACGAATATGGGGTGAACAAGTCTGGCCCCACGGCGGGCGTTGACATGGCAACCTCCGGATGGCAGTCGCGGAAAAAACGTTCGAACGACCGCCGACACGCGCAAGCCTAACTTCTGGGGCCACCCCAAAAAGAACTTCTAATTTGCATCGGTAGGATTTGCCCGAAGAGCACATAAGCCCCAAAGGACCAAACAATCGGGAAACAAAGTTGCCTTTCAGGAACGGGGAGAAATGGTCCCCCACAGTCGAACTCCCGCCCGGCCTGCGTCGATTGTCCTTCGACAAGGTTATTTCTTCAAGGCAAAAGTCAGGTGTCGTAAAGTCCACGCGGGGACTCTGATGGCAAGTTGGCGGAAACAGCTACGACCTTCAGTTGCTTTTGCTGACCGCCAGCACGATGACTCGATCCGTCTGGTCGCCTTTCAGCGGCGGTATTTTCAGGACGAAGCCGTCTGCATTCTGAGTGAACTCCACGGACGCATTGTCGACCAGGGAGTGCGCTGCAGTGACCTTGCTGCTGATTGGCGGCAGGGCTAGCAGAGGGGCAGCCCAGTTTAGGATGTGCACGTAAATTTTGTTTTCTTTTTGGGTGGTGACTCCCCAATCGCCGGGAGGGATGGGACCTCCGCGAGTTCCGTACACGGAGTCTCCATACTCGGAGAGCCATTCTCCGACAGCCTGCAGACGGGTAGTGAACTGGGGATCGATCTCGCCGTTCGGGTAGGGGCCGATGTTCAGCAGGAGGTTGGAGTTGTTCCCCGCGGCGCGGATCAGGCGGCGTTCGATTTCGGCGACGCTCTTGTAGTTGCTGTCTCCGAAGTTGAAGCCCCAGGACCCGTTCAGGGTGTCGGAGCTTTCGAGCGGCATGTCGCTGCTTACGTATTTTGTGTTGAATCCGGCGGTGTTCTGGCCCGGGAGATCGCGCTCGAACGTCTGAACGTCTTCACCGGGACGCGGTGTCTGATGGTGGTTCGGGATGATCAGAGCCGCCGGCTGTAGCTTGTGGATCAGGGCGTAAGTTTTATCGAGATGCCAGTCGGTGTTGGGCTTGTCCCACATGCCGTCGAACCATATGCCGCCGATGGGACCGTAGTTGGTTAGCAACTCGGTGAGCTGGCCGTCCATGTAGGTGTCGAGGTAGGCGTTCCAGTCGCCGTGGTCGGGGCGGCCGTTGTCCCAGTTCGTAGCACCGCGCGGATAGTAATCGGGATTGTGCCAGTCGAGCTGCGAATAATAGAAGAAGAGCTTGATGCCCTGGCGATGGCATTCATCGGCCAGCATTTTCAGCGGGTCTTTCTTATAGGGCGTGCGGGCGACGATGTTCCAGTCGGAAACTTTGGAATCGAACATCGCGAAGCCATCGTGATGGCGCGACGTGATCGTGATGTACTTCATGCCGGCGGCTTTGGCAAGCGACACCCAGGTTTTGGCGTCGAACTTCTCAGGATCGAAGAATGCAGGCAGGCGATTGTATTCGTCGAGTTTGAAATGGCGCTCGTGAAAGACCCATTCGCCGTCGCCGAGCACGCTGTAAACGCCCCAGTGAATGAACATGCCGAATTTCATGTCCTGATAATCGCGGCGCGCCTGCAGATTCTCGGGGAAGGGCTGATAACTGGATTGAGAGAAAGCGGTTCCGGCGGTTAGCAGCAGTAAGGCGAGGGCTAGAGTTCGCAGGATAAACGGAAATCGGGTGGCCTGATGCATGATTTTTCTCCGGCGGGATTGTTGTGGAGCAACGCCAAGCTTCTTGAAACCGCTCATCGTATCAGAATCTTCAGGTCAAAGGCCGTGCCTCGGGATCGGTGCCCGGCTGCGGATGAATTTTCTTGCAGCCGGAATCGCATCTGGCTCATCCTTCGAAATCGCAGTTCCTCGGGAGGTGGATTTGCCGACAAGAAATGGACTTATCCGGGTCTCCAGTCGATATTCGGTCGATGAAACGGTGCGCCGCCTGCAATCCGCTTTCGCGGAAAAAGGTCTGCAAGTGTTTGCGCTGATCGATCACAGCGGTGAGGCTGAGAAAGTTGGGTTGAAGATGCCGCCGACAAAGCTTCTCATCTTTGGCGGCCCGAAGGCGGGAACGCCGCTAATGGTGGCCGCTCCCCGCCTCGCAATTGATTTGCCTTTGAAGGCGCTCGTGGCTCAGGACGCTGAGAATAAGGTTACAGTTACGTACAACGATCCTGAGTACCTGCGCGAGCGCCATGGGTTTCCAGCCGAGATGACTAAGAATCTTGTCGTAGCGGGCGCGTTGATTGCCAAGGCTGTGGAATAATGCTGGCGATAGACCAAACCGGTGATCGACAATTCAAACGTCACTTCTGAATCGAATTCTAACCGGGCGAGGGATCATCTCGCGAACGAGAGGACGTTTCTCGCCTGGGTGCGAACGGGCGCGGCAATCGTGGTGTTCGGATTTGCCATTGGGCGGTTCTCGATCGCACTGCGGCAGTTAACGGCGTTGCAGGGGCATCCAGTACACCGCGGTGGCCTTTCGGTGTGGATGGGAGCGACGTCAATAATACTGGGCGTGCTGCTGGTGGTCGGCGGGCTGTTTCGATATCGCAAGACACGTGAGCGCCTGGATCAGGGAAGGTTTGAGCCGGCGGGATTTGTGCTGGACCTGGTGACGGCGCTGACCGTACTGTTTGGACTGGTGTTGGCAGGATATTTGATCTATATCGAGAGAAGCGTGGGATGACTGGGGCTAAAGCCCGGAGTCAAAAAGGCGCGTGACGCGGCGCTAAAGCGCCGCTCTTCCACGGTGAAGTCCTAGCCTCGAGTGATGTCTAGTCCGGGGTGATGTCTAGTCCCGAGTGATGTTTAGCCGGGGCATGTCCAATCCCGGGTGATGTTTAGCCCGAGGTGATGTTTAGTCCCGAGGTGCTGGCTCGTGCTGGGCGTCTTGTGGGTGTGATGTCGATTGGCGGCGATGTCTAGAAGAGCGGTCTCGGTCGAATTCGACTATCAATCTCTATGGCGAATGATCAGGAGAAGGAAGCGGCAGCACGGGCGAGCTTGCAGTTTGTGAAGGATGGGCAGGTTGTGGGGCTGGGCACCGGGTCGACGGCGGCGTATTTTATTAAGCTGCTTGGGGAAGAGGTGAAGAATGGCTTGCGCGTTCAGGGCATTCCCACTTCGATCCGGTCTCGGGAGCTGGCGCTGAGTTTGGGGATCCCGCTGACTACGTTGGACGATTGCCAGGAAATCGATGTCACTGTCGATGGGGCGGATGAAGTCGATCCACAGTTGCGATTAATTAAGGGCGGCGGTGGGGCGCTACTGCGGGAAAAGATTGTGGCGTCGGCTACGCGGCAGATGATTGTCGTGGCTGATGCATCGAAACAGGTGCAGAGGCTCGGCAGGTTTCCGCTGCCGGTGGAGGTGATCCGGTTCGCGCAGGCGCTGGTCGCCAAGCGGATTGCCGCGCTGGGAGCGGACGTGCAGTTACGACGCGATGCTGCAGGCAACGCTTATCTGACGGACGAGAACAACCACATTTTGGATTGCCGCTTTGGAGAGATACGGGATCCTGACAGGCTGGCGCGGGAATTAAGCGAGATGCCGGGCGTGGTGGAACACGGATTGTTCATCGGGATGGCAAGCGTGGCGTTGTTTGCGCGCGGGAGCGAGATTGTGGAGTTGAGACGATAAGCCACGGTGGCTGAAGCCCGTGTTGTTTAGCCGATCCAACGCGGCGCTAAAGCGCCGCTCTTCCACTGGGCACCAAAAGCTAATGGCTGCGGGAGCACAAACCGAGGGCTGGAGCGGACCGTCGAGGCGCCGCGTGCCGCGCTTTCTGGTGCAGGCGCAGGTGGACCTGACAGTACTTCGCTCGGGGGTTCCGGATACGATGCCGGGGAGATCGGTGAACGTGTGCGAACGCGGCGTGGCTGCAATCATGGCCGGGGAACTTGTGACCGGGGAATCCGTGGGAGTGGAGTTGCACTTGCCCCCGCTGGCGGAGCCGCTGCGAACGCGGGCGTTGGTACGGTACCAGGACAAGCTGCGCTGCGGGCTGGAGTTCGTTGCGCTTTCGGCGGAACAGCGGGCATCCATCCGCGACTGGGCAAAAGAAGCGAGGGCGATCGCGGAGGAAACGTCGGTCTCTGTCGCGGCGAACCCGGCGGAGCGGAGAGAGAACGAGCCGAGGAAAAGCTCGGACTCAAGTATCAGTGCGAAGCCTCCGAGCAGAGCAAAGCGAAACCGGCGCGGGTGGTGGTGGCTGGTCGGCCTGTTGGCCCTGTTGAGTACGGTTATTTGCTGGTGGCGTTGGAATCGCGGGTGGCAGGATCTGGAGTTCGGCTTGAGAAGTGCACAGGCGGATACCGTGGAAAAGCCCCGCGCGCAAGTCGCTGCCGAAGTCATGGAAAAACTGCTGGTGCATCGAGTGGAGCCGGTCTATCCCGCCGAAGCGCGGAAGGAGAGGCTGGAAGGAACCATTGCTCTCGACATCGTTGTGGGGCGGGATGGAGCCGTGCTCCGCATGCGTGCCCTCAACGGGCCCGACGTTCTAGCCAGAGCGGCAATGGACGCACTGCGCTGGTGGAAATTTGAACCTTACCGAATCAACGGGGAACCTGCGGTAGTAGAAACCACGGTTGCAGTGGAGTTCAAAAGATAGTCTGTCAGCCGTTCGCTTTGCGGGAAGGTTGCTCGCCCGCTCAATTTCAAGTCACACCTCATATTTCTGGACTTGAATTTTATGGATCAGCGGTCGCCTGCCTGGACGCCGGTGTCTAGCTCTTTTGTTTGCGAAGGGAGCGGAGGACACTCATGCCGCTGAACGCGAAACAGACGACGGCGGCGAGGGCGGCAACCATCATGATTTTCGAGCTGAGATGAAGGAAGTCGGTCAACACTGCGCTCACGGCCAAGATGAGGCCCAATACATTCAACCACAGGGGCGCGTGAATTTTCCTGTCGAGGTCTTTCCGAAGACGGAGTTGCAAAAGGAGCGCGGCTAGACCGATGGCCGCAACGACGAGGAGCGCTAGCGGACTCAGGAAGGCCCGTTGCCCGGTGTAGAAAACGACCAGAGCGAGAGCAAGAAGAAGCAGGCCAGCGGCTACCAGCGCCCAGCCACGAGGCTTTGGCGGAACAGTTGAATTGGAAGCGGGCTCTGACACGGGCGCTGGTCAAAGTTATACAGTGCAGCGCGGGGCCTTTCAAATGCCGGAGGTCACGTCACCACATACTGACGTGGGTTGGCGGGACTCAGTTTTCTTATTTCTTCTGCAGGTTGCTTTCCGCCAAATTTATGGCAGTTCTCAGTGCGTCGGCCGCCTTCACCTTCACGTCTGGCTCAACGCCCGTCCCTTCCCAGTTAGTTTTGGAGATGGGATTGATGACTTTTATGCCGGGTACACGGATTGTGAAGTGACCGTCAATTCGATGCGGCACGCCCATATGGCCACGGCCAGAAGTCGTTTCGCCGACCAGCGTCGCGCGCTTCAGCATCTTCAGGTCATAACTGAACGCTTCCGCGGCGGAGAAGGTCGTGGACGAAGTCAGCACAAAAGCAGGTTCGTCGGCCAATCTATTTCCGGGAACGGGCGGCAAGGTCCAGCTCTCCTCGGTGGAGTTTTGGCTGCGATCGTAAAAGTCGTTCAGGTGCGTGGGCCGATCGACGAGGTAGGTCGCGATAAGCGCGACCATGTTTGCATAACCTCCGGGATTGTCGCGCAAATCGAAGATGATCGCGTCGGCGTGATTTAGTTTCGCCATGGCAGCGGCTGCCGTCGGTCCACAGATCGAGGTGTCAGGAAACGAATTGAACTTCAGGTAGCCGATATTGTGTGGCAGGATCGCGATCTTTTCGAAGGTACAGTTGTTCTGCTTCATCTCCTTTCTGTAGCGTGCCACCTCATCGGGTGTTGGTGCGGAAGTGTTTTCGCTTGTCTCGACTGCACTGTAGTTCACGGCCACGTACTTGTCGTGGCTCACATCTCGCATCTGGTTGGTCAATAGATCGGCGAAGTTTGGGCCATCTGTCACTTCATTGTCGTCGCCGTTCGTTTCGTGGTCTCGGAGAGCAATCGCCATCTTCTGAGCGACTTCTGCGTCGACGTAATACTTCCTGACGATTGCGCTTGCCCCGTCAACTACGCGGTGCCGGGCCGCGGCATCGAGTGTCGTATCTTCGGCGAATGCGGCAGGCCCCGTGGCGGTGAGTGGTAAGGCGGCAGCAGCTGGCTGCTGTAATCCGGGAGAAGGGCGTGGGATTTCGTTGCCGTTGGACTGGGCCTTGAACTGCGGAGATGATGAGGAATAAACGGCACTGTTCTTCGCCGCTTTCGTAGCAAGCGTTGGGGGTAGAGCGATGGATCCTACGCGGGAGGCAGCTTCGGGGGTCTGGCTTGGAGCGATTGCGTGATTCGTTGCCACGGGCCCAGTTGTTCTGTCCGGAACACCGGTGGCACTGGCATGGGGCGGAATCCACTGCGGTGCTTGAAACTGAACTTCCGGAATGCGGACACGGAGAACGTGAATCCAGCTGTATTTGATGGCAACGCAGGTCAGACTGAAGAGGGCAATCGAGAGGATTAACCCGGGGACGACCGCAGTTGGCCGAGGGCGGAAGGGACTGAGGACGCAGAACGAAGGTATACCGTCGAATGCGGCTTGCGGCGCGGGAGCGGAAACGCTCTCACGCCAGAATTCCGGACGCAAGGTCCATTGGCGGACCAACGACAGCATGCTGTCCATGAGTAGCCGGAATCCGGAGAGCCTTCCGTTCGCCTGATCGAAGATGGAGAGAATTTCGTCGCCGAATCTGCTGCGGAATGCGGGTGGGTGTAGACGAAGGACGCAACGATAGATGCGGCGAAGCATCATGCCCTCCTTGGCTTTGCCGTCGAAGGCCTCGCGATTTGCAGACGGGCGCGGGCTTCGCGCACCACTTCAGCGAGGCGGGCAATCTCCGCTTCGAGAACTCTGCGCCCGGCCAGTGTGAGCCGGTAGTAGCGACGGCGGGGATCGTCGTCACCAGCGCGCCTGCCAAGCTCTTCCACCCAGTCCCGTTGAATCAACTTCTGCAGGTTGTCGTACAGCGTGCCGGGGCCGAGTTTGTATTTTCCTTCGGACTGGCGGGTGACCTCTTGCATGATGCCGTAGCCGTGAAGATCTTCTCCGGCGAGGGAAAGCAGGATGTGCAAAGTCGCGGGAGACAGCGGAAGGAAGGAGTGAAGATCGTCTTTCATGACTCGGTTACCGGTATATCGGAATCCGAGTTAGTTGTCAAGTCAAATCAGGCGCTCGGCACCACCCGACTGGCACCGGCCGAGGACATTGAGAGCGCGTATCTTGAGAATCTCGGAAAAAAGCCGGCAACGGTGCTGGACAAGAAACCCAGCAGCGCGGCAGCGATCTCCAGCGAGGATGTGCCGTTGCGGAGGCGCGCCGGATAATCCAATCTGATCATGAGGGATTTTCGAGTCAGCGATCAGACGGGTCTGCAGCTTTTCGTCGATGTACGCGAAGGACGGGGCAAACCCGCCTCTTTTTTATTACAATCAAAAGACTCCAAGCCTTGGGTGAGGCCAGCGGGCTATCCCGAAGCTGTAGTCACCTCGCATGCAAGATCGGATTGTGGTCACTGGCGGAGCGGGATTTATCGGGTCGAACTTCATCTTGCAGAGAATGCAGGACTCTTCGTTTTCAATCACCAATCTCGACAAGCTCACGTACGCCGGGAATCTGAGAAACTTGGAGAGCATTGCCGCCGATCGCCGATACACGTTCGTGCAGGGCGACATCGGCGACCGAAAACTGGTGAGCCAACTCCTGGCGGAGCAGCGTCCTGCTGCACTGGTGCACTTCGCCGCCGAAAGCCACGTCGATCGGTCGATCCGCGGGCCTGAAGACTTCATTCGCACCAACGTCAACGGCACTTTTGCGTTGCTGGAAGAGGCACGCGCGTACTGGGGCCGGCTTTCAGAAGAAGATCGCAGCCGGTTTCGGTTCCTTCACGTTTCGACCGATGAGGTGTACGGATCCCTGGGCCCCGACGATCCGCCATTCTCAGAACGAACTCCTTACGCACCTAACAGTCCATATGCTGCATCGAAGGCGTCATCGGACCATCTGGTGAGGGCCTATCACCACACGTTCGGATTGCCGACGCTGACCACAAACTGTTCGAACAATTACGGACGATTTCAGTTCCCCGAGAAGTTGATTCCGCTGATCATTCTGAACGCGCGCGACGAAAAGCCTCTGCCCGTGTACGGCGACGGCAAGAACGTTCGCGACTGGCTCTACGTGGAGGATCATTGCGAGGCCATCGCTACTGTGCTGCGCAAGGGACAACCCGGCGATACGTACAATATTGGGGGCTGGAACGAGAAGCCCAACATTGAAATCGTCGAGACGATCTGCGATCTGGTTGATGAGATGGCGCCGGGCAAAGGAACTTCGCGCAAGAAACTCATCACCTATGTGAAGGATCGGCCAGGGCACGACCGGCGGTACGCGATGGATGCGAGCAAGATTGAGCGGGAGTTAGGATGGAGACCGAAAGAGACGCTCGAGAGCGGACTTCGCAAAACCGTTCGCTGGTATCTTGAGAATCACGATTGGGTAGCTGGCGTTACCAGTGGAAGTTACCGGCAGTGGATTGCCACGCACTACTCAGCCTAAAGAGCATCGGAATAAATCTCAAACATGGCCGAAAGCACGCGATACAAGGGCATTATTCTTGCGGGTGGATCGGGGACGAGGCTGTATCCCATAACACAGGCGATCGGAAAGAGCCTGCTGCCCGTGTACAACAAGCCGATGATCTATTACCCCCTGTGCACGCTCATGCTGGCGGGCATCCGGGACATTCTGATCATTTCCACTCCGGAAGACGTGCCGAAGTTTCAAGGGTTGCTCGGGGATGGAAGTCAGTTCGGAATTCAGCTCGAGTATCTGGTGCAGCGGAAGCCTGAAGGAATTGCGCAGGCTTTCATTCTCGGCGACCAATTTGTGGGGGGAGATCCTTGCGCTCTAGTGCTGGGCGATAACATTTTCTACGGACACGATTTCGCGAAGGACCTGCGCGCATCCGCAACGAAGACCGAGGGGGCGCGCGTCTTCGCTTATCCAGTGCATGATCCGGAGCGATATGGGGTTGTCGAGTTTGATCAGAATGGGCGCGCATTGACCATTGAAGAAAAACCTAAACAGCCTAAGTCCCGATATGCGGTGACGGGCTTGTATTTTTATGACAGTCAAGTCGTCGAAATTGCAAAGTCGCTGAAACCGAGTGCGCGCGGGGAACTGGAAATTACAGATGTGAACAGGGCGTATATGCAGAAGGGCCAACTGGAAGTCGTGGTGATGGGACGCGGAATGGCTTGGCTGGACACCGGGACCCACGAGTCCTTGATGGATGCGGCCCTCTATATTCAGGCAATTGAAAAACGGCAGGGACTGATGGTGGCGTGTCCAGAAGAGATTGCATATCGGTCCGGCTACATCGCGGCGGCGGAAGTCGAAAAGATCGGGAGTTCGATGCGAAACAGCAGCTACGGCGCGTATCTACTGCAGCTTTTGCGAGAGAGGGTATTCTGAAATGAATGCCGCTTGAGCGCTGCGGCCTGCGATGGACCCGATCAAGAAAATCTCGACCTCACTGCCCGATGTATTCATCCTGGAACCACGCGTATTCGGGGACGAGCGTGGATTTTTTCTGGAAAGCTACAACGAAAAAGTGTTTGCTGGATTGGGAATTCGCGAGCGATTTGTGCAGGACAACCATTCTCGCTCGGCGCAAAATGTATTGCGCGGATTGCATTATCAGATTCAACAGGCGCAGGGAAAACTCGTGAGGGTGATTGAAGGTGAAGTTCTGGATGTCGCGGTCGACATGCGGCGCAGTTCCAGCACGTTTGGGAAGAGTGAGGCCGTTCATCTATCCGGAGAAAACAAGCGTATGTTGTGGATACCTCGGGGATTTGCGCACGGGTTTTGTGTGAGCTCACCATCAGCCCACGTTTTGTATAAGGCGACTGACTACTACGCGCCCGAATACGAACGTACCCTGGCTTGGAATGATCCGGACTTGCATATTGAGTGGGAAATCAAAGGTGAGCCCATAGTCTCGGCTAAGGATCAGCGGGGAGTTCTGCTGCGGCACGCCGAGTGCTTTGAATAAGCGAAATCCATGAAGGTTCTGATACTTGGCGCCACTGGACTGCTCGGCAAAGCGCTCGTGCGCGAATGGGCTGATGACGAAGTAGAAGCCATGGGCTCGCGCGATGTGGATATCCGCGACGCAGCCAAAGTGCGCGAGAGTGTCGAGAACGCTCGTCCTGATTGGATTGTATTGGCCGCAGCCTACACCGATGTTGATGGCTGCGAAAGTCATCGCGAACTGGCCTTCTCTGTGAACCGCGATGGGGCGGTGAACGTTGCCGAGGCCGCCCGGCAAGCGGGAGCCAGGCTGATCTTCCTTAGTTCTGACTACGTGTTTGACGGCAAGAAAACTTCTCCGTACGAAGTCGACGACAAGCGGAACCCGCAGAGTGTTTACGGGCACTCTAAGGCCGAGGCAGAGATCCGATTGCAGGAGATCTTGCCGAATTGCTGCATCGCCCGCAGTTCGTGGGTCTTCGGAGTCGGTGGAAGGTGTTTCCCGGATACGATCTTGCGACTGGCCGCGAACCGGCCCGCGCTCGACGTCGTCAATGATCAGCGAGGATGTCCAACGTATAACCTGGATCTGGCGCGAGCCATCATCCAGCTATGCCGAAAGGATGCTAGTGGAATGGTGCATGTAACCAATGCCGGCGATTGTTCGTGGTTTGAATTTGCCCGAGAGATCGTCACAGGAGCTGGGCTTGCGACTGAGGTGAGGCCGGTGAGCAGCCAGCAAATGGCGCGTCCGGCGCCGCGTCCGGCGTATTCGGTTCTGTCGGCAACGAGCTTGCGCCGATATGGCGTCGAAATGCCCGGGTGGAAGGATGCGCTAGGTCGATATCTGCAAGAATGCAAGAGCTGATTCCATCCGGTGATTGCTTCCGCTGACGCGGGACTGATAGGATGCCGCGGGGTTCGAAGCACGTGAAGGTCATCCAGAACTACATTGATGGGAAGTCTGTCGCTGGCCAGCGAGAGTTCGCGGACGTGAACCCGGCGGACGGAAGCGTGATCGCGCAGGTCAGCGAGGCGGATCGGAACACGGTCGATCGCGCGGTACAGAGTGCACGTAAGGCTTTAGCAGGAGAGTGGGGCCGCGCAAGTGTGCGGGAACGCGCGGCTCGTTTGCGCAAAGTCGCCGACGCGATTGAATCGCGCTTCGATTGTTTCGTTGCGGCAGAAGTCGCCGATACTGGGAAGCCCATTTCATTGGCTTCGAGGCTTGACGTGCCGAGGGCTGCCGCGAATTTCCGCGCATTCGCCGATATGATCAGCGCGGCTGGTATTGAGTCGTTCCAGACGGAAACGGCTGATGGCAAGAGCGCGCTGAACTACGCCATCCGCAAGCCTTTGGGAGTCGTGGGAATCATCACTCCGTGGAATCTTCCGCTCCTTCTGCTCACCTGGAAAGTGGCTCCGGCACTGGCGTGTGGAAATGCCGTGGTGGTAAAGCCGTCGGAAGAAACGCCTGCAAGTGCGACCCTCCTCGCTGAAGTCATGCAAAGCGCTGGAATTCCGGATGGCGTCTACAACGTAGTGCATGGATTCGGTCCGAACTCCGCTGGCGAGTTCCTCACGCAACATCCAGATGTGAATGCGATCACGTTCACGGGCGAGTCGCAGACTGGCGCCGCCATTATGAGGACGGTCGCCTCTTCTGTAAAGCCGATATCGTTTGAACTGGGCGGGAAGAATGCAGCCATCGTTTTTGGCGACTGCGATTTCGACGATGCAATCGCTGGAATTGCCGATGCCGTGTTCCTGAATACCGGCCAGGTCTGCCTCTGCGCCGAGCGCATCTACGTTGAGCGTGGAATTTTTGACCGATTCGTTAGTGCGCTCAAACAGAAAGCTGAGAGTCTGCGGCTAGGATCTCCACTGGAACCGGCCACCGAGATGGGCCCATTGATTTCGAAACAGCATCGAGAGAAGGTTGTCTCCTACTACTCGCTCGCTCGGGAAGAAGGTGCAAATGTTGTGACGGGCGGCGGAATTCCCGAGTTCGGCAACGCTTCGGACAGCGGATTCTATGTCCAGCCCACCATCTATACTGGCCTGGCGGAATCGGCGCGCTGCGTGAAGGAAGAAATATTCGGTCCGGTTTGCCACATAGCCCCGTTCGACGCCGAGGACGAGGCGGTGGACATGGCCAACGATACGAAGTATGGTTTGGCGGCGTCGATATGGACGTCAAATCTGAAGCGCGGCCACCGCGTCGCACAACAGATGAATACGGGGATCACTTGGGTGAACTGCTGGTTTCTTCGGGATCTGCGCACGCCCTTTGGCGGTATGGGGCTGTCGGGAATCGGGCGCGAAGGGGGCATGCACTCGCTGAACTTTTATTCGGAACTGAACAACATCTGTATCAGGCTCTGAATCCGAGTTGATGACGGTTGCAAATGCGATGGGAGAGGTCGAAAGCAAAGTCGTCGAGGGAAAGGCGAAGCCACGGGGAAAGTATCCGCACGTTAAGCGCGCGGGAGATTTTCTGATCGTCTCGGGCACCAGCTCACGGCGCGCCGACAACAGTATTGCAGGAGCGGATGTGGACGAGATGGGAACCACGCACCTCGACATTCGTCTTCAAACTCGAGCAGTGATCGAGAACGTACGAGATGTCTTACGCTCGACTGGTGCCGATCTCCGGGACGTCGTCGAAGTTACATCGTACCTGGTCAACATGAACGATTTCGCCGGATACAACGAAGTGTATGGCGAGTATTTCGACTACGACGGACCAGCGCGTACCACGGTCGCGGTGCATCAGTTGCCCCATCCGCATCTGCTGATCGAAATCCGGGCGGTAGCTTACAAGCCTGAGAGATAGGAGGCCTATGCCATCGATCAAGGAGTTGAAGGCATTCAATTTTCAGCGCTGGATCAAGGACAACAAGGAGAAGCTGAAACCGCCGGTGGGCAACGCGCAGGTCTGGGAAGACGGCGACATGATGGTTACGGTTGTCGGAGGGCCGAACAACCGCCGCGATTATCACGACGATCCGACGGAAGAATTCTTTTATCAATTGAAGGGTGATATTTTTCTTCGCCTGATGGAGAAACCGGGCAAGCCGCCACTCGAAGTCCCGATCAAAGAGGGTGAGATATTCCTGCTTCCGAAGCATATGCGTCACTCGCCCCAACGGCTGCAAGCAGGCACCATTGGTGTTGTGGTCGAGATGCCGCGGCCGGAAGGAGTGATGGATGGGTTCGAGTGGTACTGCCCGAACTGCCACCAGTTAGTGCATCGCGCCGAGGTCAAGTTGAAGAGCATCGTGCGCGATCTTCCTCCATTGTTTGAGCAGTTCTACAACAACCAGAACCTCCGCAAGTGCAAGCATTGCGGCGCGATTCATCCCGGCAAACAGTAGAAATGTCCGTCATCGACATTCACAATCATTTCTTTCCCCGCGCCTGGCCGGACTTGGCCGCTCGCTACGGGACGCCCAACTGGCCTTGGATCAAACACACTGAGCCGGGTAAAGCGGAAATCATGATTGGCGATCGTTTCTTCCGCCATATCTATTCCGCGTGCTGGGATCCGCAGAAGCGTCTTGAGGAGATGGATCGAGACGGAATCGAAATGCAGGCTCTCTCGGCGACTCCTGTCTTGTTTGGTTACGATCGACCGGTTGAACATGCACTCGATTGCGCGCAGTTGTTTAATGACGCGGCACTGGAATTGTGTGCCCAAGGAAAAGGCCGACTAAGATCCCTTTGCCAGGTGCCTTTGCAGGATGTGGACGCTGCGTGCAAGGAGTTGAGCCGGTGCATGAGAGCGGGGCACTTGGGTGTGCAGATCGGCAATCACGTCGGAGAGAAGAACCTCGATGATCCTGGCATCGTGACCTTCCTTCACCATTGTGCCGATGAAGGCGCGGCGGTGCTGGTGCATCCCTGGGACATGTTCGGCCAGTCCCGGATGCCGAAATACATGATGCCGTGGACAGTGGGCATGCCGGCCGAGACACAGCTCGGCATCGTTGCAATGATTCTGAGCGGTACCTTCGACAAGCTGCCGCGAAGTCTTCGAATCTGTTTTGCGCATGGGGGCGGGAGTTTTGCGTTCCTCTTGGGACGGTTGCAGAATGCATGGCAACATCACCCTGTGGCACACGGCGTTAGTGAGCTGGCTCCCAAGGATTATTTGAATCGGTTCTATGTCGATTCGGCCGTGTTTGACACCCTGGCGCTGAAGTATCTGGTTGATACGATGGGTGCCGAGCGGGTGATGCTCGGCTCCGACTATCCGTTTCCGCTGGGTGAGCATCATGTCGGAGAACTGATCCGAACCAGTGATTTATCGCAGCACACAAAATCCTGTCTGTTGGGTGAAAATGCGGAGGAATTTCTTGGTCTTCGAGCGACCACTCCTGGGCAGAGCACCGCGACCATTAAACGAACTGAGCCGATCCAGTCCGAAGGCCATCCGCTGACTTACAGTTCCTATCTGCGAGTTCCCGAACTGCTGCAATTGCAACATCCGCAATCACGGCCGGAGCATCATGACGAGTTACTGTTCATCATCGTGCACCAGACGTACGAGTTGTGGTTCAAGGAGCTGCTCCATGACTTAGATGCGGTTGTGGCGAATCTTCAGGACGCGGGCAAGAATCCCGAATCGCACGACGAGGTCTATGAGGCGGCCCGCCTGCTCCGACGATGCACCGAGATTACGCGCGTGCTGGTGGAACAGTTCACAATTCTCGAAACCATGCTGCCGACGCATTTTCTGGCCTTTCGTGGAAAACTTGAACCGGCTAGTGGGTTCCAGTCCGAGCAGTTTCGCGAACTCGAATTTCTGTGCGGCTTGAAAGATGAAAAGATGCTGCGCTATCACCGGCCAACGCCGGAAGCTCACGCGCAGCTCGAGCGGCGTTTGAAGGAGCCTTCTCTGCATGATGTTTTCTTCGAGGCTTTGCACGCAATGGGGAAGCTGCAAATCGACAGAGATGCAGGTGAGCGCGAACGGTTTGATGCCAGGGCGCGCGCCGTGCTTTCGTTGTATCGCGACGAGCACAGCAATCGGGATTGGATCGACGTCTGCGAACGGCTCACGGAGTTCGATGAGCTCGTGGTCGGTTGGAGACTGCGCCACATCCAGCTCGTAGAGCGGGTGATTGGGACTCGCATGGGGACCGGCGGAAGTGCGGGATCGTCATATCTGAAACTCACCCTCGACAAGAAATTTTTTCCGGAGTTGTGGGAAGCACGGACGCTGCTTACGGAATAACTCCCTCGATCTTCTCAGATGACTCAGAAAAACGGGACGATCACGCTGATTGGCGCCGGGCTCACCGGGCCGCTGCTCGGTCTTGAACTGGTAAAGCGTGGTTTCCAGGTAGAGATTTACGAAAGGCGCGCGGACATGCGTCGAGTGCACATGAGCGCAGGGCGATCGATTAACCTGGCCCTATCTGTGCGAGGAATTCACGCGCTGACACAGGCGGGGTTGTGGAAGGATATGCAGAAGATTGTCATCCCGATGAAGGGCAGGATGATGCATTCTGCCGCGTCGGAGATAACTTTCCAGCCCTACGGCAGAAGTGAATCCGAAGTGATCAACTCCATTTCGCGGGCTGATCTGAACATTGCGCTCATGAACGCCGCCGAGGAGCGGGGGGTTAAGCTCCACTTCCAAAAACGCTGCAGCGGAATCGGTCTGAAGAGCGGTGTCCTCGAGTTGCACGATGAGAATACTGGTGAGAGGCAGTCGGTGGCTGCCGATGTAGTGATAGGCTGCGATGGATCCGCATCGGCCATTCGGAGCGGGATGTTGAAGCGCAGTCGCTTTAATTTCTCGCAACAATATCTCGATTACGGCTACAAAGAACTCACGATTCCGGCTGCGCGTGGCGGCAAGCACGCGCTGGAGACGAATGCCTTGCACATTTGGCCGCGAGGCAACTACATGCTGATCGCCCTTCCAAACGTCGATGGCACCTTCGCCTGCATTCTCTTTCTGCCCTTTGAGGGAAAGGACAGTTTCGAGCAGTTGCCAACACGGGCAGTCGTTTTGGAGTTCTTTCGAGCGCAGTTTCCCGATGCACTGGCGCTGATGCCAGATCTGGCAGACAACTTCTTCGCAAATCCGGTTGGATCCATGGTGACGATTCGATGTTCGCCGTGGTATTTCGAGGGAAAGGCTCTGCTGCTAGGGGACGCCGCCCACGCGATCGTTCCATTCTTCGGACAGGGAATTAATTGTGGATTTGAGGATTGCACGGTTCTGATGGAGTTGCTGGACCAGCATGGGGCAGATTGGAACAAGGTGTTTAGTGAGTTTGAGCGCGCACGCAGAGAGAACACGGATGCCATTGCCGCTCTGGCGATCGAGAACTTCGTCGAGATGCGGGACCGCGTCGGCGACCCACATTTTCTGTTCCGCAAGAAAGTAGAATTCGCGTTGCAGGGGAAGTATCCGCAGCGTTTTGTGCCCAAGTACTCGATGGTGACATTCCTCCGCGTGCCATATGCCACAGCCCTGAAAAGAGGCCAGGTGCAGGATCGAATGCTGACGGAACTCTGCGAGGACATTGACCACATCGAAGATCTCGATTGGAAAAAAGCGGAAAGACTCATCCCCAGCGAACTGAGTCCATTGGAGCTACAGTGAGACCGCCGACCTATGAAATCGGAGAGCAGTATGCGGCGACAATGGATGCTCGCGACCCTCTCGCTCATTTCCGCGACCGCTTTCACATTCCGACAACGAAGAGCGGTGAACAGGGTATCTATCTTTGCGGACATTCGCTGGGACTGCAGCCCAAGACGGCCAAAGCATATCTGGAGCAGGAACTGAAGGATTGGGCCGGACTTGGCGTCGAGGGACACTTCCACGCGAAGAATCCGTGGATGCCCTATCACAAGCTTCTGACAGAACAGACCGCCACTCTGGTTGGCGCGGAACCAGTCGAAGTGGTGGTCATGAATTCGTTGACCGTGAACCTGCACTTGATGATGGCGTCGTTCTACCGCCCGACTCCGAAAAGGCACAAGATCCTGATCGAGCGAGGAGCTTTCCCCTCGGATCAATACGCGGTGAAGTCGCAGATTCGATTTCACAACTACAAACCTTCTACATCGCTCATTGAGCTGACTCCTCGAGAGGGCGAATCCTGTATTTGGGACGAGGACATAGAATCGCTGATCGACGAGGAAGGCGAATCGATTGCGCTCATTCTTCTCGGCGGAGTGAATTATGCGACGGGACAGTATTTCGACATCCCAGAAATTACGAGAGCTGGGCATCGCAAGGGATGTATCGTTGCTTGCGATCTGGCCCACGCGGTTGGGAATGTCCCTTTGCGCTTGCACGATTGGGGACCGGACTTCGCGGTTTGGTGCAGCTACAAGTATCTGAATGGCGGCCCCGGTTGCGTTGCGGGATGCTTCGTTCATGAGCGCCACTCCCATGCGTGGGATCTGCCGCGCTACGCCGGGTGGTGGGGGCATGATGAGCGAACCCGATTTGAAATGGGGCCTGACTTCAATCCCATGATCGGAGCGGAAGGCTGGCAACTAAGCAATCCGCTGATCTTGGCTCTTGCTCCTCTGCGCGCCTCAATGGAAATCTTCTCAGAGGCTGGAATGCAGCGTTTGCGAGAAAAAAGCGTCTCGCTCACGGGTTACATGCAATTTCTTCTGCGAGAGAAGGCGGGGAAGTACTCGATTATTACTCCTTGCGATCCGGAGCGACGGGGAGCACAGTTGTCCATTCGCCTGAAGACGGGGCGGGGTCTTTGTGACAGGTTGCTGGCCGAGGGGGTGATTGGCGACTGGCGTGAGCCGGATACTTATCGAGTTGCAGCCGTTCCTTTATACAACTCATTTCGAGATGTTTACCGATTTGTGCAACATTTCTCGGCGGCTCATTCGTAACAAGAATATCCCACCTTAGTTTTGGAGTCGCCTGGTTACCTTGGTACTTCTTTACTTTTTCTTCACAACCATACAATTCATGCGTGGGGAGTTTTGCGCTCATTAACGGGCGAAAGTGGACCATTGCCATCTGCACACTCGTGTGTGTGCATGTTGCGTTCTCGCTGGTCGTGCCCCGCAGCTTTGCCCTGACGGCGTTTGGAGACATTCTCCAGAACGTCGTTCTGCTTCTGGCAACCGTAGCGTTCCTTGCCAATGTCAGGAACACATCTGGCAAAAGCCGTCTGTTCTGGCTGTTGATGGGCCTGGGCTTAGCCACTTGGTTGGCATCGCAGGTGATGTGGACGTATTTCGAAGTTTACTTGCGGCATGAAGCGCCCAATCCATTTGCCGGTGACGTGATTCTTTTCTTGCACGTTGTACCCATGATGGCCGCGGTTGCGATTCAACCGCATCAGAGGCAAGACGATCACGCGATCCGCGCTAGGACTCTCGATTTTGCCCTGCTGCTGACCTGGTGGTTGTTTTTGTATCTGTTTGTAGTGATCCCTTGGCAGTACGTGCAACTTTCGGAACCGGTGTACGGCCGGAGCTTCGATCTGCTCTACTTCAGCGAAGAACTTGTGCTTGCTGCGGGCTTGCTTCTCGTATGGCGTCGTAGCCGGGGCATCTGGCGCAGTATTTACTTCCAATTGTTCGGCGCGACACTGCTCTACTGCGGTGCTTCACTACTGGCCAGCGAAGCCATTGATTTGCACGCGTACTATACCGGCAGTTTGTATGACGTGCCACTTGTGGCGTCGATGGCTTGGTTTGTACGAATTGGTTTTCTGGCTCGATCGGCGGAGTCCGATTGTTTATCGGAGGAAGCACCTGCGCGCGGTTTTGGTATATGGAAAGCCCGTCTCGCCATGCTCGCAGCCTTCGTCACGCCGCTGATGGTGGCCTGGGCGGAGTTTGGCGGTGACGCGCCGCATCGGGTGCGCACCTATCGGCTTTTTCTGACCGTGGCTGTCATGCTCATCATGGGAGTGCTGGTGTTCCTGAAGCAGCATCTGCTCGACCGGGAACTGCTTACATTGTTGCGGTCGTCGCGCCAGAATCTCGACGAAATGTGCCTCTTGAAAGACGAACTGGAGAACAAAGAGCAGTCCTTGCGTTGGCATAGCCTCGAGCTGCAGCGGAAGAACCTTGAGCTGCAGGAAATTTCCTTTACCGATGTGCTGACCGGAATATGGAACCGCCGCTACATGGAAGAGATTCTGACCGCTGAGGCGGGACAGGTACTACGGAATTATCAGCGGGCGCGGGGAAATGACATTCGTAAGTTGGACCATCGCGATCTGGTTTTCATCATGGTCGACATGGATTTCTTCAAGGAAGTGAATGACATTTACGGACATCCAGCCGGCGACCGTTTGTTGCAGCTGGTGGCGCAAAGGCTCTCGACGGTCGTGCGCAAATCCGATGTGCTGGTGCGCTGGGGCGGAGAAGAGTTTCTGATCATGACTCGCTCGACAGATCCGTCAGGAACCCCGGCTTTCTGCAGCCGCATTCTGGAAGTTATCGCAGCGGAGCCTTTTGATCTTGGCTATGGAATTAGTGTGCGGAAGACCTGTTCGGTGGGGTGGGCCGCCTATCCGTGGTGCCGTCGGGCATACGAATCCATTTGCGCCGAGGAATCGATCGAACTCGCGGATGCCGCCCTGTACCGGGCGAAGACTCTTGGCCGAAATCAGGGAGTCGGCATCGTGGCCACCGAGACTGCGGCCCAGAATCCGGAAGAAATCGATCTGCGAGTATTGCGCGAGACAAAGTCTCCTCTTGTGCAGACCGTCGAAACGCCATGTCCGATCAATGTCCACACGATAGCCAAACCGCCTCTCAGTTCAGCGCACGCCGCGAATAAGATCGATGGATAGATCCTTCCGTGCCGCTCCAGGCGCTTGACCTCGGCCATCGGGTTGAATACATTGAGAAGCCGGTCCACGGCAATCTGAGGGCATAACTCCGAATGAAAACTCCTGCTCGCAAAACTGGTCTGCGTCAGAAGGCGCAACTCATGTCCGCTTCGGAAATCGAGCGGACGCTGGTACGGCTCGCGTACGAGATTGTGGAAAAGAACGGTGGCGTCGAGGCTCTGGGACTAGTGGGGATCCGCCGACGTGGCGTTCCGATTGCGGAAAGGCTGGGCAAGATCATTGCCCGCATCGAAAATGCGAAAGTGCCGGTGGGAACTCTGGATATCACGTTCTACCGCGATGATTTGTCGACCTTAGGGCCGAAGCCGGTCGTGCAGCAAAAAGAGATCGGGTTTGAGATCGAGGACAAGAACATCGTGATGGTGGATGACGTGCTTTTTACCGGCCGGACGACCCGGGCGGCTCTCGATGCGCTATTCGAGCACGGGCGGCCTCGACGGGTGCAGCTCTGCGTGCTAATCGATCGCGGCCATCGAGAGATCCCGGTTGAGGCTACATTTGTGGGGCGCAATGTGCAGACCACGCTCAACGAAGTGATTGAGGTGAAGCTCACTGAGATTGATGATGCGGAAAAGGTTCTTCTAATGGAAAAGTAGAAGAATTCTGGGTTGAAGAAACCAGACGGTGGCCTTGCGGCCACCGTCTTTGCTTTTGAGCTGAACGATCACGCGATTCGCGTGCACACCGCTTTGGTTTGCGTGTAGAGATTGAGAACATCGTGTCCCATCTCGCGTCCCCAGCCGGACTGCTTGTAACCTCCGAAGGGAAGTCCGGCATCGAAGATGTTGTAGCAGTTGATCCATACGGTTCCGGCACGAAGTTGCTCGGCCATCCGATGCGCCTTGCCGATGTCGCGCGTCCAGACGGCTGCTGCCAACCCGTAATCGCTGTTATTGGCGCGAGGAATGATTTCTTCGGGATCGGTGAACGGCATCGCCGCAACGACTGGCCCGAAGATCTCTTCCTGCACGACTTTCATATCTTCCTGCGTGTTCACGAGTACAGTCGGCTCAACGAAATATCCGCGGTCACCGGCCTTGTGGCCTCCCACCACGGCCTTTGCGCCTTCCGAGAAGCCCGATTCAAGATATCCGCAGACGCGATTCAGCTGTTCTTGTGAAACCAGCGGCCCCATCTGCGTTTCAGGCTCGAGTCCGGATCCAACCTTGATCTTGCTGGCGTAATCGGCCACGCCCTCAACCACGCGATCGTACACGGATTTCTCCACGTAGAGGCGTGATCCGGCGCAGCAACACTGACCGTGATTGAAGAAGATTGCGCCGGCTGCACCGGGAATCGCGCTTTCGAGATCGGCATCCTTGAAGACAACGTTCGGAGACTTGCCTCCAAGTTCCAAAGACACTTTTTTCAGATTGCCTGCGGCGGCGTGGACGATCAGCTTGCCGACTTCCGTGGAACCGGTGAAGGCGACTTTATCGACATCGGGATGAGCGGCGAGTGCTGCTCCAGCGGTTTCGCCATAGCCCGGAACGATGTTGACGACACCCTCCGGGAAACCCGCCTCTGTTATCAGTTCGCCCAGGCGAAGCGCGGAAAGCGGTGTCTGCTCGGCGGGTTTCAGCACAACAGTGCAGCCGGTCGCAAGGGCCGGGCCAAGTTTCCACGCAGCCATCAGGAGCGGGAAGTTCCACGGAATGATTTGGCCGACGACACCGACCGGTTCCCGCAGTGTGTACGCGAGATACTTCGCGCCCGGAGTGTAGGGCACCGATAACGGGATCGTATTGCCTTCGATCTTCGTCGCCCATCCCGCCATGTAGCGGAACAGATCGACGGCCAGCGGCACATCAGCCGCCTTTGCAATGGCGAGTGGCTTACCGTTATCGAGACTCTCCAGATATCCGAATTCTTCGGTGTGCTGCTCCAGCAGGTCCGCCAGTTTCCAGATCAGACGTCCCCGCTCGGAGGCTGTCATCTTGCGCCATGGACCACTGTCGAACGCGCGCCGTGCGGCTGCCACGGCCCGTTCAATGTCCTCACGGTCGCCTTCTGCGATCTGCGCGAGTACTTCGCCGGTTGCCGGGTTGTAAGTTGGAAAAGTCTTGCCGGACGCGGCGTTTAACCACTGTCCGTTGATTAACATCTTTCGTGGTTTGTCGATGAACTCTGCTACTTGTGGATGAATTTGCGCGGAGACTGCGATGCCCATAGGTCCTCCTTGGTCGACGTGGACTTGCAGAGAGAATGATTCCGGGCGAATGAAAACTTCGGGTATGCTAGTCCCGAACCGGAGGAAAATCAATCGGGCGAACTACTCGCCGTAGGGAACCCAGATGTTCTTGACCTGGGTGGCGTGCTCGAGAAACCAGCGCCCCTCGGCAATCTTGGAATCGAACCAGTCGATCGTCCGGCCTTCGTTGGTCCAGACCTGCTTCAAATTTCCCGTGGACATCGCTTTCGCGGAGGAGACCGTAGCCTCGTCCCCATAGCACCAGATTGCATCGACATCATCATGTTCCGCGAGCGGCTTGAGCAACTGCGAAACATATCCGGTCACAATGTTCACCGCGCCTCCGGGGAGATCGCTCGTATCGAACAATTGATAAAGATCGCCGGCAATTAGCGGAAATGTTTCAGACGGTACCGCGATCACCGTGTTTCCGACCGCAATCAACGGCAGCACTAACGAAAGGAATCCCAACAGCGGTGCTTCCGAGGGACAGATCACGCCGACGGTACCGATGGGTTCGTTCATGGCGATGGCAATGTTGCGGAACGGCGGATTGTGAACCGCGCCGTCAAACTTGTCAGCCCACGCCGCGTAAGAAAAGATGCGCTCGATTCCTGATGCGACTTCCCGCTTCGCCTGCTCCTCTCCGACCGCAGAGGCGAGTCGCGACGCGATTTCGTTCTGCCGGACGGCGAGATTCTCCGCGCAGTAATAGAGGACCTGTGCGCGATTGTGTGCTGTTGCCTTGGCCCAGCTTTCCGCCTTGCGAGCCGCCTCGACTGCATTTCGAATATCTTTGCGATTCCCCAGAGACGCCTCGCCCAGCAATGCACCATCAGGTGAACGCACTTCCATGCTGTAGCCGGAATCGGGACGCGCTTGTTTGCCGCCAATATAGAGCTTGATGGTGCGGTTGATCGAGGGAGTACCCGAATCGGCGGGATCTTGCGATGGTGGAACCGGTGGTCGCGTTGCAGCGAGCTTGGGAGCATGCTTGAACCATTTCGGCTCCATGTATTCGAGCAGGCCCTCGCGTCCACCCTCGCGACCGTACCCGCTTTCGCGATATCCACCAAAACCGCAGGCGGCATCGAACAAGTTCGTGCAGTTCACCCAGACCACGCCGGCTTTCAATTGCGCCGCGACCTGCAACGCGACGTTGATGCTTTCGCTCCAGACGCACGAGGCCAATCCATACACCGTGTTGTTTGCCAGTTCCACAGCCTCTTTTGGCGTGCGGAAGGTCATTGCGGCGAGCACCGGACCGAAAATCTCCTGTTGCGCGACGATCGACGTAGGATGCACATTACTCAGAATCGTGGGTGGGAAATAGAACCCGCGCGAAGGCAATGTGACTTGCGGCTGCCAACAGGTTGCGCCCTCCGCGACTCCTTGGGCCACCATGCGCTGGATTCTCTCCAGTTGCACCCGCGCCACGATGGCCCCAATATCAATTGCCTTGTCGAGCGGTGGCCCGAGGCGCAGCGTATTCATGCGATCGCGGATTTTGGAGATGAGCACTTCCGCGATGCTTTCCTGCATCAGTAGGCGAGATCCTGCACAGCAGACCTGGCCCTGGTTGAACCAGATTCCATCGACCAGCCCTTCGACTGCACTATCGAGATCGGCGTCATCGAACACGATGAAAGGCGACTTCCCACCGAGTTCAAGAGAGAGACGCTTGTGACTGGCAGCCGTAGCTCCGCGAATCGCGCGCCCTACTTCGGTTGAACCGGTAAACGCGATCTTGTCGATGCCCGGATGCTTGACCAGGGATTCCCCTGTTGATCCATCACCCGTCACGATGTTGACCACGCCCTCAGGAATACCAGCTTCCTGGCAGAGGCCGGCGAATGCGAGAGCTGTGAGAGGCGTGAACTCGGCGGGTTTCAGCACCACGGTATTTCCGGTGGCGAGTGCAGGCGCAATTTTCCACGCCAACATGAGAAGAGGGAAGTTCCAGGGAATGATTTGCCCGACCACTCCGCAGGGTTCGTGGTCAGGAAATTCCTGATCCAATAATTGCGCCCAGCCTGCATGATAGTAAAAATGCCGTGCCACCAAAGGGATGTCGATATCGCGGCTCTCACGAATCGGCTTGCCGTTGTCGATGGTCTCGAGAACGGCAAGAAGGCGGGAATGCTTCTGCACGAGGCGGGCGAGGTTGTAGAGATAACGAGCGCGAACGTGAGGAGTCAGCGCGCGCCATTTCGGAAAGGCCGCGCGCGCAGCCCGGACTGCGGCATCAATGTCCGCTGCACTGCCTTGCGCGACACTCGCCAGCGTTTCACCGTTCGATGGATCGAGTGTGTCGAAATACTCTCCCGCAGCGGGCGCCAGCCACTGCCCACCAATGAAGTGATGGAACTTCCGGCTGTGTCGTTCCAGCCATGCTTGGGCCTCTTTGGGATCCTCGGGCGCAGGCCCGTACTCCATGCTGACAAATTTCTCGGCGATGCTCATTCAGTTCATTTCTTTCGTCGACTTGCGCTAGGCGATCGGATGCCGGTACTCGGCTGAATATCGTCCTGTCGCATGATGCTCCAGTTGCCGTTCGATGTCACCCAATAGTCCGCTCGCACCGAAGCGGAACATCTCCGCCCGAAGCCAGGAATCGCCTAGTTCCTCTTTCATCATGGCAAGCCAGTCGAGGGATTGTTTCGCGGTCCGAATGCCTCCCGCGGGCTTGAATCCAACGGCCATGCCAGTCTGTTGCGCGTACTCACGGATCGCGCGAACCATCACCAGGCTCACTGGGAGCGTGGCGTTGGTCGGCTCTTTTCCGGTCGAGGTTTTGATGAAATCGGCTCCCGCCATCATGGCGACGAAGCTGGCGCGCGCAATGTTGCGGAGGGTTAGAAGGTCGCCTGTTCCCAGAATGACTTTCATGTGGGCCCGGCCACATGCCTGCTTGAAGGCGGCAACCTCGTCATAGAGCGCCTGCCACTGCCCGCCGAACACATGCGCACGTGTGATGACGACATCGATCTCGTGCGCGCCGGCTTCCGCGGAGCGGCGGATTTCTGAAACCCGTTCGGCCAGGGGAGATAAGCCCGCCGGAAATCCGGTGGAGACCGCAGCCACGTAGACTCCGCTGCCTTCAAGCGCGTGGAGCGCGGTCTCTACAAACGTGTGGTATACGCACGCCGCGGCAACTTTGATTCCGAGTTGCTCGATCCCGAGTTTCTCAGCCAATTCCTGTTGAATCGGCTGTCGCGCCTTTGCGCATAGGCGGCGCACGCGTTCTTCGGTGTCATCCCCGGAAAGCGTGGTCAGATCCATGCATGAAATTGCACGCAGAAGCCAGGCCGCCTGCCAGTCCTTCTTCACGGTTCGCCGCGCCACCTGTGATTGCGTTCTTCGCTCGACAGCGCTTGTGTTTACGCGAACTTCCCGCACCCAATTCAGATCAAGCGGAATTCCGGAGTTCGGCAGAAGCGCCCGTCCCTGAAGCCATGCGAGTGCTGCCGATGCGCCACGATCTCGAGTCGCGATTTTCGCGTCAGGATGTTGCGCGAGTTTCGAGGAATCGTGTTCGCTGAGCATTTCGGAATTTACTTTCCAGTGCGTCTGCCCCTAACCCGAAGCGGGCCTGAAGATTGGATGCAATTGTACGGCACTCGCACTTTTTCGCGCGAGTATCGTCCTCTGGCGGTTAGCCAAGGCCAAGAACCGTATGGAAATCCATCCCAGGGTTTACAATGGCGCACGATTTCAAACATTGCAGGAAGCAATTGAGAACTGTCAAGAATCCTTCTCTCTATGCGCAAAACTAATTCTTCGGCGGTTGTGCGGAAGAAGTTGGACCGGGCCGCCATGCGAGTGATGAAGAATGCTCATGCTCCGTATTCCAAGTTTCGCGTCGGCGCCGCAATCCTGCTGACAAACGGCAGAATCTTTTCCGGTTGTAATGTGGAGAACGCGTCCTACGGCATGACCAACTGCGCGGAGCGTACAGCGATCTTCACTGCCGTAGCCGAACTAGGACCAAAAATCGAAATCCGGGCGGTCGCGGTCACCAACGATCATGGAATCGCCTGTTCCCCCTGTGGCGCGTGTCGCCAGGTAATTTACGAGTTCGGGCCAGACGCAACCGTGTTCTTTCAAGGCGCAGACGGCCCGAAGCAGGCGCACATCAAGGAACTTCTTCCAGAAGGATTCCGGTTCCAGTGAGCGAAACGAGATCTGCTGCACCCATCTTTCGCGCGATTGACGTCATTCGCAAGAAGAGAGATGGCGTCGAGCTAACGCGAGAGGAAATTGAAAACCTGGTGAATGCCTACACGCGTGGCGACGTCGCTGACTACCAAGTTTCAGCGTGGCTTATGGCCGTCGTATTGCGCGGTATGACGCGCCCCGAGACCGCAGCGCTGACGGATGCAATGCTGCGCTCGGGCGAAGTCCTAGACCTTTCTTCACTGCCGCAGAGAAAAATCGACAAGCATTCGACGGGCGGTGTTGGAGATAAGACTTCGCTTGTACTCGCTCCTCTGGTGGCTACCGCGGGCGTCGCAGTGCCGATGATCAGCGGTCGAGGTCTGGGCCACACTGGCGGGACGCTCGACAAGCTCGAGGCGATTCCAGGATTTAATGTGAACCTGCCGGTCACCGAATTCCGACGAGTGCTAGAAGCCTGCGGGTGTGCCATGATCGGCCAGACAGCAGAAATCGCGCCAGCGGATCGAAAACTCTATGCGTTGCGGGACGTAACCGGAACTGTCGAGAGTCCGTATCTGATTTGCGCGTCGATCATGAGCAAGAAACTCGCCGAGGGCATCGACGGACTCGTGCTCGATGTGAAGACAGGTTCCGGCGCCTTCATGAAGAGCGAAAAGGACGCGGTTTTCCTCGCTGAACTCATGGTGGAGACGGGCGAGCGCATGGGAAAGCAAGTCGTCGCGCTTATCACCGACATGGACCAGCCGCTCGGGAAGATGATTGGCAACGCGCTGGAAGTGATTGAGGTCGTGGAAATTCTGCGAGGCGAGGGCCCGGGGGATTTGCGTGAGCTTTGCCTTCATCTCGCCGGATGGATGCTCTATCTTGGAGGAGTTTCCAAGACCGTTGCAGAAGGAACAAAGCTCAGCTCAGAACTGATTTCGTCGGGCAAGGCGCTAGACAAGTTTCAGCACATGATCGAACTGCAAGGTGGTGACGCGCGAGTCGTTGATGACACGACGCGGCTTCTGCAGGCACGACGAACATGCCAGATCGTTGGCCAGAAGTCAGGCGTCATTTCCTCCATGCAATGCGAGGACATCGGCACTGCCTGCGTGATTCTCGGTGGCGGGCGGGAGCGTAAGGAAGATTCCGTCGATCCGGCGGTGGGCATTGTTCTGCACAAGAAAGTTGGAGAACGAGTGGAATCCCAGGAACCGCTCGCGACGGTTTACTACAATTCGGAAGCGCGTGCGGAGCAAGCCCGTCTGCTGATTGCCGACAGTATTCGAATCACAGACGCAGCTCCTGTAAAGCGGCCACTGATCCATCGGGTCATCCAGAAGTCCGGAGAGAAACACTGATGGGACGATACACCGGGATTCTCGGCCTGCTAACGATGCTCGGTTTGGCCTTCGCCTTTTCCACGAATCGCCGGGCGATTCGCCTCAAGACTGTTGGCTGGGGCTTGGGGCTGCAAATCGCTTTTGCCATTTTCGTACTGCGGGTCGATATCGGGCGGCGGATCTTCCAGGCCGCCGGTGACGGCGCGAATCGTGTCCTCAGCTATTCTTTCGTAGGTTCGGAATTTGTCTTCGGTCCACTGGGCAAGCATAACTCGAACATCGGCTTTATCTTCGCGTTTCAGGTGCTGCCCACGGTCATCTTTATCTGTGCGCTGTTCGCGATCCTCTATCACTATGGCATCATGCAGTTCATCATTCGCATCGCAGCCTGGGCCATGACCCGGATCATGGGCGCCAGCGGTGCCGAGTCGATGAATGTTGCAGCCAGCATCTTCATGGGACAAACGGAAGCGCCGGTAACCATCCGCCCGTTTCTGCCTGAACTTACCCGTTCCGAACTGATGACCGTGATGACGAGCGGTATGGCGCATGTGTCCGGTTCCATTATGGCGGCATATTTCGCGTATGGCGCTGAACCGCGTCACGTGCTCAGCGCCGTTATCATGACGGCCCCCGGCACCATATTGGTTTCGAAGATGCTCGTGCCCGAAACCGAAGAGCCCAAGACCGCCGGGCGCGTCGTCATGAGTGAGGACGAAATTGAGAAAGAAAGCCACGAGAACCTTCTCGGCGCCGTCGCCCGTGGCACAGGGGATGGACTGCACATGGCGCTCAACATCGGCGCTATGCTAATCGCGTTTCTTGCCCTCGTCGCTCTCGTCGATGGCATTTTGGGTGGTATTCACAATCATGTCGCGTGGTTCCCCGCGAGCCTGGAAAGCATTTTTGGCGTGCTCTTCTCGCCAGTGGCGTGGTTAATTGGAATTCCCTGGCGCGATTGCCCTGCGGTTGGCAACTTGTTAGGCACGCGGATGGTGCTCAACGAACTCGTGGCCTTCACCCAACTCGGACCGCAAAGAGCTACGCTCGATCCGCGCTCGTTTACAATCGCCACTTTCGCGCTATGCGGTTTCGCTAATCTTAGTTCGATCGGAATCCAAATCGGCGGCATCGGCGCGCTGGCTCCAAATAAGCGCGGTGAGCTGGCGAGGCTTGGTTTCCGCGCCATGCTCGCCGGCACCATGGCGAACCTGATGTCAGCCTCTATTGCCGGTATGCTGCTGTAGAGTTCGTGTGCTCCAAATCCAAACTGAGGATTGTTCTACATGAAGCGATGTGTTTCGCTGTCCATTTTGCTTGTGCTTCTGTGCTGTTTCGTGAATGCCGTTGTCCAGTCCCCGAGGCGAGTCATCATCGATACCGACCCGGGAATCGATGATGCGATGGCGATCCTGCTGGCGCTGAATTCGCCGGAATTGAAGGTCGAAGCTCTGACGGTGGTCCCCGGAAATGTGGAGGCGTCGCAGGGCCTCGAAAATGCGTTGAAATTGGCATCGCTCGCAGGTCGTTGTGATTTGCCCGTTGCGGGCGGAGCACTGCACCCGCTGAACCAGAAATTGATCACCGCTCAGTTCTGGCACGGCAAGAACGGCCTGGCTGGTGTGGAACTGCCTCCATCGAAATGCAAGGCGGATTCGCGCTTCGCTCCTGATCTCATCATCGAAATGGTGCATAAGTACCCTCACGAGATCACGCTCATTCCCATCGGTCCACTTACGAATATTGCTCTGGCGGTGTCGAAGGATCCATCGATTGTTCCGCTGGTGAAAGACGTTGTGATCATGGGTGGATCGATCACCGGAGGGAACGTCAACGGGGCCGCGGAAGCCAATATCTACGGCGATCCCGAGGCCGCATCGATCGTCTTCAACGCAGGTTGGATCGTCACCATGATCGGTTCGGATATCGGCGAGCGCACGCTTATGACGCGTAAGCATCTGGCGCAGCTTCAGGCAGTGCATGGGCCGGAGAGCGATTTTATCTCCAAGCTTGCCGATTTTTATCTCACACGATCGGAAAAGAGCGGATATCCCGGCGCGGCCATGTACGATCCCTTGGCGGTCGCTACCGCGATCGATCCGACGCTCGTAACGCTCAAGGAGATGCACGTCGATGTGGAGGCGAAGGGCGAGTTCACGCGTGGTGAAACGGTGGCGAACCGGATGGGCTCCAACGAAAACAATGTGCTGCACGGGGATCATTATGAAATCGAAGGCGTCGTCGATCTGAAGCCGAATGCGAAAGTGTGCCTGGCCTCAGACGCAGACCGGTTCCTGCAACTCTTTATCACCCGGATCAAAGGGAAATAACATCCTGCCGATAAGGGGCAGCATCCGGTCTGGAGTATCAGAAGTTGATGCGGGTGTCACACCTCAGCCGTTTGCGCGTGCTACCAGTAGTATCGCGAAGGCATAAAAGACGAGCATCAACGTGAGATATACCTTTGCGCGCGATCCGGATCCAGCGAATTCTTTCCACGCGAGAACTCCCCATAGGGCGGCGACCATCGGCGCAGATTGCCCGATCGCGTAGGAAATCGCTTGGCCGGTAAGTTTCCCCGCGGTGAGATTGAAGACAGTTCCGAGTCCCCAGACGCAGCCGCCCAACAATCCCAGTAGGTGACCCGACGGAGGGCCGCTGAAAAATCCACCGAAACCGACTGGTTCTCCGACCAGTGGCTTCTTCATGAAATAGATATTCCAGATGAAACAGGAGAGTAGCGCCCCCAGGGTAAGAAACGTTGCAGCGCTGTAGGGCGTTAGGGAATGCCCGCGTGTCATGGCGTACGTCATGAACGGGCTCCAAAGGCCCATCAGGGTTCCTGAGATCACGCACAGAATAATGCTTTTGCGAGAAGCGTCCTGTCCGGTTCGCGGGAGGCTTCCGTAAGCCTTGCCGTCAAGAATCACGGCGATCAGTGCGCAAGCGACGCCCGTCATCAGCAACAGCGCGCTGCCCTTGGGTTGCAGTATGTAGTTCAGCACGACTCCCACCACCAGGGCGATTCCGATTGACACCGGAAACGCAACGGCAA
>Ga0209580_10000183_pt1 | contig 41256 bp, 32 predicted proteins | sample Coa_R1_5_FD_187153 | JGI IMG/M metagenome (GOLD analysis project Ga0209580, IMG submission 187153) | Surface soil microbial communities from Centralia Pennsylvania, which are recovering from an underground coalmine fire - Coalmine... | ecosystem: Environmental > Terrestrial > Soil >... | reverse complement strand
ACGGTGAAAGACAAGTTCCGCCTGGGAAAAGGGCCGATTTTCTCCCAGGCGGTACTTGTCTTTCACCGTTACCCGGATCCTGGTGCCCGCGAGAAGTTGCTCGGCCCACTCTGATTCAAGATCGTGGTAACTGCCGCCATGGCCCTGGAAGGCGTCTTGCAAGGCCTTGGGCGCAAAGGTATTCATGTTGGGATTCTGCAAGCTCAGGTTGCGGATATCCCCCGGCGCTCCGAACTGAATAGCGATCAGATGTCCCGCGTGCTCGCCAGTGCCGCCAGACATGGCGCGCTGCGCTGAAACGATGCGATGGGTCGCCACTTTTCCGGGAACGCCAAGTTCCCCGGAGGCTTCTTTGTAGGAGTACTTTCCCTGGGTCCACTGACAAAAAACGAATTGCGCACTGATATCAGGTAATGCCATACGACTCTCTGAATAGCGCAGAATAGTAACACGAAGCGAATTCGCAGGGAACGCGAGAGAGACTCAGAGCCACGGATCGACACGGATTTCACGGATAAACCTTATCTCTGCTCCATCCTTGGAGATCCGTAAAATCCGGGGCGCTTTCTTGTGGGTGCGTTCACTGGCTCACGTGGCCTCGCAATACTGTAATCGAGGCTTTCGGAAGCTGATAGAGGACGTCAGCGCTGCCCTGCACTCTCGACCTTGAGGGCGGTCCATCGGGATCGGCGTGGCTGCTCTGCCCTTGCTGATGCCATTGGTATTCATTCGAGCCGAAGGTGATGCGGTCCAATGGGCCAGAAAAGTGGCGCTCTGTTTTTCCTGTGCCGAACGCAATCTTCACGGCATGATCGTTGGATTGATCGCGGTTGACTAGCATCACCGACCACTGGCCATCCGGACGCTCCACCGCGTAAGCGGTGACCAGAACGTGTCCGGCGGCATCGGTGACATCGCTCGAGGCTTTGAATTGCTTGTGTGGCGCGTCGATCGGCTGCACCCATTCTTTGGTAATCATTTGCGCGGCGATATACTGCGGCGGATAACCCACCACTTTGTAGTCCTGATTGATCAACAGAAAGTTTCCAAAGCCTGAAGTGTTTTGGGGATAGGGCATGTAGTGGAAGTAATAAGTCGCGCCCGCGCCCTCTGCCATCATGCTTCCGACGTAGTCGGCGAGCCACAAGCCGCTTTTCACGGTCGAAGGGGGAGCCCCGCCTCCAATATTGCCTTCGGTCATGAAGAACGGAATGTTCGGCGGCACGCCATTGTCTTTCCAGACTTGCACGATGTGGTGAACATATTCCGGCTCAGGATAGAGATCGGCCCACGAATAACTCGGACGATCCTGGTACGGGTAATGCTCGAAGGAGAAGAAAGTGAAATCGTTGAGGCGGTTGTGCGCCTTCAAGTAATCCACAAAACGTCCAATCCATGACACTTTGCCGTTGACGTCCGGCCAAACCTCGACGTCGCCGAATGTGCCTTCGAAGGGCGGGCCTCCCAGCTTCGCCTCGGGCACAAGTTTGTGAATCGCTGTCGCGAACTGCAGATACAGAGCGCCATAGTCTTCGGGTAGCATGTGCTGGCCGTCGGCTTCTTCTCCCATCTCGACATACGAAATTGGATAGTGCCGCTTGTACAAATACGCGATTTCGTTCGCTGCATCTTCCGGAGTGGCGTAGAGCATTGCGATCGGGACCATGGTCGGCAGGCCGCGCGTCACGCCGGAGTTGAAGAAAAAGTCGAAGCCGACTTGATCGCCGCGGCTGTGATCCTCGTCAGAAGCGGCGTGCCAGGGATCGACCGAGGAAGGCCATGTGATCGTCTGATCGCGGCTGGGGAAATGCGTTACGTAGTCGTTGAAGGCACCATCCTCGGATAGCGCGCCCACGTACAGTTCGTTAATCGCATAGCCAACACAGTTGCGCTTGTCGTCTGAGCCATGGGTGTCGCAAGTATTGGAAGACTCGGTCATCCATATACGGAGGTAGCGTACGGGAATCATCCAATCGACCAGCTTCAGCGTGACAGTACCGCCCTTACCTTCGTTGACGCTGCCCAGTGGAAACGTTTGCCATGTCCCCTTCATCGTGCCCTCGTAAAAGGGTTCGAGTTCTCCAGTCCAGAATTGCACCGCGTATTTTTTTGCGTAAGGATCGGCCCAGGCGATGCGGATGGCGTTCACGTCAATCTTCGTGCCGAGGTCGATCATCACCCACTGGGGATGAAGCGAGTCGGCCTCTCCCGTGAAGGCTTTGGACAGATAAGGATTGCTCTTCCAGTAGGAGTGAATGTCGCCGTCGGTGAGGCGTGACCATCCATTGCCGTCGCCTCGGCTGAATCCGCGGTGCGGCAGAGGAGAAGCCCATGAGCTGTGAATTTCTTCTCCAGGCTCCGCATTGCCGACGAAATAGCCTTCCTGCTTCTCGGGATTGCTCCACTTCCCTGCCGGATTCCAGTGCCAGGCTTCGACCATCAGTTCGGTGTTTTGCCGGTAGGTGACCGTTTGCCACCCAGCGCCGAGGATCTCTTTCAGCAGTGGATCTTTGAGCAGGTGATCGGGAGTTCCGGTCCGCAAGCGGTCGATGGCGGCACCCAGGGAGTGGACGGGACTGAACGTGTTGGCAACGTGCGCCGGGTCCGAATCAACGGTGACCTTCTGGGCCGCCATGGAAACTGAAAGCGCCATCACAGTCGCGATAACAAGAACTGGGAGAAAACGTTTTTCGAGACGCATGGCGCCCTCCGCACTCGCAAGCAAGACCATTCTCAAAAAAAGCGATCCTTCTATTGAAACGATTCAGCAGGCCTAAAAATCGCAAACAGGATAACACCGAAATCCTTACCAGAGTTCAAACAGTAGGGCGTCCGACGATGAATCCAGTTGCTTTGGATTCGAACTTCTACAACGAATACAGTTCTTGACAAACGGAAATAACAAAATCGAGATACAATGCTTGCCGCTCTTAGACCAAGAGAAAGCGTTCTGCCTGGGGATCCAACCGCAAAGGGTAATCTGATGGGCCACCTCACACCTGCAGAGCGTCCTGTCGTCACCTGATGTGAGAAGAATCGCTGGAGAAAATTCCTATGACAAACTTGCGCACTCTCGTGGTTTCAGTCGGCCTGGTGCTGGCGACAATTCAATTCTCAACCGCACAACATTGGGTTCCCCTCGCGAATCAGCCCAACGCGAACCTGGGACTGGGCAACCCTCTCTTGCTCACAGACGGTACAGTCATCCTTCACCAAGCCTGCGGTCCGCAATGGTGGCGTCTGGTTCCGGATGCATTCGGAAGCTACGTCAACGGAACCTGGAAACGGATCGCCTCATTGCCATCCGGATACGCACCTCTCTACTTTGGATCCGCGGTGTTGCCGGACGGCCGCGTCATGATGGCCGGCGGAGAATACAACGCGACCAATGGAAACTGCCAACCCGTCTGGACCAACCAAGGCGCGATCTATGACCCGAAAACCAACAAATGGACGATGGTAGCTCCACCATCGGGCTGGCAATCCATCGGCGACGCCCAGAGCGTGGTTTTGGCTAATGGCACCTACATGCAAGCGAACTGCTGCACCAAGCAGAGCGCTCTGCTCGATCCGGCCACATTGACCTGGACAAGCACGGGCACAAATAAGAGGGACGTTTATGACGAAGAGGGCTGGACTCTTCTGCCGGACGGCACAGTGCTGACGGTGGATGCCTACGTGTTCGCCTACGCCAAGAACGGCAAGCGGTATGAGATCTATCATCCGTCAACCGGCAAGTGGACAAGCCCTGGAAACACGCCCGTGCAACTTTGGGATTCCTATCCCGACGCAAATCACGCATCGTACGAACTTGGCCCGGGCGTTCTGAGACCGGACGGGACCGTCTTTTACCTGGGCGCAAATGGTGCTCCCGGACAAGCCGGACACACTGCCACTTACGACACGAAAACGAAAACCTGGACTGCCGGACCTGACATCCCGGATGGAATGGATGCCGCTGATGGTCCGGCGGCGCTGCTTCCGGGCGGAAGCGTACTGTTTCAGGCCAGTCCCGGTATCTTCAACACCGGCTCTAAGTTTTTCACCTGGGATGGAACCCAGTATAGAGACGTCACATCGAGCAACACGGATGCGCCGAACCTTTCGTCGTACTACGGCAATATGCTGTTGCTACCCACCGGCGAGGTCCTATACACCGACTTCGCCAACGTATGGGTTTTCCAGCACGGCGGGAATCCCAAGAACGCATGGCTCCCGCAGATTCTCTCGGCTCCCTCGACCGTGAGGCCCGGGCACACGTATGTTGTATCGGGCCTGAACTTCAACGGATTCTCGCAAGGCGCCGCATACGGTGATGACATCCAGGGAGCCACGAACTATCCTCTGGTGCAAATCACCAACCGGGTGAGCGGCCAGGTGTCCTATGCTCGGACGCATGACCACAGCACGATGGGCATTGCCTACACTACGCCTGCCTCGACCAGTTTCGATGTGACCGGCAAAATCCCAACCGGCTTGAGCGACTTACGGGTGGTGTGCAATGGCATTGCGTCTCTTCCCGTAACCGTGAACGTTGAATAACACGAGAGCCACGCGGCTCTCACAGCGCAACTCGAATGCTTCGATCATCTCGCTGATAGTGTCCTGAGTCTTGGTTTCGACTCAGGACGCTGTCAATCCCTTCGCCGATTGACCCGCATCCCCGTATCCTGCTACCGTCATTTGTTTGCCCGATCGCGTGCGGACGCCTCTAGCTGTGTGGCGCGGGCACTCTTGCCCGCGCACGCTCGGAGGCGCATGGTCGCCGGATCGCGGCGGCAACCGTGATGTGGTCACGCGCCGGGGTCCAAAGTTCGTAACGGAGACTCTCCATGTCTGCCATCAAATTTCGTGGTGTCGATTTCATTCAATACGATTCCCTGCTCACCGACGAAGAAAAACTCGTGCGCGACACCACGCGCCAATTCATCGAAGACAATCTGATTCCCATCATCGAGGAATGCAATCGCGCGGGCCGCTTCCCGCGCGAACTGGTAAAGCCGATGGCCGAACTGGGCTTCTTCGGCGCATCGCTCAAGGGATACGGCTGCGCCGGCATGGGCAACGTGGAATACGGTCTGATGACGCAGGAACTCGAGCGCGGAGATTCCGGAGTGCGGAGTTTTGTCAGCGTACAGTCGGGGCTCTGCATGTATCCGATCTACGAATTCGGCAGCGACGAGCAGAAAAACACGTGGCTTCCCGCGATGCAGAAAGGCGAAAAGCTTGGATGCTTCGGCCTGACCGAGCCTGATTTCGGATCGAACCCGGGCGGGATGCGAACGCGGGCTCGCAAGGTTGGGAACGAATATGTGATCAATGGCGAGAAGATGTGGATCACCTCGGGCACCATCGCCGATGTCGCCGTCATCTGGGCCAAGGTGGAGAACGAGAATGACCGCATCCGCGGATTCCTAGTGGAGACGAACCGTCCGGGATTTAAAGCTGACGACATTCACGGAAAGTGGTCGCTACGAGCGTCGGTGACATCTGGTCTGTCGCTGCAGGATGTGCACGTGCCCGAGTCGAATCTGCTCCCTAAAACCGGCGGCCTGCGCTCTCCGCTGATGTGCCTCAACCAGGCGCGCTACGGCATTGCCTGGGGAGCGATTGGCGCGGCGATGTCGTGCTACGACTGCGCGCTGCAGTATTCCCTGCTCCGCAAACAATGGCGCGATCAGCCAATCGCTTCGCACCAACTCGTACAGGACAAGCTGACCTGGATGATCAGCGAGATCACAAAGGCGCAATTGCTGGTGCTACAGGTGGGACGTTTGAAAGACGCGGGAAAGGTCGAACCGCAGCACGTCTCGATGGCCAAGCGCAACAACGTATGGATGGCACTCGAGTGCGCCCGGCTCTCGCGTGACATTCTCGGCGCGAACGGCGTGGCCGACGATTATCCGATTATGCGCCACCTGATGAATCTTGAGTCCGTGAAGACCTACGAAGGCACGCACGACGTACATTCTCTGATCATCGGGCAGAGCGTCACGGGGATCGACGCGTTCTAGTTCCATTTCTCGCGCTATTGGAGAGCGTCGATAGCTGGGAGCCACAGATGAGCCTTCCACACTGGGAATACTTTCTTTCGATAGAAACGGACCTAACGCAAGGCATGCGATACGTTGAGTTCGCGCCGGAGAATTATGCCACGTTCTCGGTTGAGTTCGCTCGCATCATCGTGGCTGCGTCAGCTGAGTTCGATGCCGTTGCTAAAGCTTTGTGCAACGCGATCGACAAGAACGCATAGCCTGAGAATATCAATGACTACCAGCCGATTATCGTCGGTCAGTATCCAAGATTCCCGGAGTACAAGATTCAAATCCCTCGCCTCAAGATAGAACTCGATCCATGGAGAACCTGGACTCCTAAAGCGTCACCAGACTGGTGGTCTAAAGGCAACAACAAGATCAAACATCAGCGGGACTTATACTTTGCCAGCGCTAACCTGAAAAACGCGCTTGATGCCACAGCGGTCCTCACGGGCATTGTGTACCTTTATGACGCGAAGGAAGGCGGTTTTCCGCCCGTCGATCTCGCCGCAGCCCCTAAGCTCTTTGGAACCCCAAGCCGATCCCAAGGGAATGCATGACGCAACCATCACATGGAGCTGCAGAGTGTGGAAATAGAAACTAGCAGGTGGTTCTAATCCGGTGTTGGTGGCTAGGTCCGAAGTTCGTAGCGGAAAACGCAACGTCACGGGAACTATTCATCTGGCCGAGCCCGGCAACGGTTCATCCGTACAACTCCTCCAGCAATTCGTACGCCCGCCGCAAATGCGGGATCACGATGCTGCCGCCTACTACCATCGCCACGTTGAGAGACTCTTCCTGTTCGGCGCGCGCCACTCCGAGACGGTAGGCCTGGATCGCGTGGTAGAAGATGCAGTCATCGCACCGTAGGCAGGCTGAGGCAACCAATCCCATCAACTCTTTCGTCTTAGCCGACAGGGCACCTTCCAGGTAGGTATTGTGATCGATGTTGTAATAGCGCTTCACCAGAAAGTTATTCGCCTTGTCGACGTTTGCGTTGAGACGTGCGCGCGTCTCGATAAAGCGGCGTGCAAGTTCGCTCTTGTCGGCTACGTATTTCTCGGTGAAGAGGAAGGTCGGCTCCTTGCGTTCCGGTGCTGGCCGCTCAGGACGCTCTGCCGCAGATTGTTCTGTCGTGGGAGTCATGGGCAAATACTAGCAGAGAACTTGGGCGACCCAGCGCAACCGGATTGCCGCCACTTTCGAAACACTGGGTTGACATGGATTGTCGGCGAGCAGGATGATTCAAATCATCATCCATTGCCAGGGATGATCACCTTTCGAGACCCTCCGTCTGCCAGACGGAACGGCCTGGCAGTAATGCGTCGCTGACTTCTTTCCCTCAGCACGATCGCGGAAGGAGATTTATGGCTCTTCGCGGCTCGACGATTTTTCTTCTCGGATTTTTGTTTACTCCGTCTGTCTTCGCCAGCGGCCCCACGGGAACCATCACAGGAACAGTGACCGATCCCTCTGGCGCGGTGGTGCGCAACGCGCGGATCACGATTCTCAACGAGGCCACCAATGCCGTCCGCAATGCGGAGACCAACGACGATGGCGACTTCACGGTTGCGCTGTTGCCTCCGGGACGGTATCGAGTGACTGCGGAAGGCGCAGGTTTCCGCCGCAGTATATTCAATGACGTCACTGTCGATGTCGACCAGACGGCACGCGTGGATTTCGCCCTTGAGGTTGGCGCGGCGACTGAAGAAGTCAGAGTGAAAGACACGCCTCCCGCGATCCAAACCGATACGTCCACCCTTGGCCAGGTACTCAATAATCGCTTGGTGCAGGAGTTGCCGCTCAACCAGCGCAACTTCCTCGATTTTGCGCTGCTCGTTCCGGGAAGCCAGTTGCCAGCGGAAGGCTCGCAGAACTCCACGCAGGGCGGAGCACTCAGCGTCAACGGAGCGCGCGAGCAGTCGAATAACTTTCTGCTCGATGGCGTGGACAACAACGATCCTTACATTAACCAGTACGTGGCCTTGCCTTCTGTCGACGCCATTCAGGAATTTAAAGTGCAGTCCAGCGACTATTCCGCGGAATATGGACGGGCCAGCGGCGCGCAGATTAATGTAGTGCTGAGAAGCGGGACCAATGCATTCCACGGCTCGCTCTTCGAATACTTCCGCAACCGCAGCCTGGACGCGAAAAACTATTTCGATCTTCCCGACTGCACGCCGAGTTCTGCGCCAGGAACTTGCGCAGGGATTCCCGCGCTGCAGCGAAATCAGTTTGGTGGTACGGTGGGCGGCCCGATCCTCACAGATAAGACTTTCTTTTTTGTTTCGTATGAAGGACTGCGACTGCGGCAGGCGAACACCCGCGTGGCGACGGTGCCCTCGCAGGTGCAATGGGCGACGGCGTCCGGGCTAGCCCAACAGTTTTTCGGATGTCCTCAAAATCCGTCGTGCCAGGTTGGGCAAAATGTCTTCAGCCTTTATCCGCAGGCCAACGTCGGCTCCGACTTGCTGGATTCGAATAGCTTCCTGTCTGCTCCGGTCATTCGTCGCTCCGACAATCTCTATACGGCCAAACTCGACCAACATTTCAGCGCGACCGACACGGTTTCCGCCCACTACTCGCTGATCGATCAGAACAGATTCTCTCCCGTCGATCCGGTGAACTCGTTCACGCAACTGCCGGGCTACGGCAGTTACACGTCGAATCACGGTCAGAATGCCGGTCTGGAATGGACGCGCGTGTTTCATTCGAAACTGCTGAACGCGTTTCGGCTGGGCTTCATCCGCATGCGAGCCACAGTGCTCCAGCAAAGCCACGGCACAGATTTCAACGCGGCACTTGGATTCCCCGACGTTCTCACCAATCCTGTGGATTTAGGCTATCCCAACCTGTCCATAACCGGCTTCGACGGCATTGGCGAGCCGGTGAACTATCCACAGGATCGGCACGATACCACGATCCAGATCGCGGACAATTTGGCCTGGACCGTTGGACGCAATCAGTTCAAGATGGGCGCGGATTTTCATCGGCTGCGCCTCGACAATTACCTTGATTTTCTGGCGCGCGGCGAATGGCTCTTCCTTGGCTGCGTCGCAACGCAGTCACTAACCTGTGCCCCGCCGCCCGGGATCGATCTTCCCACTCTAGCTCTGACCGAACTGTTAGCCGGAATTCCCGACGCCGCCATCGGAGTTACCGGCAACACATTCAACAGCCTGCGCAGCCACGGCGTGAGCAGCCACATCCAGGACGATATTCACGTTGTGCCGCGCTTCTTGCTGAACGTCGGCCTGCGCTACGAATACAACACACCGCCCGTGGAAGCTCTGAATCGTTTCAGCGTACCCGATCTCAGCGCGAACTCCGCCACCTGCACGCCGGTTCCCGATTGCCAGTTCATTCAAGCGGGGACCAATGGAATCCCCAAAGCAACGTACTCTCCGAGCAAAACCGATTTTGGTCCGCGCCTCGGTTTCGCGTGGCGTCCATTGAAAACGGAACGGTGGGTCGTGCGATCGGCCTACGGCATCTTCTGGGATTCGTCGATTGCGAATATCAACATCTTCCCGCGGATCAATCCGCCGTTTTACAACCTGTCGTTCTCGCCGCAGAATCCGTCGACTTGCCCAGGAGGCCTGTGCACGGTGCAGGACATTCTCAGCCAGCCGGGCGGACTGGTGCAGGACAACATGATCTCTCCCAAGTTCCGGGACGGGTACGTACAACAGTGGAATACCGACCTGCAATACGAGGTCCTGCCCAACTGGATGGTGGATGCGGCCTACGTCGGCTCCAAAGGGACGCATCTGAGCAACGTCATCGATTTGAACCAGACGAATCCAGACACGGGGCCGCCGCTTCCTCAGTTCGCATCGATCCTGTTTGTCGAAGCGAGCTCCAACAGTTCCTACAACTCGCTGCAATTGCGTTCGGAGAAGCGCGCACGAAACGGTCTTTCGCTCCTTCTGGCGTACACATATTCCAAATCGTTTGACGATATCTCGTCCGTATTCGGAGGAAGTGTAGGGGCCGGGCTGCCACAAAATTCGCAAGACCTCGCTGCTGACCGTGGCCCCTCGGATTTCAACGCCGTGCATCGCTTCTCCGGCAGCTTCGTCTATGACCTGCCTCTGCACAAGCTGTGGAAGGGCGGGCCTACGCGGCTTTTGGGGAACTGGCAAGCGGGAGGTATTATCACGGCGCAGTCGGGCTCGCCGTTCACGGTTGTTCTGGCCGGTGCATCAACTTCGGCGGGGGCAGCATTTGGAAATCCGGCGCGGCCGGATCTGGTGAGCGCTCCCTTTGAGACAACCAAGGCCTCCGGTTGTCCGACGCAATTGCGCATTCCGCAGAGCTGGTTTAATACCTGTGCGTTTGCATTCCCCGCACCGGGAGTTATTCCAAACACGTTCCAGTTCGGCACCGAGGGGCGCAACATCCTCACTGGCCCCGGTTATACGAATCTCGATCTTGGCTTGGCGAAGAGCATGGCGCTGCGGTCGGAGAACCGTCGACTGGAATTTCGAGGAGACTTCTTCAACCTGTTTAATCACCCGAACTTCGATATTCCTGCTCATGTTCTGGGTGCGACGAACTTCGGACAGATCCTTTCCGCAAATTCCTACGGCAACAAGCCGCCGCGGCAGATTCAGCTGAGCGCACGATACGTCTTCTGATAGTTAAGAAATTTACGCTGTCGGCTTGTCGCGCGGGGGTTCGACGGCCAGGAATTCTTCCGCAAAGCGACGGGCATAGTGGTCGAGCAAGCCGGGAATCCGCTGCGGGTCGGAGGACTTCAGGACCAACCCGGCGTGATGGTGTTTCTTGATCCGCAGGTGCACTTCGGGATCGTTATAAGCCGAAGTGTCGGGATTCTCCTGGCGCGCAAGCGAGAGGATCACTCCTGCATATTCCTCGCGAGCCGACGGAAGCTTGTAGCTGCCGTCTCCGCCGGCAACCTCGATGCGGGCCCACTCGCGCCATAGATTGATCCCAGTCGCGGTCTCGACCATCTCGTTGATGTAAGCTCCGCCGACGCGCGCCGCACACTCCAGAAAATAGAAATGCCCGTCGACCTGCGCTTTGATGAACTCCGCGTGCGCCACCCCGCGTAGCAGTCCGATGGCAGCAATCAGGTCAAGGTTAATGGCACGAAGAGCCGAATCGTCTTCGCATTCGCGAGCGACAGTGAACGTCGTAAACACTCCGCCATGAGCCACGTTCATGGGCGGCTTGCCGTACTGGCTGACGTTCGAGAACACCACATCGTTTTCCGAAACCACCGAGTCGACGTGGTACACATCTCCTGGGACAAATTTCTCCAGCAGAAATGTGGACTGCTTGTCGCCGAGTTGATCGAGCACCGGCCACAATTCTTCCCCGGCATGGATCTTTTTTATGCCGATTGCCGACGCCTCCTGGCGCGGCTTCAGCACCCAGGGCCCGGGCACGTGATCCAGGTAGTACTGGATGTCTCCGTGGTTCACGACCGGCACGAAGTCAGGTACGCGGACGTTACGGTCTAGGGCCCGCATTCGCATGGCCAACTTGTCGCGAAAATACCGCATGGTGGTGAGGCCCATCCCGGGGATACGCAGGTGCTCACGCAAGGTCGCGGCCGTTTCCATATCGAATTCGTCAAGCGCAACAATTCGGTCCAGCTTTTCGTTGCGCGCAAGATGGGTCACCGCTTTCACAATATCGGCCAGTGGAATTTCGTCAGGAAGGTAGTAAGTTTCATCAAGACTTTCGCAAGGCCAGTCCGCGTTACGCAGTTTCTCGGCCGTCAGCAGGAGCACCCGGCATCCCTGGCGCTTGCACTCGCGCATGAACTCCTGCCCTTTTTCATAGGTCGTGATACAGAGGAAAGTTAGCGGACGCTTCTCGGGCATAAGCGCGACTTCGATCAGGGATAGGAGGATACCATGCTCACCGGTGGCGATCGCATGCGATCTTTCGCCGGACAAAAACGATTCGGTGAATCCTGTATTTTCATTCTGTTCGCGAGTGCGATATAGTCTCACCCCGGCGCGTAACATTTCTGGAGCGCCTGGAGAGATCGCATGGCAACGCAGACCCGGCCGGAAGGAAAAGCCCGCACCTACGGGGAAAACATTGAAAGCGACCTCGCGGCGCGACTCCTGCGCGTGGTCGAAGTTGCTGCCATCGCATCGGCTCACACCATGGGGCAAGGCGATCGCAAGCTCAGCGATCAGGTGGCCACCGAAGCCATGCGGAAGACCATGGACTCGATCCCGATGCACGGGACGATTGTCATCGGAGAAGGCGAACGCGATGAAGCTCCCATGCTCTATATCGGCGAGAAAGTGGGCGCCGAATTCTCCGATGGCACGGAAGTTCCGGAAGTTGATATCGCCGTCGATCCGCTGGAAGGGACGAACCTTTGCGCCACCGGAGCTCCCGGGGCGATTACAGTGCTGGCTGCGTCGGAGCGCGGAGGCTTGCTCAACGCGCCCGATTGCTACATGGAAAAAATTGTCGTCGGGCCATCCTGCAAAGATGCCGTTTATCTTGACGCTCCCGTTTCCCACAATCTCAAGAACATCGCGCGCCGGCTGGATCGCGATGTGGAAGATCTGGTGGTGATGGTGCTGGACCGACCGCGCCACGAAAAACTGGTCGCGGATATCCGCGCGGCAGGCGCTCGCATTCGACTGATTGGCGATGGCGATCTGTCGGCCGGAATCGCAGCCGCGGTCATCGGAACCGGCGTACACGCAGTGATGGGATCAGGCGGCGCGCCTGAAGGAGTGATTACAGCGGCAGCGGTCCGCTGTCTCAACGGATATATGCTGGGCCGCTTAGTCGTGAAGCCCGATCAGGAAGAGCGGCTGGAGCGCATGGGGATCAAAGACAAGAACCGCATCTATGAAGCCGAGGACCTCGCGCCCGGAAAGCAGCTGATCTTTGCCGCGACCGGCGTGACTGACGGCGCGCTGATGAAGGGCGTCCGATTCTTCGGCGAGGGCACGCGGACGTCGTCGGTGATCATGACTCTGCGCACGGGAAAAGTGCGATTCGTCGAGAGCATCCATCTGGAGAAGAATCCGGACTTTAAGGTCAGGTTCTCGTAACAAGCCCATTTGTAATACAATCTAGGTTGTTAATCTAGATGAATTGGAGTTTCCTTGTATGCGAACAGTGGGTCTATTTGAAGCCAAACAGAAGCTCTCGGAACTTGTTGAGCGCGCCAGTGAAGGAGAACAGATCGGTATCACGCGACGAGGCAAACTGGCCGCGGTAATTGTCCCCGCTCGGCCCGAACTGAGTATGGAGGAAGCCTTTGCTCAGATCGATCGGATCCGCTCGAAGGTCAAGCCTCTGCCCAAGGGCGTGACGATCAAAGATCTCATCGAAGAGGGCCGCCGGTGAAGCGTTTTGTTCTTGATGCGTCTGTGACTTTGGCATGGTTGATTGACCGCACGATTCCCCCCTACGCCGCGCGTATCAAACAACTTCTACTTTCGGGAGACCGCGCTATAGTTCCGTCACTGTGGCGACGCGAAATTGCGAACGGCTTTCTAGTTGCCGAAAGGCGAGGCCTGCTGACCCCTTCCGACACGATGCAAATCCTGCAAGCTTTTGAAGCAGGAGTGGCTCGGGGGATTGAAGAAAGCCTGCAGGCTCTCCCAATGTGCGGCGTAATGACGACGGCTCGTCAGTTTCAGTTGACTGCGTACGACGCAGAATACCTCGATACCGCGCGCATACAACAACTTCCCTTGGCCACTCTGGACCGGCAACTAGAAAAGGCCGCTCTGCAGTCTGGAGTGCAAGTGCTCTAGCGGTTTTCAGCCTTCTTACTTCAGATACTCCGAATCCTTCTTCAGTTCCTCCGGAATCGTGGGGAATGGCGGCCAGTCCTGCGAAAATCCTTTCAGAAGAGGTGTTGCCACTTCGGAGCGCAGACTTCCATCGTGTACGGAAAACTTGTGCGGATTGCCCGCTGAATATCCCTCCCACAGACTCACACCAGCGTAGGCACCGTCCTTGCGCAGGACGTAATAAATCATATCCATGAAGCGGAGCTTGTTCATGTCGCCGTTGTAATTGCGCACGATACGCCTAAGAGCATCGATGCCGGCTTCCTGCGGAGACATGCCGTGCCGCATGTTCTCAACAATCGTGTGAGCGCCCGCGACTTTGATGTTCTCTTCCCCGCTGCCGGTAGCCCCGGCGGAGCCCACGTCTTGGTCGGTATAACAGCCAGCGCCGATGATTGGCGAATCTCCGCAACGGCCGGGCAATTTGAAGGCAAGTCCGCTGGTCGTGGTGATGCCCGACATTTCTCCCTTTTCGTTCAACACAGAACAATGGATCGTGCCCGTCGGCGGGAACAGCACACGGCGCACTGCGGAAAGCAGGAACTCCTGTTCGATGCCCAGATCGGCGGCCCGCTGCTTCAGTTGATCGATGCGATCACGCAGCAAATCCGCCCGTGGCCCGGAGCCCGGGGCGGGCGCTTGCCAATGGGGATCGGCGATGCCCGGCCCCCACCAGTCACGATCAGAATTGAACTCCTTCCACAGCATCCAGATCTTACGGGAGCGATCGGTCAGCAGGTTCTCGCGCGGGAAACCCATGGCCACGGCAAACCGTTCTGCGCCCTCGCCCACGAGCATGACGTGCCCGGTGTGTTCCATGACGGCCTTTGCAACCATCGAAACATTCTTGATGTTGCGCACGCCACCCACGGAACCGGCCCGGCGAGTGGGCCCGTGCATGCAGCAGGCATCCAGTTCGACGACACCCTCTTCATTGGGCAGGCCGCCCAGACCGACAGAATCATCTTTGGGATCGTCCTCGGGTCCTCTCACCACTCGGACACCCGCCTCGAGCGTGTCCCCGCCACCCTTGAGAAAAGCGTAAGCAGAGTCAACATACGCGTGGCCGTTGTGGGCGCAGATGATGATCGGCCGCTTCGCCGAATCGTTTTCGGAGGCATGTCCCTGCTGAGTGGGTTGCACGACGCTTGAAATTGCCTGGCCTGGCACACCTCCGGCAACGGCACCTAACACGGATGTTTTAACGAAATCACGGCGCGAGATAGTCATGAGTTCACCCTAGTCAATGAAACGCAGAAGGCGAAGAATACCACGGAGGACACTGGGCGCAATCAGACAAGGAAATTTCTAGAGGAGTCGTAATTCAATCGAGGGACGGGCTCACCCCCGTCCCCGATTGGAAGCCGCACTGAAACTCCGAATTTACCTACGGGCGAACCGGCGGAGCCTCCCGGGATATTCCGCCCCCTGTTGCTGCAGGCGCTCGGCGGCTGTCGTGCTGATGGGCTGTACTCTTTCCGTCCTGAACCGGAGCAGCGCGGCGATATTGCCTACTTTGTCGAACTCCGGGTCGTCCTTGACATAGAAGGTCTCGATCTCGCGTCGGACCACCCAAGGCAGAATCGCTTCACCGACATCCACGATTTCCTGCGTAGCCCGCCCGCAGACCGGGCAGTAGCTGACCAGATGGGCATCGATGTGGCCGCAACCGCTGCACTCGACGGCGTGGGCCTGTAGATTCTCTCCGACCAGAAGGGTCTGTACCTCTCCCAACTCGAGTGACCGCAAGACGCGCCGAAGACCCGTAACGCCTCGGCCGTTGCTGCGCGCATGGCTGAGCGTCTGATTGACCAGATCACGGCGGCGCTCGTTCTGCCATTGCTCGACAATCTGCTGCGCGTGGCTGCGGATTTCGTCTCGTGTCACGCGCGCCAAATCCGCATGGAACCGCCCGATCAGCGCCTCACTTACATAAGGATGGAGCTGCGGCTCGAACAGCGGGCGGTGCGCGTCCTGGCAGGCGAGGATCCAATTCTCAAAAACGCCCTTATCCATCAACTCTTTCAAGTTTTCAGCGATGTTCTTGAAGTGCTGGCGCACTTCATCTTCGACGCGGCGCTGGGCGTGGCCGCCCTCGTATCCCCCGAAACCGTCGCTGCGTCCCCGGCGGGGCAGCGGATGGAACAGATCTTCCCGTTCGGTAAGTTCGCCAAGGCGAAGATCGAAGATGCGGGCGCGATGTCTGTCCAGAAGAACAATGGCCAGAAGAGGTGACGCTCCGAGCAGGTGCGCCAAAGGCTTCAGGTGAAAATAGCGGTCGACAAAAATCTGCGTGCCGCTCAGAGTCGGAGGCAAGTCGTATTCCCGCCAAAGATTTTGCGCCGCACAGGCAAAAACCGCTTTCGCATGCGTGCCGTTGCTGCGCAGTTCCCCGGAGAGCCGCACGACGCGGTCTATGTCGGCTCGCGCGCCTTCTTTTCTACCTTTGCTCTCGAGGGCACGCATCGCCTCGCGCGCCAGATCCTTGATGAGGATCGTGTCTTCTTTGTGTGCTTTATTGCGCGGTGTGGACGGTTGAAAATAAAAACTGACAGCGCATGAGTTGTGATCTTGAAATTCAGCCAATTCACGGATTTGTTCGCGAGTCATGCTCATGGAATCTCTCCACTGATCATTTGGACTAGACTGCGCCGGTTGAAGCGAACCGGCCTTCGAACTGCTTGGCCAACGCCGGTGCTTTGCGCAGGTGTTCGCGCGCAGCGGAAACGAAGCCGAGCACCCGATCCTCCGGTTGGCCAGTGATGGCCACAATCTCTTCGACACTGAAGCCCTCGACCGCATGAAGGATGAACGCCTCGCGTGGTCCCGACCCCAGATCGCGCAGCGCGGAAGCAATGAGCCGAAGCAGTTCATCCGAAGCCATGATTTGCTCCGGTGTGGCAATGCGAGAGTCCGCAATCACCGTTGCTCCCGTAATCGACTCATCGGGTTGATGGAACTGCAGTTCCGGCTCATCACTGCCCTTGACGTTCGGCCGCCGCGCCGATTCCTCCAGGTGCACAGCATTCCCATTGCTTTCATCAGCGCGCGACAGTTCGTCTAAAGCACGCAGAGCCTGGCGGTAGAGCCAGGGTTCCAGCGCCAGCTTTTCGGGCTTCTCCTGCTCATCGCTGAGGGCAGCGGCGATGGCTTCGTCGATCACTTCCTCTTTAGAAATGGAGTCGGGCTCGATGCTATCCTGCGCCTCGCGGAAGTAGATTTCGCGCTCGACAAAGCGATCAAGGCGCGCCAGGTTCGCGTTCACGTACGAGCGGACATCTTCCGCGGAAATAGTGGCGGGAAATACCACCGCCAGTGTCTCCTCAAACGGAACTTCCCGCACGGGCGGCGCAGAACGCGCGCTATTGCCGCGGCGTCCGCGGTGCCACTTGTGCGATGCGCGCAGCAGGTCCTTATGCTTGTTGACCTGCTGTAGCAGGTCTTCGAACGCAGTCTTCACCGCTGTTGCCGCCGTCGGAGCCTTAGCCTGTACCGCCATCTGTCCCGAGGGCAATCGCAGGTTCAATGAAACACTGGTGCCCTCTTTGGGCGAGACATCTTCCACAACGCCCCGAAGGTGCACCAGTTCAGGCCGGAACACCTGCAGCCTCTTGTCTAGTTTTTCGATCTGGTGTTGAACATCTTTTTCTACGGCGGGAATTTTAGGAAGACGGTAACTGACGTGAACGTTCATGAGCGCCTCGGCCTTGCTGTACGAAGGTCGCGCAACCAAGTGCTTTCTTAAGCGAATTGTACACCCGGTGTGAAGAAGGCAAACGGAGAAATCGGGCAGACCAGACACAATAATTAAGTTGGGGATTGACTGGTAGAACTCCCAGTTTCGCGACAGAGGTTTGCAGCCTCTTCTTCCAGCCGTTTATGATGCCCTGCCATGATTCGCTACACAATTCTGTTGACCTGTCTCCTCGACGCGGTGTCGATTGCTCAGACTCCGGCTTCCAAAGAAGTGGAAACCGTGTATCCCGACGCTCACGCACTCTATCTCGATCTGCACGAGCACCCCGAACTTTCGAACCATGAAACGCAAACTGCCGAGAAGTTGGCCGCGCAGCTGCGCCGCGCCGGCTATGACGTCACAGAGCACGTTGGCGGGACAGGGGTCGTCGCCATCCTGAAAAATGGTTCTGGCCCCACCATCATGCTGCGCACCGAACTGGACGCCTTGCCTGTCGAGGAAAAAACCGCTCTGCCCTATGCCAGCAAGGTGCAGGCCAAAGACGATGCCGGCCGCGACGTTCCCGTGATGCACGCCTGCGGTCACGATCTGCACATGGCTGCGATTCTCGGAACAGCCGAGATCATGGCGCACAGCAAGAATACCTGGCATGGCACGCTCATGCTGATTGGCCAGCCCGCCGAAGAAGGCTTCGGCGGAGCCAAGGTCATGATCAACGACGGCGTGTTTACGCGCTTTCCCAAACCGGATGTGGCTGTGGCTTTGCACGTCGGGAACACGTTTCCGGCAGGCGTAGTGGCAATCACTCCCGGCGTCTACAACACGAATTCCGACTCGGTACGGATAACGATTTACGGCAAGGGTGGGCACGGCGCGTCGCCCAACACGACGATAGATCCTATCGTGATCGCAGCGCGAACCATTCTCGCGCTGCAGGCGATCGTTTCCCGTGAGGTAAAACCGGGCGAGATGGCGATCGTCACGGTCGGCTATATCCGGGCAGGCACGAAGAACAATATCATTCCCGACCAGGCGGAAATGGGGCTGACCGTGCGGACCTACAAACAGGATGTACGCAAGCAGATTCTCGCTGCCATCACACGGATCACAAAAGGGGAAGCCGCTGCGGCCGGCGCTCCTCGCGAACCTTTGATCGATCGCTATCAGGGCGATGATTCGGTGTACAACGATCCGGCATTGGCCCAGCGACTCAGGGCTCCGCTTGAGGCGGCACTGGGCAAAGACAATGTTGTCATCGCCGAGCCGATCACAACTTCGGAAGATTTCTCCTACTACGTGGAGGAAGGCGTTCCAGGTTTCTATTTCAGCCTCGGAGGAGCCGATCCCGGGAAATTCGCCGAGGCCACAGCATCGGGAAATCCTTTGCCTTCGAACCACTCTTCCCTGTTTGCGCCCGACCTTGATCCGGCGTTACATACTGGCATTACAGCCGAAGTTGCAGTGCTACGTAATCTCTTGAATACCTCGCCCGACGATCTGCACAAATTGGCCGCCCAGCCCTCATCGCACTAAAGAATCTGGAGCCGCGCGGCGGGGCGCGTGTCCGCCAGTTGTATGTACAACTGTATTGACATAACGCATCTTGTCTTTTAACATCGAGCTTGCAAGATTGGCGTCGCCATGCGCTTTGAATGGGACGAAGCGAAGAATCAGCGGAACTTGGCGAAGCACAAAGTCCGTTTCGAAACCGCGGTCTTGATCGAAGACGACAACTCATTGACGCAGCGCGACGAAACCACGGACGAGGAAGAACGCTGGATTACGCTGGGAGCGATCGCACCGAGTGCCGTACTTCTCGTCGTTCACAGGTGCTTTGAGCATGCTGGCGAAGAAGTCATAAGAATCATCTCGGCGCGCGCAGCAACGCGGCATGAACGGAGAGCCTATGAGGAAGCTAAGCAAGGAGCAAAAAAGAGACATCGCCGCCATCGCAGCTATGAAGGACGAGGACATTGATTTTTCGGATGTCCCCCTCGTCTTGGACTGGAGTGGCGCGGAGGTGGGCAAGTTCTATCGCCCGCCAAAAAAAGCCATTACGATTCGACTGGACACCGACGTTCTCGATTGGCTGAAGGGGTACGGGCGCGGTTACCAGACGCGGGTAAATTTGCTTTTGCGGCACGCCATGGCGAACTCCGGCGGGAGGAGAGCGAAGGGCAACCGAGAGACGAAACGAAACCGCCGCGCTCACGCTGCAAGTTGACGTAAAACGATTCAGACCGCAACTGTAACGGAGGTTTCAGTGCGAATGACGGGACGGTAGAGCGTGTCGCGCTCGATCGGGACTCGGCCGGCGGCGCGGATCAGGTGTTCCAATTCTTCGCGTCGCATGCCCTGCGGGGTAGTCGCCCCGGCGTCGTGGTAGATCTTTTCCTCGATGACGGTGCCATCCATGTCGTCGGCGCCGAAGCGCAGCGAGATCTGCGCGATCTTGGCGGTCATCATTTGCCAGTACGACTTGATGTGCGGGAAGTTGTCGAGCACGAGCCGGCTGACCGCGATCTGCTTGATGTCGAGCATGCCGGTGGTCTTAGGCAGATGTTGCAACGGCGTGTTGTCAGGATGGAAGGCCAACGGGATAAAGGTCTGGAAGCCACCGGTTTCATCCTGCAAGGCGCGCAGCTTGAGCAGATGGTCCACGCGGTCTTCGTCGTTCTCCACGTGGCCGTAGAGCATGGTCGCGTTCGACTTCAGCCCAATCTGATGGGCGAGCTTTGCGGTCTCCAGCCACTGATCGCCGTCAATCTTGTGATCGCAGATGATATGCCGCACGCGATCCGCGAAAATCTCGGCACCGCCGCCCGGCAGCGAATCCACGCCTGAGGCCTTGAGTTGCTCCAACGTCTCGCGAATCGACAGCTTGGCTCGCCGTGACAGATACGCAACTTCGACCATTGTGAAAGCTTTGAGATGTACCTGCGGAAAACGCTGCTTCAGGCCGGAGCAGAGATCCAGGAAATACTGAAACGGCAGGTCGGGATGGAGCCCACCGACAATGTGGAATTCCGTGACTGCCTCGAAATATCCCGAGGCGGCGGTCTCGAACGCTTCTTCCAGCGCCATGGTGTAAGCGCCGGGCGCGTCCTTCTTCCGTCCAAAGGCGCAGAGCCTGCAAGCCGCGACGCAGACATTCGTGGGGTTGATATGGCGGTTGACGTTGAAATACGTCTTGTCGCCGTGCATCCGCTCGCGCACGGAGTTGGCCATCCAGCCTACAGCGAGGATGTCGCCGGTACGGTATAGGGCCAGCGCATCGGCGGCGTTGAGCCGCTCGCCGGCCAATACCTTATCGCAGATCGGCTTCAGCCGAGCATCGTCTGTCTGGAAAGCGTGCAAGGGACCCATCCGTCTGATGATACCAAGGAACGGGCCTTCGTTCGATTTTGAACATTGTTCATCTAAACCAGGTTCGGTTCAAGACACGTCAGCGGCTCACGACCACCCGGTCCTGAATCTGGCTGTACTCGTCTTCGGAGAGGACGCTGCGGGTCACCAGTTGGTGGGGGGTCGCGAAGGGACGCTCCGCAATAATGCGGTCGGCCTGATGGGAGGTGATTCCGGGCAGCGACGCCAAATCATCTTTCGAAGCTTTGTTCAGATCGACAGTTTTCTTGTTGCTGAGCCCTTCTTTTACGCCCTGGGCGACGGCCTTGGTGTCCCGCTTAATGGCAGCGGTTTCTTCGGCGGTCTTTTGCCGGATTTGGTCGGGATTTTGATTCGTGCAAGCCGCACCCAGGCCTAACGAGAGCAGAAGGGCTGCAAAGAAGACTCGTGAAATCATGGTATTCCGATGCCACAAAATTGAAGTCGGTTGTCGCCAGGTGAAAATCACCGCCCATCCTGCGCACGCAAAGTGGCATCTATAGTAAGCAATCCTTTGCGCGCCGATTCAGCAGACGGAGGGAATCATCATGCGAAGCATGCTGGCAGCACTATTTTCGGTGGCCCTGCTGTGTGGAGCCGCGCTCACGCAGCAAACGCCGCCACCCAACCCCGACACCCAAACTCCCCGCTCCGACGAGCAACCCAACCAACCCACCCAGCAGGGTGAATCTTCCGCCCAAACAGCGGCGAATCAGAAGCAAAGTTCGAGCAGTCTCAAAATTGCCCCCGGTAGCGTGATTCCAGTGCAGTTGTCCAAAACGGTCGATGCCAAGAAGGCGAAAACCGGTGACGAGGTGGTCGCCACGGTGACGCAGGACATGAAGACCAACAGCGGCGATGTGCTCGTGCCCAAAGACACGAAGGTGATCGGGCATGTTACCGAAGTCCAGGCGCGCAACAAAGAACAGAAGCAATCCGAACTTGGCATCGCCTTCGATCACGCCGTGGTGAAAGGCGATCAAATGCAGTTGCCGATGTCGATCCAGGCCGTGATCGCCCCGACTTCGAACTATTCGGGCGCGGCGGCTCCGGATGCGCCCCCTTCACCCGCCGGTGGAGGCTCCGCAAGCTCTCCGATGGCCGGCTCCCGTGCAGGAGCCTCGGGAGCAAGCCCGTCGTCTCAGCAGAACCATTCTCCGGACGCCGCGTCCGAATCCTCGCCGCTGGGCGAGCCGCGACCGCCCATTACCGGAAACACTCAGGGCGTCATTGGCATGTCTGACGTAAGGCTGGAATCAGGGTCGCAAAATTCGCAGCAGGGGTCGTTGCTGACCTCGGAGAAAAATAACGTCAAGATCGAGAAAGGGACGATGATGCTGTTGCGAGTAAATCAATAGAGCCTGGTCGGCTCATGAGTTTTGGCGCACGCAATTAAGTTTGCGTGCGCCAATTTTTTTCGCAGCGGAAATTGAGCCTCACTACTTTCTCCATAACAGGTCGGCGGCTACGAACACGAAGAACAGCACCGAGATCCCACCGTTCATCGTGAAGAAGGCAGCGTTGAGTCTGGAAAGATCATTGGCCCTCACCAGGGAATGTTCGTAAAGCAGGAGCAGAATCACGACCCCGACGCCAATTGCCGCGAGCTTCCCCATTCCGAAAACAATCAGAAGTGCGACGAGAAATCCCACCATGACGACATGAAAGCCGCGGGCAACCCAGAGCGCGCCTCGGATACCGAGATAGCGTGGAATGGACTGCAATCCGGCCTGACGGTCGAATTCATAATCCTGACAGGCATAGAGCACGTCGAATCCCGCCACCCAGAACGTAACAGCGGCAGTCAGCAGCAAGATTCGGGGATCAAGCGATCCGCGCACCGCGATCCACGCCGCCGAGGGCGCAATACCGAGCGCAAAGCCCAGCACAACATGAGACCAGCGCGTCACTCGCTTGGTGTAGGAATAGAGCAGCAACACGGCGAGTGCAACCGGCGACAGCAGCAAAGCAAGACGATTGAGCTGGCTCGCTGCCAGCACAAAAAACAGGCTCGAAACCACTACGAACGTGACCACAAAGCCCGGCGACAGATGCCCAGCAGGAAGCGCGCGAGTGCTAGTACGCGGATTCGCAGCATCAATCGCGGCATCGGCCCAGCGGTTGAACGCCATGGCGGCCGATCGTGCCGCGACCATAGCCACGGCGATCCACAAAAGTTGGTGGATAGAAGGAAATCCTCCCGCCGCGAGCATGGCGCCGCACAGAGCAAACGGGAGCGCAAAGATGGAGTGCTCCCACTTGATCATCTCCAGCGTTACGCGCAGGTCATGCAGAACAGCCACGGCTCGATTGTAAAACAGAGGTGGACCCGATAGGCGCTAACCTGAGCTGTCGGCCTGGAAGTTAGCCCTGCGGTCCGGTTTCCGCGCTTTAGCGTCCGAGTAGCCGACCACCCACCAGGAGCTGTTCTTTAGGGAGCGCGGCTATACTTGTCCGAACGTTCTACAAATCGAGGTGTTTCGTGCACCAAGCTCCGCTCGGTGTGCTGATCATGGCAATCTGTGTTTGCGTTCCCGCTGGCGCGACCGACACCTCAAAGAAGGTCAGCGTCGACGAACTCATCCAGATTGTCGCGGCTGCGCCAAGTATGCCTGATGCAGACTTGGCGCAGAGGCTCACCGGGCTGGTGCTAACGGATCGGTTGAGCGGCACTCGCTTAGCGGACTTGACCAGCAGACTACCCGGAGATAAGTCGCGTCTCGCGCTCATGCTGATAGCCGACCAGTCGATTTTTCTGCTGCCGCCCGCAGATGAAATGCCCGTCGATACCGCGCCAAACGCCGAGTCGGCGCGGCAAATGCTGCTTAAGGTCGTGAAGTACGTGAACGCGACCGTTCACCAGTTGCCTAACCTCATGGCCACGCGTTTTAGCAATGGGTTCGAAGACCTGCCGAGGGAGGACAGGATGGGTCGGACCGGACTCGAGAGCACCTTTTCTTTGCCCCTTCACTGGGTCGGAAGCCTCAAGGTGCAGGTGACGTTTAGAGACCGGCAAGAGATGGAAGATAAGAGCGTGAAAGTTGAAAAGAAAGGAAATGGCGTTGCAGGTCTGATCACAACGGGCGAGTTCGGGCCCATTCTCTCCATTGTTCTGGCAGACGCCGTCAAGGGCAAACTCGCCTGGACCCGCTGGGAGAAGGGCAGCGGCGGAACAATGGCCGTTTTCCATTATCGGGTCCCGGAGGACAAGTCGAATTACCACGTGAAGTCCTGCTGTGTTTTGGAGGGCTACAACCAAGATGGCACACCGAGAACGCAGGTATCCAATGTGCGCTCTGCATATCATGGTGACATTGTTTTCAGCCCGGCAGACGGTTCGATCCGGCTGCTGACCATGGAAGCCGACGCGCCCGCTGGAGCCTTGGTCTCGGTCGCCTCAATTGCAGTCGAGTACTCGGCAACGGATATCGGCGGCCGCAGCTATATCTGCCCGGTAAGGAGCGTTTCGATGCAGCGGGTGCATACAACGGAGCAGAGCGGCGGAATTACCGGCTCCAACTATAAGGGTCCAGTAAAGACCTTCCTCAACGATGTGAGATTCAGTAACTACCGCAGGTTTGGATCGGAAACGAAGATTCTGACTAATTTACCCTAAGACTGCAGCAGATTACGTGGTGTCGAGGAAAGTCAGCAAGAGGTGAAAACCGGGGGAAAAGACGGGATGTATCATTAGAGAGTAGACCGCCCGTAACTCTTAAGCTCGCGATTACGGGGTGGGCCCACGATGTAAGGCCAAAACCTACGAACTAAGACCTAAGACCCGACTCCGGAGATCAAAGGCACAAAGCGGCATAGCTCACGGAACTCAATGTTCGGCTCACCGTTTTCCATACGAACCAGCCGCAACTGCTGCGAATCCCCCGATCCCACCGGAATGATCATGCGCCCGACCTCACCCAGCTGCCCGATGAGAGCAGGAGGCACCTCCGCCGCGGCGGCTGATACGACGATCGCATGGTATGGCGCTGCTTCCGGAAATCCTCGCGTCCCGTCGCCAGTCACAACTTTCACATTGGAGTACCCGAATGCCACCAGCAGCGCACGCGCGGACTCCGCCAAAGACTCGTGGCGCTCAATCGAGATCACACGCGCAGTCAACTCCGCGAGCAGGGCCGTGACGTATCCCGACCCGGTCCCAATCTCAAGGACCTTGTCGGCCGGCGAAAGCTTCAAAGCGTCGAGCATGAGCGCCACAATATACGGTTGCGAGATCGTCTGCCCTTCCCCGATTGGCAGCGGATGATCCTCATACGCCTGCTCGCGGTACCGCTCTGGCGCAAACTCGTGGCGAGGCACTCGCTCCATGGCTGCCAGCACGCGTTCGTCAGCAATGCCACGCTGTCGTAGCTGTGAATCCACCATCTGGTGCCGAAGGCTGGAATACAAGGCGGGACTTGCCGGGGAGGTCATGCAAAGTTCGTGAACCGATATTTATATTCTATTTCTTCCGCCGCCGCACCCGCACATCAAAGCTGACCACGCCGTTCTGATCGCGCGTGCCCAGCACCGATATGTTGCGATTGATGTAGTACTCCCCTTGGATGATTTGCTGTGAGCTCTGCGATACATTGGTGCTGTAGCTGAGCGAGAGGTTGTTGGCAAACTCCTGCTCAATCGTGATCTGCGGCCCGCGGCCGGTAGGGTTGGTTTCCGTGGTCAAGCCCTGCGGATCGATTTTGATCCGGCTGACTCCGAACAATTTCTGCATGCGATTGCCCACCGCCTGATTGATCGCCTGATTGATGATCAGATTCGTGGCTTCGTCGTTGAACAGTGTCTGCCCCGACTGCTGCTGCAACTGTTCTGACTCTTCGCTCGTGCGTCCCAGCGCCAGCAACGCAATGATGTCCGACTTCGGCAGCGGCGGCTCGGAGCGATAGTTTACGTTCAATCTGTCCGGAGTACCCGTCACGGTCACATCCAGATCGTAGTTGCGCACGTGGGTGGTAGCCTGCAGGTTTACCTGTGGTTCGATGGCCACCGGATTAGCAAAAGTGATGTCTCCGCGCTCTAAGCGGAACTTGATCCCGTTGAATGTGGCGTCGCCTTCGAGGATGTCGGCGCGCCCCAGCACACTTGGCCGCGCGAGAGAACCGCGCAGTCTGAGATCAGCGTCACCGGAAAGTCTTGCGACCGCTGTCTTCATCTGGAGTTCCGGCGCCGTCCGGACCGCCACATCGAGCTTCACGTTATACAGAGGCGAATTGGCGGGAGTAATCGCTCCCGATTGCCGGCTACGTTCAAGGTACGACGCAAAGTCGAATCCCGGCGTCACGGCAAGTTTGGTCACCAAAACGTCACCCGAAACAGTCGATGCCGACTTCGTGCCGCCCCAATGCAGTTCCGCCGTGGCCATGGAACTCACGCCCGGCGGATAGCGAAGCCTGACGTCTTTCCCGATGGCAGTGAGGTTGAAATTGAGCTGCCGATTGTAGTTGGTGGCTTCTCCTTTGAGATCCAGGGTGCCCCCTCCAGCACGGCCCGTCAGTTGTTCGATGTAAATGCGATCGCGGGTGAACAGGAGCGTGCCATTGAGCTCGCTCAGGCCGCTGGGGATCCCGGCATAATTTGCCGTGCCATCCTTAATCAGGATCGTGCCCTGAGGCAGCGGATCTCGTACCGTGCCACCGAGAGTCCCGTGGATCGTCGCCTGGCCGCCCGCAGTGAGGTTTGGGTCGATGCCACCGAGCAGGCGGAGATCGACGAGCCCGTCGGCCGCGATGTCGAGCCGGTACGCCTCCGCGTAGTAAATGGCGCCGTGCCCGGTTACATCGGTGCCCTCTCCCACGAAATGCGTTTCCGGAATCTGAAGAATGCGATCCGCAAAGGTGAAACGCGCTGGACCTTGATTGTGCAGCTTGGCGTACTCGACATCGACGGCTACGTCAGTCAGGTTCCCATCCAGCCTCCATTGCTGCGGGTGGCGCAATGGCCCCTGCATCGTGACGCTGCCAACCACGGCCGAGTGACCGGTCAGTTGATCGCCGAGGTAAGCGCGCCACAGCGCGTCCAGGTCCAGATGATCCATATGCGCTGCGATATTGGCCGGATAGTCGCCATACATCGCGACGGTTCCGTCCACCGCCAGCAAGCCCTTGGGAAATTGGGAATGGCCGCTCACCACGAGCTCCCGCCCCTTCGTGGTTGCTTCCAGGAAGAGATCGCCGGTGAGTTCGCGATCCAGGGTCAGATCTCGTACATGCACTGCCCCATTAATGACTGGCGTACCCAGCGTTCCAGAAGCCTGTAGTGTGAAGTCGGCGCGACCCTCGATGGGCAATTCGTCCAGGTGAATCTGGCGCACTCGCGACAAATCGAAATTCTTGCCCGCAAGATCGAGCCGGAATCCGCCCGCGGAGGGCGCGAAGGTGGCAGTGCCGGTTACTTCCGCATCCTGGTGCGTGAGACGAATATTGCTCAACGTGGTTTCGGCGCCTCCGAAGCGAAGATCGGCATCGAACTTTTCAATCTCCTCGCCATATGCCGAGGCATTGGTCGCGCGAATGTGCCCTTGCCCCTGCGGAGTAGCGCGCGTTCCGTTGATTTGCAGGCTTACGTCGGCCGTACCAGTCAGGGGATAGTCCAAATCGGCCAGCGCAGCCGTCGATGCAACATCGACATTGTGCAGGTTGATCCGGGCCGAGTATGGACTGTCCTCTGTGAGTTGTCCCTTGTCCAGGCTTGCGGTGAACTCGAAATCGGCGCTGGTATCACCACGCCGCAAGCTGCCGCCACGCAGCAGAAGTTCATGGGACGAAAAATCCACGCTCGCCCCCAGGGAGTCCCAATGTACAGCCTTTTCGGGGGTGCGCGAGGTGGCTGGCACCGTAAACTCGAAGTCCTCCGCCACCAGCGTTCCGGCGATTCTCGGTGAGGAAAATGTTCCGCCGGCCGCGCCGCTGAAGGTCGCGTTGCCATTCACTTGAAACGGAAGGTCGGTGGGCCCGCCCAAAACCTTTACCAAAGGCCGCCATTCTTCAAGATTGGAAGTTGAAACTGAGAGATGCAGCTTGGAGGAAGCCGCCAACGTCCCGGCGCAGACGATCTTGGAAGCCGGTGTAGAAAGCGAGAACTGGGCGAGTTCCAGAGAGTCAGTCGTCCCGCGATATTTCCCCTGAATGTGCGCCGTAATGGGTAATTCTCGAGTCCCTGATTTAGCCGGAGGAGCGACTTCAATGCTGGCGGCAACATCGGCATTTCCGGGGCTTCCCTTCCAATTGGCATCCATGTTCCCGCTGGCCACTCCCGCCGGATGAAAACCGTCCAGGGGATGGGCTGAGGTGTCCATGGCAGAAGCAGCCTCGCCAACGGAGACGTCGCGTACCCGCAGGTGTACGACACCAGTCTGCACCCCCGGTAACTTCACCTTCTCACCCTTCTTGGCTGGCGGCCTTGATACTCCGATCCGGGGCAGGTCCGGCTTTCTTTCTTTTTCCGCAGAATAAGGAATGCTGTGCAGCCAGTTGTCCACCTCAGCGTCGCCGGTAAACGCACCGCCCAGGAGCTTGCCTTGCAACTTCGACAGCTTGATCTGATCGTCACTGAGCGAGTAGTCGGCAGACGCACTCGCCTTTTTGAGTGCGAATTGCTCGTTCTGCCAGCCCAGATCCCGTATCGCCAGCGCTCCCGAAGTCGTGAACTCCTTCAAGGTCCAGTGTCCATTGCCCTTGAACTCCGCGCTGCCCTCACGCAAGTTGTTCCGTCGAGCGATGGCCGCCATTTCCCCGAGATGGACCTTCACATCGTAGCTTCCATCGAGATGAGGATCGCGGAAGCTGGTGATTCTCCCGCTGGCTTCGATCGACGAGCGGCCTGAATTCCATTTCAGAGACTTGATATCGGCGAAGGTAGGCGCGAGGCTGAAATCAAAAGCTGTCATCCAGGAAAATGGCCGCAGATTCTGAATCGCAGTGTCGACCTTGCCCAGCGCCAGGTGACCGTCATACCTTCCTCGCAGGAAGGAGTAATCCATCTCGACGTTCGCGTTTCCTACGTCGAAGTTCAGAGGAACCTTCTGATCCGCCCACAGCAACTCGCCGTTACGAACCGAAAGGTGATCGATCGAGAGCGCGAAAAGCTCCTCGACAGGCGTCGGGCCCGACCCAGTCGGCAGTTGCTGCAGCGACGGAATGTTTGTGGTTGAGCCATCCGGCCCGATCACTACGTGGATCACGGGACGTTCGAGCGTTAGAGATTGAAATCCGAATTGCGTGCGCAAGAATGAAATGACTTTGACTTGGCCGACCACGCTGTCGGCATGAAGCAGCGGGGCCTCCGTGGAAGATTCCTTGCCATGCACGGTGATGTTGCGGATCTCCGCCTGTAAGTGAAAGGGAACAACATGGAAGCCGCCGATTTCCGCCCGACCACCGGTGATGCGTTCAATTTCCCGGACCATCCGCTGGTGGACGTAATTCTGGAAGGAATTTGTCGTGGTGTACCAGAGTCCGGCCAGCAGAGCGATAACAAGGACCCCGGCGGTGATCAGAATATATTTCCACCAGCGCGGAGCTCTGGCGGCACGCTGCTTCACCGGGTCTGCACTCCCTCGGCGGTAGGCTCGGGCGCGCCCGGTACGCTGAGCTTGCTCTCGGAGCGCAGCGAGTGCAGCCAGGAAACCATCAACTCGCTGACTTTCTCCTCAGTCAAAAGTTCGCGGATCTTGGCCGAGACTTCCTGCAGCGGAACCTCGCCCGCACCCGATTGCTTCAACTGCGGAACGAATTGATCGCGGTAGTAGGCTTCAATGGTCTTGGAATCGATCTGGATTGTGGGTCGCAGATGTGCATCCACCAGCCGCATCAGATCGAGCTGTTCCTGTACATGCGCTACCAGTGCCTTCTCTGTCAGCCCGAATTTCGCCAATACCGCTTTCCAGCCATCCTCGGTGGCGGCATCCGGATAGAGATGCCGCGTCTGCGCAACTTGCGCCGCCGCCTCCTCTTCCGAGGCGTGCTTGATCAGCGCCGATTTCATCTGCTCTCCCAGCAACTCCTGGTCGATGAGCCGGTCGAGCACCGCCCGCCGGTCCTCCTCGGTGAAGTCGCTGATGGACCTGGCACTCAGTAAGCCCTCATAGCAGAGTGCGGCGTTCCAGTCACTCTGCAGGATGATATGGCCGTTGACGGTGGCGACTATGCGGTCGAACACTTCGCCCGCCAAGGCGGGACGAGCCATAAAACTCCAGGAGAGGACGAGTGCGGCGATGATGGTGACTTTAGTGCAAACTCTTGTCATCAGAATGGCTGGCCTATGCTGAAGAAAACGTTGAAATGCCGCAACTGCTGCGTCACCACTTGGGACGTCGGAGTCGTATCTAACTGAAAATATTTGGTCGGATTCAGGCTATATCCGAAATCAAACCGCAACGGGCCTAAGGGTGTCTTGTATCGTACGCCAACTCCAAGTGCATGCGAAGTGTAATCATATCTGGAGTTGTCGAAATTGATAATGCACTGAGTGTTCGTTGTACTACTGGGCAGGCACTGCGCCGGGTCGCCCTGATGCCAGCGCATCAGGCCCTTCAGCATGTCGTGCGACGCAGTGAAGACATTCCCCATGTCGTGGAAAATGGCAAAGCCAAATCCTTCTCCCAGGTAAGGCAGCGAAACCGGCGGGAAACGCAGTTCCAAATTGTTTACAAACAGCGCGGTGCCGCCAACCGGGAAACCTGACGACGGATCGCGCGGTCCTGCCTGATTTAACCCGAAACCGCGATGGGAGTTGCCGCCGCCCGCGAAGAATTGTTCCGGCAATGGAATCGTGGCGAATTCACAGGTCGGCTCCCCAGCCGAATTCAGAGGGCAAGAGCCGGGCGGCAGAACTCGCGTGCCCTGGAAAGGCTGCTCCAATCCAATGCTTGTCGAGCGCGCGAATACGAACCGGTGATCGGGCTTACCCTTGCCGAAGGCATGGTACGTCGAATATTGCAAGAGTGCCCGGCCAAAATTCGTGGGTAGCGTGGACACCGGCGTTTCCGAACGCGACCCGAAGGCACTCGCCGCCACTGATGAATCGAGGGTAAAGTAGTCGCCCTTCGTACTCTCCAACGGGTTATCCCGTTTATCGTGGATAAACGTAAATCCAGGACCGCCTACACGGGCAGGCAGCGACAACAACGCAATCGCCCCAGGGGAAAAATTCGTCGCGAAATGGCTGGCCTTAACGGCGCGAAAATCGAAGCGATACGTGATCGAGTTCGGCCCGGGACGGGTGCCGGGTTCCGTCCCCGTATTCCCGAATTGCTGACGCAGATCGATCTTCCCTTCCAGCCGCTGCGAGGTAAACGTGGCGACGTCAAGGCTGTTGTCGTAGAAGATCGTGTAAATGAGCTTGAACTTGTCGCTATTCAGTAGCTTCGGCACCGTGTAACTGACGAGTCCGCGCTGTTGCAGACGTCCAACGTGCGACTGGAATGTCAATGTCTGGTCGCGCCCGGCAAAGTTAAGGCGTGTCACATCGAACTCTACCCGGGGGCTCACGCCAGTCTTGCCCTGCGGCGCGCTCGCGCCCGCGGGCTGGCTGGTCTGAAACTCAAGTCCAAGTCCGTAGGTAAACGTGTAACGCTTGGCTTCGCGAACCTGTATCAGAATGTTCTTCAAGGGATCGTTGCCTTCCGGATTCTGCACCGCTGCATCCACCTGGCTAAAGATCCCGAGGTCGTAGAGCCGCGTCTGCGTGTTCAGCAAATCTCGCTGGCTGAGCGGCTCCCCGGCATGCACTTGCAGGTCGCGTTGCACCACGAAGTCATGCGTATGTTCCAAACCTCCGACCATCACCTGATCGACGGTGAAGCGCTCACCTTCCTGAATGGTAAAGGTCACATCTTCCCGGTTGGGCGCTGTCGGGGAGTGATTTGTCGCGATTTCCAGCGCTGCATTGGGAAACCCGTGATCGAAGTAGTAACCCAGAATTCGCTCTCTATCGTTGGCCAGATCCTGCTCTGAGTAAGGTTGCCCCAGTTGCGTACTCAATTCGGGCAGATCGCTGGTCTTGACCTTCTGATTACCGACCACATGCACCTCGCCAACCGTCGTTCGTGGCCCTTCATCGATGTGGATGTGCACGGCAAGTTTGTTCGGCGTTCCCTGGTAATTGTCATCCACTTTGGTCTCAATCTTCACCGCCCGAAAACCGCTGCTCTTGTAAAGCCCTTCCAGGGTCGCAACATCGCTTTTCAGCAGGGCCTCGCTGTAGTGGCCGTGACTCAAGAACCGGCTGGCAGGCTGGATCTGCAGGTAAGAACGAAGTTTCGCGGTATCCAGAAAGTTTTTATTGCCCGAAATGTCGATGAGAGCCAGTTTGTGCGAAGGACCGGCATCGATCTCATAAATGATTCTGAGTGTCTGAGGATCGTTCTCTTTCTTAATTTCCACCTTGGCGTCAAAGTGTCCCCGAGTTTGCAGGTAGTCGAGGAGATTCTTCTTGCCCTCATTCAGCAGGTCATCGTCAACCGCATTCTCCTCGTAAACGGGGATTTCCCGCTTGAGCACGCCGTGACTGACGTGATACCCGCGCGCCGAGATCAGCACCACCGGGCCGGGATCGATCTGGAAGGTAATATCCAGCGCATTCTTCTCAGGCCGATAAGTCTGTGCGGCGATCGACACCTGAGCCAGGGCGCGGTTCTGCTTCTGAAACTTTCTGCGCAGCCGCTGCAACGAGCCCGTCACACGGGCGGCGGTGACGCGATCGCCACTATCGATGTGGGCAATCTTCTGAACTTGAGCCGAAGACAGGCTCGAGGTCCCGGTCACCTTCACTTCCCCGATGTGCGCTTGCGGACCCACGTCGATGTGAAACAGGATGTCCACATGCTGAGCTGTGGGATTGGACGTGCTTTCCGCGGTTACTCGAGCCTTGTAGTGCCCGTTCTCCTGCATCAACTGGCGGACATTCTCGAGCGCGTGATCCAATTTGTCCTGGCTGTAACGCTCTCCAAGCTGGAATTTCGAGGCGTTGACGATCTGGTTTGCGTTGGGACGGTTGGGCGCTCCCTCAACATCGACGGCACCAACAAAATAGTTCGGCCTGGTGACGAAAACCAACACTACGCCGCCTCCCGAAGGCGTCACCTCCGCCTGGATATCGGCAAACCGACCGGTTCCAAAGAGTGTGCGAATGCTGGCGCTAACCTGCTCCCGATTCAGCGGACTTCCCACTTTTTGCGGAAGCAAGTCAAGCAGGTGATCCCGGTCGCGTTCCGCCACACCAGGCAGATCGATCGCCACAACCGTTTTGCCCTCGTAACTTGATGCTGGAGTCGAATCCTGCGAGACGGAAGAAAATATTGTCGCCGCACCTGAAACGCGAGCCTCCCCCTGCGATGAAACAGCCGCCCAGACGAACATCATCGCGGTCAGACATGTCGCGCACCGTCTCAGCAAAGGTTTCCTTGGAATCAGGCGTTCTCTGACTTCGATACGCACGCCCGTTCGGTTCGTTGTATCAATTAAGATCAACCGTGAAAGCAGAACTCTTTTTGAATCCACGAAAGACTTGGAAGCAACAATCGCATTTCCTTCGTGCACCTTCGTGGGCTCTGTGGTTTACGAGTCGTTCTTAAGCTCTACTCAACCCAACCACTTATAATAATTGTTTTAGAGCGCCGCACTGGTGACGCCTTTGGCACAGGAAACAAAGCAGAACACCGGCAACTCGAACCCAGCTTCCCTGCAGAGCGATCGCTATTCGCGCCAGATTCTCTTCCGCGGCATCGGCGAAGCGGGACAGCGCAGATTACAGGCCGCCCAGGTAGCTATCGTTGGCTGCGGTGCGACCGGTTCCGCCCTGGCCGGACTGCTGGCTCGCGCTGGCGTTGGCACACTGCGCATCATCGACCGCGACTACGTCGAGCCCAGCAACCTTCAACGCCAATCGCTCTTCGACGAGCCCGACGCCGCCGAATCGCTTCCCAAAGCGATCGCCGCCGCGCGCAAAATCGCCGCCTTCAACTCGCAGATTGTGGTTGAGCCAAAGGTAGACGACCTGGTGCCTTCGAACATTCAAGCCCTGCTTGAAGGATCCGACCTGATCCTCGACGGGACTGACAATTTTGAAACCCGTTATCTGATCAACGACTATGCGGTCGAGCAGTCGCTCCCCTGGATCTATTCCGCCGCAGTAGGAAGCTACGCCGTTACGCTAAATGTGGTGCCCGGGCAAACCGCCTGCCTGGCCTGCATCTTCCCCGATTCTCCTCATGGCATGGTGGAGACCTGCGAAACCTCCGGCATTCTGAACTCCGCTGTGAACCTCGTGGCATCGATCGCTGCGACCGAAGCCTTGAAGGTTCTCGTCGCCGACGCAACTGCTCCCACTCTTCGGCGTACGCTGCTTTCGTTCGATGTCTGGACCAACGAGCACGCCGAGATTTCTGCCGCCAAGCCCCGGCCGGGTTGCCGTGCCTGCGGTGAGCGCGCCTTCATCCACCTAGCCGGTGAAGGCCGACCGCATATCACGCTCTGTGGCAGGAATTCGGTGCAAATCCATGAGCGCCAACGCCCCATCGATTTCGTAGAAATGGACCGCCGCCTCCAGCCTCATGGCATGGTCCGCCACAATGACTTCGTCCTGAAATTCTGGCGCGAGCCGTACGAGATGACACTTTTCCCCGACGGCCGCGCCATCATCAAAGGCACCACCGACACAGCGATCGCGCGCAGCCTCTACGCGCGCTATGTCGGAAGTTGATTTGACATGCTGAGCGAAGCGGTGAGGAGCAAAGCCTCACCGCGCAGTCGAAGCATTCCGACCCGCGAGATGCAGCCATCGGTTAGCCGCTACCGACGAATCTCTGCTAATCTTTCCGTTTCGTTCGTCCATTTCAAAGGGGCCTAATGCACGACACCACTCGTCCCGAGCCGAGCCGTCCTTATCGCTGGGCAGTTCTTATCTTTATCAGCCTGGCCCAGGCAGGGAACTACTACATCTATGACAGCATCAACGCCTTAGAACGCATTTTCATCGACCATCTCGGCTTCTCTGCCACTCAATTCGGATGGCTCAACGCCAGCTATAGCGTGGCCGCCGTCGCGACGCTCCTCGTCGGCGGGATCATCATCGATCGAATCGGAACCAAGAAGTCCATCCTTGCCTTCGCAGTGATCTGCTGTCTGGGAGCGGCGCTCACCGCCTCGAAGGGGAGCGCGCCCGTGATGATCGCCGGACGCACCGTGTTAGGCCTGGGCGCTGAGTCGATGATCGTAGCCGTCACTACGGCACTCGCGAAGTGGTTCCGAGGGAAAGAGCTCAGTTTTGCCTTTGGCATCAATCTCACGATTGCCCGGCTCGCATCCGTGGCTGCCGACAACTCACCCACCTGGGCCAATCGCGCTTTCTACCCCGACGGGCCGGCGGGGCAGCCCAGTTGGCAGAACCCCCTGCTGATCGCGGTGGGCGCCGGCGTCTTCGCCGTTGTGTGCTCGATCATCTACTGGGTGTTGGAGAGCCATGCCGAGAGGCGGTTTGAACTCGGCCAGGCCGGTACCACCGATAAGCTTGCATTCCAGGGAATCTTCCGTTTTGACTTGTCGTATTGGTTTGTCGTTGGCCTTTGTTTCACTTTCTACTCAGCGATCTTCCCCTTTCGCACGTTTGCCATCGATCTCTTCACGAACAAGATTCTCGCGGCGCACGGCGGTGTGCTCGCCGGCGAGGCCGCCCGCGTAACATCCTTAGAACAGGCAGGACGTCTGAACAGCCTGCTGCCACTGGCGGCTATGATTGCCACGCCGCTGTTCGGGCTTCTCGTCGACAAGGTGGGCAAGCGCGCTCTTTTCATGATGTTTGGCTCGCTCTTGCTGATGCCGGTCTATCTCATGATCGCTTACTCCCCAACCTCGCTGTACATACCGGTTTCCATGATGGGAATTGCATTCTCATTGATTCCCGCTGTGATGTGGCCCTCGGTGGCGTACATCGTGGATCAGTCCCGGCTGGGTACTGCATACGCACTGATGACCCTGATACAACAAATCGGCTTCTTCATTCTGAATCTGTTAATCGGCAAGGCGAACGACTACTCTCACGCGGGATTGGACAATCCCGGCGGATACGCTCTCGGAATGTGGATCTTCTCGATCCTCGGCTTTGTGGGAATGGCACTCGCCCTTTTTCTTCGCATCCGGGAAACTGGTCCGCATGGGCACAGGCTGGAAACCATCACGTCGTAAGCGACAAACTAGAGACCTAGAAGTTACCAAATTATGAAGAACGCGACTCTAAATTTGGGATAGGGTTAAATGGTTATAGCGGCCCACTGCTTAACCTCGTACGCCCAAAGGGGTTTCGCGATCTGGGAAGAGGTGAGTAGAATCCTAAGAACGGTAGAATAGCTTTCAAAAGTGGAATCCATGCGTTACTTTCGTTCCCCGACAACTGCTCGCAACCCATACAACGTAAAGATAGTTAGCCGCATCTCACGGGGTGCGGGCGGAAAAGGCGACTTGACCGACCCAGAGCAACGGCAGGCAGGCGACTTAGTCGAAGCCGAGCTGATCGAGAAGGCGAAGCTGGGAGACGCCCAGGCGTTTCAGGCCCTCTATGAGAAGCATAAGCGGCGTGTGTACTCGCTTTGCCTGCGGATGACATCGAATACCGCCGAAGCTGAAGACTTGACCCAGGAGGCGTTTCTTCAGCTCTACCGCAAGATTGCGACATTCCGCGGCGAATCGGCGTTTTCGACCTGGCTGCATCGGCTCTCGGTAAACGTCGTGCTGATGCACCTGAGAAAAAAGAGCCTCCCGGTGGTTTCCCTGGAAGAAACCACACAGGGTGGCGGCGAAGAAGATACACCGAAGAAAGACTTCGGGGCAGAAGACATCGCGTTAGCCGGATCCATTGACCGGCTGCAGTTGCAGCGTGCAGTGGACGACCTCCCTCCCGGCTACCGGACGATTTTTGTTCTTCACGACGTCGAAGGTTATGAACATAATGAGATTGCCCAGATCGTGGGCTGCTCGATCGGGAACAGCAAGTCCCAGTTACACAAGGCCCGCATGAAATTGCGGGATCTGCTCAAAATGAACCGGGCAGAAAAAGTATCAAAAACTGAGAAATCCTGAAGCCCACCTACAGGCAACAAAGTAGTAGACAGAGCCAGCGAAGACTGGCATCGGGCGGCCGGACGGAAAGTGCAAGCATTTTGGAAGTGGCAGTACACTGAGGCAGCAGAGGCTTGGGGAGAGCTGTATGACTTGCGTTGAGTTGCAAGAGAGCCTGGCGGAGAACGAAAGCGGCAGCAGCGCCGAACAACGAGATCATCTTCGCAATTGTCCCGAATGCGCGAAATTGGTGGCAGAACTGCTTGTCATCGCCTGCTCGGCAGGCGATCTGCGGGCGGCGCATGAACCGAATCCCCGCGTTTGGAAATCCATCGAAGCTTCTTTAAGACGCGAGGGGCTGATCCGCCCACAACGGAGAAACCTCTCGCTTCTTCCGTCTTTGGGTAGTCAATGGAGTTGGGCCCGCTGGATGGCACCGGCGGCGGCGCTCCTGTTGGTGAGCCTCGGCATTTCCCTTCGCCAGCATTCCCAGAGAACGGCCACTGGCGCCCAGAACATCCCCACTCCCGCAACCATCGTTTCCGACGCAGCCATCGCAGGGCTGAACGACGACGACCTCCTCCAGGAGGTCGGGCAGCAATCCCCTGCGCTGCAGGAGCAGTACGCTGACAATCTGCGTCATGTGAATCAGTACATACAGGATGCGAAGAATAGCGTCGCCGCCGATCCGAACGACGACGAGGCTCGCCGTACGTTGATGGAGGCTTACCAGGAAAAGGCCATGCTGTTTGAACTGGCCTTGGATCGTTCTCTGCAGTAACTTGAAATGTATCGGGCGGACAGATAAAAGGATCTGGGAACTTTATGAGCGGGCACACAATGCAACTTGCCACTATCAGCGCTGTCCTGGCCGGAACCATCATGTCCGGAACGCTGCTCGCCGAAACGCACAAGGAGTATCGGTTTAATGTCGGGCCAAGAGCTGGAGTTTCCGTCAATAATCCATATGGCTCGGTTTCGGTAAAGCCCTCGACCGGCAACATCGTCGTTATCAATGCAGTGCTCTCTTCCGACAGGGTCGAAGTAGACAATTCAGTGGTCGGCAACCGAGTCGAGGTTCAGTCCCATCTGCTTCCGGGAGCAGATGCCCAGTCCGGACGCGTCGACTACGAGATTCTCGCCCCCGCTGACGCCAGCATCACCCTGCATTCCAGCACCGGCAGCTTGCGCGCCGAGAAGCTTCACGGCGACGTTTCCTTGGAAGGTGCGGCCGCGACCGTTGATGTACGCGACATCACCAACGCCCACGTGCACATCAAGACTCTCAATGGTCCGGTCACTCTGACCAACGTGCAGGATGGGCATGTCGAGATCGACTCTCTCAGCGGCAACGTAACCCTTCGCAGCGTCAACGGTCCCCTGATACAGGTAGTCTCCACCAGCGGCGGAATCAACTACGTTGGGGATTTCGGTGACCACGGCGACTACCGCTTCACCAGCCACAGCGGCGACATCGAAGCAATCGTTCCAGGCAGCACTTCTGCTGACGTGAGCGCCCGCTCCGTCCGTGGTGAAGTGCACGACGATATCCCGCTTCAGCCCAAACCGCACACCTCTTTCGTCCTTAAAGAGGGCGTTGCCTTATGGGGTACCATGGGGCGAGCCGCCGTCTCCTCCACGGTGGTGCTGCGTAGCTTCAGTGGTAAAATCCACCTCAGAAAACGCGCATCAGAATAGCGAATCAAAGAAATCCGGACCGTTTGAAGCAGCGTTCTGGCAAGACGGTGGGCGCGAAAGGGCGTCATCGCGTGCAGTCCCAGCTTCCGCGCGAGTATCGTCTTTCCGGCATCTTCCTGGTCGGCTTCATGGGAGCCGGCAAGACCAGTGTCGGCCGTGCTCTGGCGCGCCATCTGAACTGGGCTTTTGAGGATCTCGATGAGCGCATTGAGCGTCTCGAACGTCGCACCGTACCTGAGATCTTCCGCGAGTCCGGTGAATCCGAATTCCGCCGGGCAGAACATGCGGCCGTGCGCGATGTGCTGACTGAACTGCAGGGAGGCGCGGTCAAAATCGTGGCGTTGGGCGGAGGCGCGTTTGTCCAGGAAAGTAATGCAGCTCTGCTGGGAGCGTCCGGCGTGCCGACCGTCTTTCTGGATGCACCGGTCGAGGAACTCTGGCAACGCTGCTTGAAACAGGCCGACGAAGCAGGGGCGGAACGCCCGTTGCTGCGCGGCATCCACCAATTTCGCGAGCTTTATGAAACCAGGCGTAAGCACTACTTGCAGGCCTCTCACAAGATTCAAACGGAAGGACGCGCTTTCGAGGAGATCGCCGCCGAGATCGCCGCAACGCTGGGTTTGAAGAAGATCGAGATCCGGACCCAACAAGGAGAAGTCGAGTGAAGTTTGATTTACGGATCGTCCGTTCTGTCGCCTTGCTAGCCGCTGTCTCTTTGGCAGTTTCTGCTACCGCGGCCGACAAAAAGAACCAGGCCAAAGCAGCCCCCGCGCAAGCCGTGGATTCCGGATCTTTCGGCATATTTGTGAAAGGGGCACGGGTCGCCACTGAGACCTTCAGCATCCAGCAAGAGGCGAACTCCAGTGTTATCAAGTCACAACTCAAGCAAACGGCGGGTTCCGATCCGGTCAGCCAGAAGAGCGATCTCGAAATGACGACCTCGGGCGAACTGATTCGCTACGAATGGAGCCAGTCCTCCGGCGGTTCGCTGACCGTGTTCCCCAACAACGAATTTCTGCTCGAAAAGATCACCACAGCTTCGTCTTCTAAACCCGCCGAACAGCCTTTCCTGATGCCGAGCAGTTCGGCCATCCTCGACAACAACTTTTTTGTCCACCGTGAAGTACTGGTCTGGCGATATCTGGCCGCAGCCTGCAAGCCCGAAGGCGGCGCTTTAAAATGCCAGCAGGATCCCGGAGACTTCGGCGTTCTCGTCCCCCAGGACCGCACTTCCATGCATGTCCGCATGGAACTGGTTGGAAAAGAAAAAATAACGGTCCGCGGAACCGACCGCGAACTGATGCGATTGAATCTAAAGGGTGACGATTTTGACTGGGCCCTTTGGGTCGATGAACAGGATCATTTCAAGCTCATACGAGTGGCGATCGCTGCCGATAACACCGAAGTAGTCCGGGATTAGCTGTAACTGCCCGGCGGCAGAAGCAAGACCGCCCCTGGAAAACTTATTGTTACTGGCTGACGCACGTACGGCTCGGGTCATTATCACGGTGCTGTTGTTCGCGCTTGGGCTGGGCTTCCTCTATGTCACTCGTGACACCCTCATCGCCTTCCTCTTCGCCATTTTCTTCGCCTACCTCATGAGCCCTCTGGTGAATAATCTGGAGAAACTGCTCAGGGGCCGCGGCCGCGCCATCGCGGTGCTATACACGCTGCTGCTCGCCCTGGTCGTTGTGTTCTTTGTGATCGTAGGTCCGAAAGTGACGCGAGAGGCGGCTCGGCTGGGCCAGGCCTTGCCCGGTCTGCTCGAGAAGCTCAGCTCCGGCGAACTCACGGCAAAGCTGGAGCTTGAGCATCACTGGAGTCATACCACGACCGAGGCGGTGCAGGGCTTTCTGGTAAGCCATCAGAATGACATCACAGCCCTGGTGCAGCGGGTCGGTGTACGCATAGCCGATGTCGCGAAACAGGCATGGCTGCTGTTCGTTGTGCCTCTGCTCTCAATCTTCTTTCTGAAAGACGGACGCGGTTTCAGCGAATTCCTGCTCACTACGATCCAATCGCGCCCCCAGCGGGAATTCCTGGAAAACGTGCTCAACGATCTGAATCAGATGCTCGCGCACTTCATCCGCGCCCAACTGACTCTGGCCGCCCTCTCTCTTGTGATCTACTCCACATTTCTGGGCATCATGGGTGTGCAATATGCCTTGGTGCTGGGCACGATCGGAGGAGTGCTAGAGTTTATCCCCGTGGTTGGTCCGCTGGTGGCCGCGGTCACCATTCTCGGGGTTGTTCTTCTCACCTCGTACCAGCACTGGCTCGTGATCCTCATCTTTCTCTTTATCTGGCGCGGGATTCAAGACTATGTTTCCTCTCCCCACATCATGGGCGAGAGCATGGAACTGCATCCGCTGGCGGCGATCTTCGGAGTCATGGCGGGAGCGGAAATCGCCGGAATCCTGGGCATCTATCTCTCCATTCCGGTGATGGCCAGTCTCCGCATCGTCTTCCGCCGCTGGCGCCTTTACACCGAGAAAAAGAAATTTGGCCCTCTCACTGCCGAATATTCGATCGGCACCCCGAGCGGTCATCGAAAGTAGCGCCGGCGTCCC
>Ga0209580_10000182_pt1 | contig 41583 bp, 68 predicted proteins | sample Coa_R1_5_FD_187153 | JGI IMG/M metagenome (GOLD analysis project Ga0209580, IMG submission 187153) | Surface soil microbial communities from Centralia Pennsylvania, which are recovering from an underground coalmine fire - Coalmine... | ecosystem: Environmental > Terrestrial > Soil >... | reverse complement strand
GGTATAGCGAATTTTGTTATAACGCTTTTATCAGGAAAAGGTTTAGTTGTAGGTGGATTTGATGCCACTTCTACATATTATACAGCATGTAATATTTTTGACCCTGTGGCGAATACTTGGAGTGTGGCTGCATCTTTGCCCTTCACTGCGAAGGTTCCAGGAGCGCTTTATTTGTTGGTGGATGGTACCGTACTTTGTGCTGGGGGATATGATGGAGCTTCTCTTTCTGATAGCGAGATTTATGATCCAGTTGCTAATACCTGGACTCCTACCGGAAGTTTATTGGAAGCGTCATTTCTTGGAAATTCCAGCCAACCCCAAGGTATTGTTTTAAATAATCCTAGTTACCCTTTATGGGCGGGTCAGGGTGTATCACCTTTTACTAGATCAGAAGTTTTTCAAACACCAATACTTTCTATATTTTTATCTGATTCTATAACGATGTCAGATTCACAAACCGAAGCACTTGCTATTCCTTTGGCAGATTCAATATCTTTAACAGACACATTCCCAAATTCATTTTCAGTCGAAAGCAATGCCGTAACACCAGTAAATATTCCAATAGTAGAAAATTTAGTAAATCAGCTTGTACCTGCGGATGTAAAGACATATTTTAAAATAGAGGAATAAGGATAAGATTTAAAGGAGATTCATATGTCATCAGTTATTTTTAGCAATGCCCAGCGCATAATTGCACAAATTTTTGAATGGTTACAGACAAGTAATCAAGGTCAAACAACTAATCTAATTACAGATACTTTCTCGGCTGGAATAGACAATGCTACTACCTCGGGAGAAGGATTTCTTGTTGTCCCTGGCACCAATAATACTCCAGCTAATCCTTCAGTTAATGTTACATTGGGTGGGATAGCATATGACCCACGAGGGGCGAGAATCTTTATTTCTCCTTCTGATGCTCTCCTCTACAACCCAACAAATACTACTGCTACTACAAATGACGGTTTAGGAAATTTTCTCAGCACACCTCAAAGTACTGGAGTTGTAAATATCCCCGTAACTCAATCATCACAAAATTATCTTTGGATTAATTATCTTGCTACTATCGATACTACTGCGTTTACTTTAAATGCTGAAACAAATGCTAAAATTTTTTATAAACAAACAGATGGGTATAATATTCGAGTAACAGTTACCAATGTTCCTCCTGATGCCAATGCTATTTTCTTAGCAGCAGTGAATATGGTGGGAGGTGGAGCAGTAGCTTCATCTAATATTTCACAGGTAGGACGTACATTTTATCACATTCTTCCAAATATTGTTCCTATAACTACACCCTTTAATGATGGATCAAATCGGACACCTTCATACAATCAAAATTCAACATATACGCTTGATGCCCATATAAAAAGTATTGGTACTGGAACAGGTATTAGTCCTTTCAATCCTCATAACATGTCATTGGCAGATTTAGGTGTCGCTGCATTGGATACGGTAGTTGGTCGCACTCAAATCGAAGGTAATAATAATGTTATTATTGCAGGAACTCCTGGGAATCCTTTTCCTTCTACCTCTGCTATGGCAACCAGTATCAATATTGTAAATCCTGGAAGCGATACAATTAACGTTTTTCAACTCCTCTCCTCTGAATTTGCCATCGTCAATGGTACTGCATATAATGTTAATGCAATTTTTGGAGCTTCTCCTACTAACGCTACTGTTATATTTCCCGATGCTTCTGGCACTTATAATGTTTATTGGGATTCTGTTACCAAATCTTTTGCAGTTACGACAATTAGTATTGCGTCGGATATGACAAAACTTTGGCTTGCTACCGTTACGTATACATTTGTTGGGCACGGCGTTTCGGATCACAATGCTTTATCGGGTTTAGTGGATCATAGATTCATCGGAGGTACGACTAATTTATTGCAACGTTGGACTACCGCATCCAGACCTACAAATCCAGTAGTGGGAGAATTTGGTTTTAATGTCACGCTAAATTCATTCGAATTTTGGGATGGAAGTAGTTGGCAACAGACAGTTACTGGGACAGCTAACGGAGCCGTTCCTACAGGTACCATTCTTGAATTCGCAGGATCTTCCGCACCTACTGGATTCTTAATGGCGAATGGATCTTCTCAATCCACAGCAGCGTTCCCCGCATTGTTTGCAGTTATTGGATATACTTATGGTGGAGCGGGACCTAGTTTTAATGTTCCAAATAGAATAAACGTTGTAGGTGTTGGAGCGGGAGGAAGTATTGTTCCTACTCTCGGAAGTACCGCAGGGTCTACTACCCAAACTCCTACTCAAAATCCACACCAACACAAAGAAAATATAGTTGCTGATAGTGGTGTGGGACGTGGTGTTAATGATGTTGCGGAATTTGGTACTGCTCCAGAATCGGGAACTAGGACGGTGGGTACTTTTGCAAGTGCTAGTCCTCTTACCGCAGCTAGTATTTATTTAACATCTGCTGAAACGGCTACAAATAATCCAGTGAGTGTTGTACAGCCTAGCATTGGGTTGAACTACATCATAAAAACATAATATCGAAAAAGAGGAACAATATGAGTGATTCTATTACGAGTTGTACGTTACGTAAAAATTCTGATGGCACAATTCAGATATATGATGTTACTTTTTCATTTGATAACATGAATATTCCACTTGCTTTAAATACTGTAAGCGTTGAAAGTTCACTGTTGTCTAACCCAAATGATTTAAACGAAGTGAAACTTCTAGCTTGTCAGCAAGCAAAAGCAATTAAAGAATCCTATTCAAACGTAGTTGTAATTACTGATTTGACTGGTCCTGTAACGCTATAAGGACTTGTTGTTTTAAGCAAAACCAGTTATACTAAAGATAAGAAAAGCGATGAATCTATTCTTCGAATTATTTTATAAGCCCTGGGTTTCTATGGCATTTTATCCCATGCCTGTGGAACACTGGGCTTTTTTTAATGAAGCCCTAGCTTCTTTTCCTACAATTGAACTGCTTCCTGGATACCCTTCATCTTCTCGCCGCACTAAAAAAATTCAACTTGTTGTGCTCCACCATACTGGAAGCCTTGACGTTTCCAAAGCACTTAAATGGTTTAATAATCCCAACAATTATGCTTCGACGCATTGGCTTGTTGATTTGGATGGACATGTGCAGCAACTTGTATCTGAAGAGAATGCATCGCTTAATATTCAAAATGCCAAATATAAGAATTCCAGACTCGTTGCAGAAATGAGTTTGGGAATACATTTGGTTGGGAATGGATTTACGCCTTTTACAGAAGCTCAATACGAGGCCGTTGCTATGCTTTGCTCTTATATACAAAGAAAGTATGGACTGAAGAATGAGGAGATTTTTAAACACGCTGAGGTTGAGACAGTGAATTCAGTTGCTCCTGCCAACGACCCCGCACCATGGGATAAAGAAAAGTTCCAAACATTGCTTGCACAATTTAAAGGAATCTGATATAATAGTGGTATGACGATTTTCCTTAAAACAGAAGAACATTTGCAACACATAAGAAGGGCAGGTAAGATTGCTTCCACAGTCTTGTCTGCCCTTCCTCATTTTATAATTCCGGGAGCGACAACCAAATACATTGATGGAGTTGTTGAGCAGATGACACGAGAGCTTGAGGGAATTCCAGCTTGCAAAGGATATAAAGAATTCCCAGCCGCAACTTGTATTTCGGTTAATGATGAAGCGGTTCATTGTATTCCAAGCGAAAGGGTAATTAAAGAAGGCGACGTAGTAAAGGTGGATTTTGTGGTGGATGTTAATGGTTGGAAGGCTGATACCGCTCGAACCTACCTCGTGCCGCCTATCAAACCTGAAATCCAAACTTTTGCCGAGACCTGCTACCTTGCAATGTATGAAGGAATTAAGAAAGCAATTGATGGAAATCGAGTAAGTGATATAAGCAAAGCAATTGAAGAGTTTGTTAAGCCCAGGGGTTATGGAATCGTAAAAGCGTTCGTCGGCCATGGGATAGGAAAGAGTATTCACGAAGACCCACAAATACCCAATTATTTTGTTAAGGAGAAAGACTCGCTCCTTTGTTCTGGAATGACAATTTGTATTGAGCCAATTTTAACGCTTAATTCAGACCCTACCGTAGAAATTACAGGATGGAACACAAAAGCCAAATCCGTTGTAGCCCATTTCGAACATACCCTGTTAATCACCCCCACCAAGCCAGAAATCATTACCCTCCGAAAAGAAGAGTTAAATTTCCTCTAGAAATCATATCAAACTTTCCTATTGACAAACCCCGGTTTTGGGGCTATACTTAATTAGGGAGGGAATAATGAATCTACCACAAGCTGAATTTCTTGCTACGGAACTTATGCGTCAGCATGGATTGTGGGAGCAGCGTTGGAGTTTTAAATTTGATCGTTCTGTAAGGCGGCTTGGAAATTGTAATTATGGGAAGAAGATTATTTCTTTAGGGCAACACGCTACTTTGGTAAACGATGAGGCAACTGTTCGTAATACAATCCTTCATGAAATTGCTCACGCTCTTTGTGGGTATGACGCTGGACATGGACCCATTTGGAGGGCAAAAGCAGTTGAGATTGGGTGTGATGGGCAGCGTCTTGGAAACATTGCAAAGAAGGCTCCTCACAAATATCAAATGTATTGTATGGATTGCAATCACACTTGGATGTATTATCGAAGGCCAAAGCTGGGTCCTTGCTACATTCATAAATGCGAAAAATTGTTAAACAGAATCGGATATACACATGATACACCTTGGGTTCCTGTTGCTTCTAATTTGAAAGTGGAGGTATTAGCGTGAGCTTAAATGAATATCAAAAGAAACCCACACTTACCGCAGACGGTCTTCCATGGGTACAGCAATGTTTATATTGTGGCACGTCTGTAAATTTTATTAAGGACCCGAAGAGCAGTTGGCTTAGGGTAGGGGAATTTGTTCGCCATAAAAAATGCGATCCTCCCCCAGCGAAGTGAAATACAAAGATTCAGATATTTGTGTTTGTGGCCACCGCTTTGACGACCACGATTGTCACACGGATGGATATTGTTTGGAATGTCTATTCTCCGATGGTATTTATGGAGATGGCGTTGATGAATGTCAAGGTTTTAAGTTGGATAATTTAAAATACGTTGAAGACAAAGCGAAGAAAAGAAAGTTGCTATGAAACCAGTTTTGGATAAAGGATTTGTGGAGTTGGTTGATTCAATGGGGTCGGACCTTTCCATTGTCAGAGCCGCCAGAGTATCTTACGGCAAAACTTCTTCAGATCCTGAGAAGGATAAGAAGCTGATTAAATTCCTTTTGGCTAACGACCATGGCACCCCCTTTGAGCACGTTGCCCTCACGTTCCATGTAAAAGCTCCAATCTTTGTTGTTCGACAGTGGATGAGACACAGGATTGGAAATTCCTTCAACGAGATCAGCGGTCGGTATACAGAGATGAAAGAAGAATTTTATATTCCAAAGCAGCTTCGTACCCAGGTGGGAAAGAATTACCAGTACGAAGCTTTGATGGATAGTGTGAATTCTATTGAGAAGATTGAAGCTCATTACGAAGACACATTCAAATTATATAAGGAGCTTCTAGAATTGGGTGTGGCCAAAGAGCAAGCTCGTGCTATCCTTCCCTTGGGGCTCTATACAGAATTTTATTGGACTGTGAATGCCCGTTCTTTGATGCACTTTATATCTTTGCGTCTTGATCCTCATGCCCAGGAAGAGATTAGAGATTACGCTGTCGCTTTGCTCGAATATTTTAAAGAGGTTCTGCCTTGGACAGCAGAAGCATTTTTGGAGAAGAATAAGTGATGGAACTTCTGTGCAAATGTGGACACAGAGATACAATGCATTCTACATTAGAAGATGCACTTAAGTACCGCCAGAATATTGGTAGGTTATGCACTGAATATGCAGACTATCCTAATTACGATGCTCCTTATTTACACGCAACAGAAGAAATTTGTATATGTGATAACTTTATAGCAGATAATTTATTGTCGATTGAACGAGAAGTAAAGAAGAGAAATTTGGTATGATGTGTTGGCGATGTGGGCATCAAAAGAGAGGACACGAAGCAGAACCAATAACTGAGTATAAGGAAGTATGTTGGGATTGTTGGTTTGATAAAGATACACTTGAAAAACGTTTAAAAGCTTGGTATAAATTTGAAGATAACTTGAGTTATATAGAACGCAAAGCTAAGGAAAAGAAACTGATTTGAGATTCATTCGCTCTCATGGTGTAACGGTTAGCACGGTACCCTGTCAAGGTATTAGCACGAGTTCGATTCTCGTTGGGAGCGGAAGAATCTTTAGATGCTCCATAGCACAATGGTAGTGCAATCCCCTGTTAAGGGAAAGGTTCTAGGTTCGAATCCTAGTGGAGCAGCCAAGGATTTGGAAGATGATAGCCCGGATAGCTCAACTGGTAGAGCAACCCCTTTGTAAGGGGAAGGTTGTAGGTTCGATTCCTATTCTGGGCTGTGATCTTCTATGATTAAAATCAATATCGAAAACGTTAAGTCGAATCTCGAAGGGGATCTTGACCCAAAAGTAATTTCTGCTATATATAATAAATTGGCAGCAGAGGTTCAGGGTTCTTTTTATGCCCGAAAACAAAACCCCTGGTGGGACGGAAAGAAACATTTCTTCACTAAGGTTGGTAAGGCTTTTATGACAGGTTTGATTTGGATGGTGCGTGAAACTCTAGACAAACACCACGTTCAGTACGAATATAACGACCTTAGAATAAAGCCCAACCCAAAGAAAGAATTGCCTTTGCACAACGTTACCCTTCGTGCCTACCAGCAATCCATTGTTGATGAGGCAGTAAAGAAAGAGCGAGGTGTGATTCGTGTTTCAACAGGTGGCGGTAAGACAACCATCATTGCAGCTTTAGTTGGGAAACTTAATTTCACAACCCTCATCCTGATTCATCGCCAGGAAATTATGGCGCAGATTAAAGAGACACTTGAACGCATCCTTCAAATTCCCATTGGAACCGTCGGCGCTGGTACAGTCGATATTCAGCGTGTTACAATTGCTATGGTTCAAAGTGCCCATGAGTTGAAAGAGTTTCTACCCACTGTTGATGTTTTGATTGGAGATGAAGGACACCATGCTCCTGCTGAAACTTATTGGCAGGTTGCAGAAGCTTGTCCAAATGCGTATTACCGATATCTTTTTACTGGAAGTGACTGGCGGGAAGATAATATGGATATAATGTTGGATGGATTCGCCGCCAAGAAGTTCGTTGATATCAACGCTTCCAAGTTAATCGATGATGGTTGGTTGGTTCCACCAACAATTTACTTGTATGATTTTCAGCATGAACGTAAGAACCGCAAAGGGGTTCGTTATCCTAAAATTTACAATGAAGAGGTGACGAACAATTTAAAAAGGAACCAGCTTGTTGTGGACCTTGCGATGAGGTCGGTGGAGGCTGGTAAGAGTACATTAATTTTAATAAATTACATCGAACATGGGGAGAACCTTTTAACCCTTTTAAAAGCGGTTTACCCAGATATCGAGTTCATCCATGGGAGTACGGAAGTTGGAAAGAGACAGAAGGTGCTCCAGGAGTTCAAGGAAGGCACCAGGAAGCTCCTTTTAGCGTCAAATATCCTTGGAGAGGGTGTGGACATCCCAAAGCTGGAAGTACTCATTACAGCAAGGGCTGAAGCCTCTACAATTGCAGCCTACCAAGCATTGGGAAGAACGCTCAGGCCGTCAGAGGGTAAAACCAAAGCAATTATAATTGATCTTTTCGATTCTGATTGTAAGTATTTAGAAAGTCATGCTTCAGCGCGTTTAAAAATCTACGCTTCGGAACCCAGGTATAAAATTGTTCCAGTGAGTGATTTGAATGGGGTAAAATTCGATGCTTGATCCAAAAGATGTGGAGAGTGTAGTAAATAAATCTGATATGGTTTTGGATGTTTTAAATAAGCGTAGCAAAGTGGTTTTTAAAGTTCCTCTGGTAAGAATCAGAGTAGCTTTTTTTGGGTACCAATATGTTTGGGGAGAACTGAATCGAGCTAAACTGACATCCGAACTTTTGGATTTGGGATTCGACAATCTTACCCTTACTTTAATTATTGAAGGTATTATTCATTTAAAAAGAAAAGTAACACAATGGAAGGAAAGTCCCAAACGTATAACCGATCCTCTTGAATTGGCAAGAATGGAAACACAAGTAAAAAAGCGTGTTCGTTTTAATACCGCTAGAGGTAAATTTTAATGGTTGAGTATTGCACCTGTGGGCATACGAAAGAATGCCACGCAATACTTCATGGTCCTCACGGTATTAAGAATTTGGCGTTGTGTTTAAACTGTGTAAATAAAAATGAGATCGCCTCCCATTCTTTTAAACTTGACAATCTTAAATTAATCGAAGACTTAGCCAAAGAGAAAGGATTAGTATGATAAAAATAGTGGCTATTTCCGATACCCATCTTTCGCACAACCAATTAGAAATTCCTGAGTGCGACCTTTTGATCCATTCAGGAGATTTTTCATTTGTAGGAAAAATGGTTGATGTGCTAGACGTGAACCAATGGTTTGGGAAGTTGAAAGCAAGTGGTAAGGTAAAAGAGATTGTAGCAATCGCTGGCAATCATGATTGGATAGGACAGACAAACCCCAGTTGGACAAAAGAAGCTTTTACCAATTGTATTTACTTGGATGAAGAACCTTGTGAAGTGTTTGGGTTCAAAGTGTTTGGGTCGGCATGGAGTCCAGAATTTAATAATTGGGCGTTCAATGCAAAACGAGGAAAAGAGATAGCTCGACACTGGAGTAAGATTCCCGATGATACGGAAATCCTCGTAACGCATGGACCGCCTATGGGAATCTTGGATATTAACACAGAAGAGATTTACAGCAAACCTTTGGGCCCGGAACATTTGGGATGTGAGGAGCTTAGGAAGCGAGTGAAGAAATTGAAAGAGTTAAAGCTGCATGTTTTCGGCCACATACATTCTTCCAATGGAATGGATACGGTCGATGGTGTTCAGTTTGTTAATGCCTCAGTCTTAAACGAATCCTACGAAGTAGTTTACCCACCTAGAGTAATTCACCTCGAAAAATAGCATCAAATTACCTCTTGACAAAATACCCTTTTCCTGCTAAACTAAAGCGTGGAAGAAAAGCTCTGCGAATTCTGCAAGCATAAAGCAAGTGATCACATCCTGGCGAATGCTGGTGCTTGTGGTGATGCAGAATGTTGCGGAAGTGAATACGAATTTTGCTATGAATGTGGAGAACGTTGCAGTGGCTTTGATTTAAAGTGGAGGTATTGAAAATGAATCAGAAAGAAGCTTTGAAAAGAGTTATGGCTTTGGTAGAACACGAGGATCGAAAAGAAGTACTCTTTCTTCTAAAAAGATGCCGTAAGCATCTTGTGAAACAATGGGGAGAAGATGATGGATTTATCCAACGGCTTGATACAGCTATCGCGCAAATGGAGGGAAAATAGCATGGAAAGACAATTGACCGAATTCCAAAATGCAATTATAAGCGTAGTTCATACTGAGCCCGATTATAGTTTTGTACAAGTGGAGAGAAAAGCTATTCTAAGAATGGCTCAACGAGGATTGGTAAAGCTTAAAACAAATTCGAATGGACTTACTGGAGCCACGGTTACAGCCAAAGGTGAAAAGCTTTATGGTTGGAAAGTGGCATGAATATTCCTATTATTTCCAAATGGTTGAAGTCTCGTGAGAATAAAAAAGTTGTTGCGGCTTTCCTTAAATTGGAAATGAGAAAAGCTAGGATCATTGATTATAAAAGAAAATACAATATTAAAGATCCCAAATGAACAAAATCCTCGAAGTTAAATTTGGCAGTCACCTCTATGGAACGGATACCCCCGAAAGCGATCTCGATTTTAAAGGTATTTATTTACCAGACGCTCATCAAATTGTTTTGGGCAGAGCCAGTAAGAATGTCAGCACAAGCCGTTCAAAGCAAGAGTTTGAGAAGAATAGTAAAGATGATGTAGACCGAGAAACTTTCAGTCTCAAGGAATATTTGAAGCTCCTTTGTGAGGGACAAACTGTTGCTCTGGACATGCTTTTCTCTCCCGAATCCTTTCATGTATTTAAAGGGGAAAATACTTACGTTTTGTTTCAATACATTTATCAGAATAAAGATAAAATCCTTTCCAAAGGTATTTTGAGTTTTGTCGGATACGCACAAAAACAAGCTTCGAAATACGGTATTAAAGGTTCTCGTGTTCGAGCAGTGAAAGATACAATTGAGTTTTTGAATGGCATTAAAGACGAGCAATCGCTGTTGAAAGAGATTCGAGTAGTACTAGATTCTTTTGTTGCCAGGGGCGATGAGTTCATCAAATACGTTGAGATGACAGATCCCAACAATGTTCTGGTTACTTATTTTGAAGTGTGTAACCGTAAATTTCAAATGACGAACTCTGTTAAATATGTGTTGTCCATCCTAAATAGAATTTACAATGAATATGGACAACGGGCAAAGTTGGCTGAAGTTAACGATGGGATTGATTGGAAGGCGCTGAGTCATGCCGTGCGCGTAAATTTTGAAGGACAGGAATTGTTAAAGACTGGGTTCATTACTTTTCCCTGCCCGGAGAGAAAGCTCCTTCTGGATATCAAAACAGGCAAGGTACCGTATAAAGAAGTAGAGGTATTAATTGAGACTGGATTGCAGGATTTAGAAACAGCACAGAAAGCTTCTAAGCTGCCAGAGAAGCCCGATTTGGAATGGGCTGATAATTTCTTATACGATGTTTACAGCGATATTGTGAAACGAGGATAAAGAATGAATACAATAACACGTCAAGAAGCTACAGAAGAGCAACTAGAAGAAATTCATCACCATATTCACGCTTACATGGATTCTCTCGCAGAGTGTTTAGAGGGCGTTGATGTCGCAGGTATCCCGGTGGCTGACGGCATTAAAATGATCCTGGGAGTGGGGGTGAAGGCAGGGGCTTTGGGTAAGTTTGAGAACTTAAATATTACGGATTCTGAGGTGTCTTTTGACGCTTGGATCAGAATTGGAATGAACAATCCTGGGCTTTATTACAAGTTAAAAACAGTCATAAATATAGACGAAAAACGAGCTAGTGTAATTGAGTATTAAAATAACCCTTGACAAACGTAAAATTATCTGCTAAACTATACTAGGAGGGAATGAAAATGGACTACAGAAATCTGAAAATTCTTCTGCTTGGAATATTGCTTGGAGCGATGCTCTTAGCAGGTGGGATGGTATTCAACGCGCTATCGAATATGTTCCACAATCTTCAAGTTAAATACACTGAACAAGGAGTGCTTTTAAAACTATGAGTTTACTAAAATGTGTGCATTGTAAAGTGTTTTTAATTCACAGTCAAGATGAGCTTAAAAGGCATGAAGCTAAATATCACGATTACCAAGTTTCTAATTATGAGCCGCACCATCATCGTCCTTTGAGCAAAGAAGAATTCAAAGCGATTGTGGTTCGTGGAGAAGAGAAGTTTAAACACGCTATTATTACAACGCCTGATTTAGTAAAGTAGTAGATGTACTGGCTAAGGCCAGCAATGACAACACGAAAGGAAGAAATTAACATGAAGAAGCTACTAGTTACAATCGCTTTGGTTATGAGTGTTGCCACTCTAGGCCGAACAGCGAACGTCACAGATACAGGTCCAGGAACAACGGGAGATGTTCTTTACTTCACAGGTCAGGCGGGAAATGATCAAGGAACTTGGAGCAACTTGCCAAGTTTGGTTCAAACTATCATCAACAACAACACTGTTGTTCCTGCCACAGTCGGTACGAGCCTTAACAGCAGTGCAGTGAGTACAGTTGGTAACGTTGATATTACTGGTTCAGGAATCACCCAAACAGTTACAGGTTCTGGAGCAACAGGAACGTCAAGTTATAACTTCAACAACTTGTCAACTACTGAAGGACAGACGAACGCGACCAACATCAGCAATCTGTCAAGCACTGTTGGTGGAAATACAACTCAAATCAACCAGAATACTTCGGACATCAGCAACATTCAGAACTTGTCCGATAATAGTCTGTTGACGCAGACCGTTAATAACCACACGAGCCAAATCAGCACGTTGAATTCAAATGTTGCGTCAATTAACAACATGAGTGATCCAACCACGGTTCTCAATCAAACGGTGAATGGCAATACGGCTGGTATTTCTGCTATTAATAACATGTCTGACCCAAGCACGGTCTTGAATCAGACTGTTAATGGAAACACGACGGCAATTGCAAATGAAACAACTCGTGCCACTGGCGCGGAAACTACCTTGTCGAATGGTTTGTCAAATGAGGCCGCTACACGAGCTTCTGCTGATACAACCCTTCAAAACAACATTAACAATGAAGCTACGACCCGCGCTTCTGCGGATCAGGCGTTGCAGAACCAAATCAACAACGTTAATGCTCAGGCGCAAGACAATACAAACCGCATTGATCGTTTGGAGCAAACAAAATACCTGTTGGAGCCTACCGTTCGACTTTACGACGATAAGCATTTCCAGGTTCAGGCGTTTGATTCTTACGATGTTCGCCACTCGATGAACTTTGCGGCTGGCTTGCGGGTTATGTTCAAGGTTGGTCCTTCCTATGAAGAGAAGCTACTTAAGAAGACCAATCCTGAGATTGCTCGTCTGCTGTCGGCTAACGTTAATCACGATATTGTGGAACGTGATGAAATTCGCAAACAGCTTGCTGAGGATCGTGCTCTTATCGCAGAACAATCTGCATTGCTTAAGCAATTGAGTGCAAAGGGTGACAACGTGGTTCTGAATGCCTCTGCCCCATCGAAGGCTGAAGCTAAGTTTGTGAATGGTGGAGATGATGATCTTCTGAAGGCCATGGAAGACCGTAACGAGAAGTTTGGAAAGTAATTAAAGCTAAACTGTAAAGCCCTGAGAAATCGGGGCTTTCAGTGTAGTTTTAAATAAAGACACGAAAGGATAAGAATAAATGAACAAGAAAACAGTAATGGCCATTCTGTTTACAAGTTTATTTGTTGCTTCTTTGGCTTCTGCCAATTGCGGCAGCAATGGTAATGGAAACGGAAACGGTTGTGGTGGTAGTACAGGTTCTGGATCACAAGGTCCCGCAGGTCCTCAAGGACCGCAGGGAAATTCTGGAAGCAACGGAACTAATGGTGCAAATGGTTTAAACGGAGTGGCTGGAGCAAATGGAACTAACGGAATAAATGGCATTAACGGAGTTGATGCTGTAAATCAATCTCGCCTACTTGGTGAGTTGGACCTTCGAATCTGGGATACAAAGCGCACGTCTTTCTATGCCTTTGATTCTTATGGGTTCGATGACGCTCCTGGACACGATGTATTATTGGATGGCCGTAATGCCTTTTATGGCGCTAAGTTTGTTGTTAAGCTTGGCTCCTCATATGAGGAACGAATGTTGGATAAGCAAGCGGCTCAGATTAAGGCGCTTGAAGCAGCCCTAGAAAAGTTGTCCAAGTAGACTTTCCTCCGTTCCTGGGGTGCTTCCTCCCCGATGGTGGTTAGCATCGAGCGGGAACGGGGATGAAGTCTTAAAATAGAAAGGAATAAAATGGAAATTATAAGAGATTACGAAGAAGTATTGAGTATGGCGATGCCACATCCAATGGAATCAGTTATGGGACGATTGGTTACAAAAGGAATTGTTCCTGAAGAAGCCGCCCGAAGATTCTTGTTGGAAACGAAATGAAAATCCTTCCCCTCTTGTTCTTGAGTAGTACGGTGCTTGCCTACGACCAGCCAAGGGTTGAAGATCCACATACCGTACTGTCAAAGCTCGACCACATCATTTCTTTGAAAAACACCAACGTCAGCTTGCGCGGAGTAAATGATGTGAACCTAACCCACAAGCTTGTTGGGTCTTCTCGATTGAATTTTGAAGGATACGGCAGGTACAATTTAACACGGCATGATTCTGAAAGTGGCGTACACTTCAAATTCAAATGGTAAAATTAGCAATACATCGAGGCAGCAAATTTGTAGCCAAAAACACCTTCTTCGAAAATGTCGATCAAGTTGTTATTTTTGAGGGAATACAAAAGACAGGATTTGCTGATTTTCCAGATTTCCCAATCTACACTCTCACAAGGAAAGTAGATAGTCACCCAGAAGGAAGTACCATCTCTCGCATGGAATTAAAGAAGTATGGGTACGTTTTGCCAGAAGAGGCTCCTTAGAGTGGAACCCAAAATTGTTAATTTGATTTGTCCTAAGTGCCGTCTGACCTGGATGTGCAAAAATGGTAGTGATAAATTTTACTTTTGTTACGCCTGTTCGTTTATTTTATTCGATAAGCAGGTTGAAGGCGGCTTGACAAACAACAAAGGGTCTGGTATAATGAAATGTATGAGAACCAAACTATACAATTTTTTCAATAGCCCTTGGGTTGCCTTCCCATTGATGATCCTTCTTGTGGCCGCACTTTTTGTTGTAGCAATAAAATGTCAGTCCTGGCATTTCCTAAAACTTTCATGTTTGGAGAGAGCGTTATGAAACACGTTAATAAACGAGCTTTGGTTTTGGCGTTGTTAGATTTGATTGCAGTTATTCTTTTGCTTTTGGTGAGGTAACGGTATGGAAAATAACGGCCACAAATACAAGCACCATTGCAAGGCACAAGCTGGGAATTGTCCTTGGTGTACCAAATGTGAGAATTGTGGAGAGATTTGGATTAACTGTTCGTATAAAGAATGTTTAAAAAAAGGATAATTAAATGGCTTCAAAAGAATATATGCGTAATTGGTACTTAAAAAATAGGGAAAGAAATTTGGAGAAGGCCAAAATTTATCGTCAATCTTATCCAGGGGCTCAACGAATGAGAGAAAAACGTTTACGTGGGCAGACATTTATAAATGAAGCAAAAAATAAACCTTGTATGGATTGTGGTGTTCGTTATGCTTCTTGGATAATGCAGTTTGACCACAGAGATCCAACACAAAAGAGATTTACAATTTCATCTTCTACTTCCCGTTCCTTTGTAGATTTACAAATTGAAATGGATAAATGCGATGTTGTATGTGCTAATTGTCATGCAGAAAGAACGCATAAATTAGGTAAATTGTTTAGACCAGGAAGACCAGTCGCGGAACGGAAATATACTAAAAGGAGTCCAAAGTGAATATTATCCCCACTGTGGTAGAAAAAATGACCGGAGCGGGGTCAATGGTTTCCTACGACCTCCTTTCCCGTTTGATGCAAGATAGAATTTTATTCGTAGGTGGCAATCACGGAGCCATAAGTTTGGACGATGCTAATATCCTAATTTCGCAGCTTCTTTATTTGGATTCGATTGACCCAGGTAAGAAAATTGAAATGTACATCAATTCTCCAGGTGGGGAGGTTTCAGCGGGCCTTGCTATTCTGGATACAATGAATCACATCCAAAGTCCTATCACGACAATCTGTTTAGGAATGGCAATGTCTTTTGGGGCTGTTCTATTGAGTGCTGGGGAACCGGGAAAACGTTTTGCTCTTCCAAATGCCCGTATCATGATTCACCAACCATTGATTTCTGGAGGTGGGATATCGGGTCAGGCGACTGACATTGAAATTGAAGCAAAGGAAATGACTCATTGCAAAACATCCCTTACAAAAATCCTCGCAGCCAACTGCAATCAGAAATACGAGAAGGTTTTGAAGGATTGCGAACGCAATTTTTATATGTCAGCAGAGGAAGCAAAAGAGTATGGGTTGATTGATAACGTGATTGTTCCGCACAGGAAATTGGATAAACACGTTTAGAAAATGAGAAACAAGAAAAAAGCAAAACGGATAAAGAAAGCACCTAGGAAAAAGTTGGCGGTTAAACCAGCGGTAGATTGTGTCTGCCCTGAAAATGATTGGGAAACTTCTGATGAACAAAGCTTCTTTGGAAGTGGCGACTTCCTTTACGATGATCTTCTTTAATGAAAACGTTGCGTAAACCAGCCATACCTTGCATTTGTGGACACAGCCGGACATCTCATAAAGGTTGGGGACATTGGAAAGTATGTATGGACCCGCTTATTGATTTTGAAGAGTGTGAATGCGATAAATATGTTCCAGACAATCTCTCTTACATAGAGAAGCTTGCAAAAAAGAAAAAGCTAGTATGATAAAATTAAACGGCAGAACAATTACTCCGACCGTATTTCCCGACCACTCTTCCCAGGTGTGGAAGGTGCCGGAAGAGTGTTTCCATGTACCAGGGAATGTCATTACTTGGGAATTTGAGAACGAGGCTGAATTTTTACACGTCGCACAACTCAAGGACCTTATCCACAGCGTGGTGGGATATGGGGAAGTGATTTTGGACCTTCCCTACCTTCCTTACGCAAGACAGGATAAAGAAGTTTCAAATAAATCGACCTTTGCACTGCATACGTTTGCAAGGTTGTTAAATTCATTGGAATTTACGAAGGTTGTGGTTTTTGACGCACACAACTACTCTTTGTCGTATGAGTTGATTAATTGTCTCGACATTGTTATCCCGGACATCGAACCTCTTGCCAAAGAATTAAATGCTACGGTTGTATACCCAGATTCTGGTGCCGGGACACGCTACCAAGATTCTTCAGTTGGGGACGTTATCATTTGTGAGAAAGAAAGAGATCCCTTGACAGGTGAAATCAAAGGTCTTTTAATCAACGATAACATTGAAGCCGGAACTTATTTGATTGCGGATGACATTTGCGACGGTGGCAGGACGTTCATTGAAGTGGCTAAGAAGCTTTACAAATTCGGAGCTACAGAAGTGCATTTGTATGTGTCACATGGGATTTTTTCAAAAGGGCTGCAAGTATTACGAGATGCTGGAATCAAACGAATCTTTACACGAAAAGGAGAAGTACATGAGCAACGATTATTTGCCAGCGACACTACTGTGTGATTTCTACAAGGTCAGCCACCGCGCCCAGTATCCAAAAGGGACGGAAGTGGTGTATTCAACGTGGACGCCAAGAACATCTCGTTTACTCGACGTTCAGGAAGTGGTTCACTTTGGTGCCCAGGCATTCATCAAAGAATTCCTGATTGAATTCTTCAACAAGAATTTCTTTGAGCGAGAGCAGGAAGATGTTGTGAACGAATACAAACGAGTGATTCAGTATGCTTTGGGTGATTCTGCTCCCGCCTTTGAGCACATTATTGAATTGCACAATTTGGGTTACTTACCGCTTAAAATTAAATCGTTGCCAGAAGGCTCCGTGGTTCCTCTTAGGGTTCCTACATTAACAGTTCAAAATACCCATCCTAAGTTTTTCTGGCTCACCAACTATATTGAAACTCTCCTTTCTGCCGAGATGTGGCAAGCTTCCACTTCCGCCACAATTGCCAGAGAGTATCGAAGAGTGTTTGAAAAGTACGCTTTGGAAACGGCTGGCGGTATTGATTTCGTTCAGTTTCAAGGCCACGACTTCTCTATGCGTGGTATGGGAACAGTAGCATCTGCCATAAAGAGCGGCATGGGACATCTGCTTTCTTTTGCAGGAACGGATACAATTCCAGCAATTCTGGGCTTGGAGCATTACTACAACGCCAACATTGAAAAGGAATTGGTTGGTACTTCAATCCCTGCTACAGAGCATTCTGTGATGTGTGCTAATGGTCGTGATGAATTCGCCGCTTATAAACGAATTATTACAGAGGTATACCCCAAGGGATTTGTATCTATTGTGTCGGATACTTGGGATTTGTGGGAAGTGTTGGATAAAGTAGTTCGTCCTTTGAAGGACACAATCCTTGCTCGTGAAGGCAAAGTAGTTATTCGTCCAGATAGCGGAGACCCAGTTAAGATTGTTACGGGCGACCCAGAAGGAAAGACAGAGGCAGCACGTAAAGGCGTAATTGAAATCCTGTGGGATATTTTTGGCGGCACGTATAACATTGTATGGGACGGTGAGAAAAATGTTGGATACAGGCAACTCGACCCACACATTGGTTGTATTTATGGGGATGCTATTACTCGAACTCGTGCTCAGGATATTTGTGAAAGGCTAAAGGCAAAAGGCTTTGCCTCGACCAATATGGTATACGGCATTGGCTCTTATACATACCAGTATAATACTCGTGATACTTTTGGGTATGCTATGAAGAGTACCCTTTGTGTTATTAACGGGCAAGAAGTTCAAATCTTCAAAGATCCTGTTACAGATAACGGAGTAAAAAAGTCACAGAAAGGTGGAGTAAGAGTATTCGAACATAATGGAGAATTAGTATATTTGGATCAATTTTCCTTGGCCGAATCTAATGAAAACACACTGCTAAGGGATGTATTCGTCGATGGTAAACTATTGGTGGATGAGAAGTTTTCAGATATCAAGGCAAGAGTTCTTCAATCGTTGGAACAAAAAGCTTCTGTATGAAAGGGCGAAAAACTTGAGTAATTGTGGTTCTTGTGGAATTGAAGTTCCTGAAGGGCAGCGCCATTGTTCAATGTGTTACGGCGATCCCTACTATGGGAGTGATGGATATTATTTGGCGTGGTTAGAAGACGCATATCGACAGGAACAAGAGAAGCCGCAATATGAAGAAGGGCCACAGCAGGAGCCCCAATGAACAAGCGTGTTGCTTACCTCTACATTCTCACAGTATTCTTTGTTGTGGGATTTTATCTGTTTGGTAAGGGTGAAGTATTTGGAATAGAAAGATACAAACACAGCAAAAATATGTATGGAGCCCTCAAAGCAGCTTATCGAATGGGATACGAAGATGCTAAAGCAGGGCGTTCTATGGACTGGGATGGGGAATAATGAAAGACCTTATTATGTCGGATGACATTCCTCCCAAACCCATAGGAATTACGAATGGGACTATTACGCTAATGGAAGATGCTTCAGGACTTGCTAGTAAATTGGTTGTTCAATATCATTACAGCCATAAAACTACTCCCAATCATTTTTTAAGTTTTCTCGTTAATAAGGACCAGGGCGCTTTACAGTTGGGGTATGGTATTCGTCCTGCTATGAAGCATACCATTTCCAAAGATATTGTAAAGGGTAACTATTGCGAGTTTGATAGGATGTGGTTAAGTGATGTGATGCCAAAGAATAGTGAAAGCCAAGTTATCGCCTTGTTGTTGAGTTACTTAAAACAAGTACACCCGAGAATTAAATTCGTTATTACTTATGCGGATGAAAGTGTGGGTAATAAAGGTACAATTTATCAAGCTACCAATGCTATAGAACTTCCCAGTGTTCCAACGGATTTTTACTTGCTTCCTTCTGGTGAACGTATTCATCCTGTAACAATGTGGCATAGGCACAAAACCAGAGCAAAAGCTTTTGTAGAGAAACAGTATCCCGGTATTAAACACATTAAAGGAACGTATAAACAACGACGTTATTTATACATTCTTAATAACGGTTTGCGGAGAAAGTTTCAAGAGCGAAACGATGTGCTTCCAGCACATAAGGCGAAGTGCGATTCTTCGGCTCCGCTCCAATTTAAGCAAACTAAAAGTGACGTTATTTTTAAAGAGGTGTTTGATATGAAAAAATTCAATGAAGAATACCCAAAAGTGGTAGAAGGACTGCGGTTATTTTTAGGCGAAATTTACCTTGCCTTGGAAGAGGGCAAAACCATTTCTAAGGATAATTTTGCCGAGGGTTGCAAAATGCATTTAGGAAACTTAAAACAGTTTATTAGCGACAATGAAACCCAACGCCCTAACTAATTGCCAGAGTAAGAAAGCTTTCAAAACTCGCCAGGAAGCTGAGAGTGTAGCTTTGTCCCTTTGGTTTGACCACGAAGTTTACGTGGATGTTTATAGCTGTCCAATCTGTGAAAATTACCATTTCACTTCTGGAGATAAAAATGACAGATAACTGTGTTCATCGAATCCTTGTCCACAAATACGATGTAGACGAGGCAATGCCGCGCATGATAGTTTACGTTTGTATGGATCGTACCTGCAACAAAGAATTTACAATTGTGATTGAAGACGAAACATATTTTGATGTGCAGGATCAAGTATGACAGATAAAGAACTTGAGCAGTTGAATGTCAAGATAGCTCGAAAGCTTGGTTGGAGAAAGTTTCGTTTAGAACGAACCCCAGAACCTATGAAAACCCAACGTATGACTGGAATCTCTTCAGGAAACTTTAGGCACCAATTTGTTCCGGCGTATACAAACAATCTTTCTTACGCTCTTCAAATTGTTGATTGGGCGAATCGGCATGGGTATGATTTTACATTGGGGAAATGTGCGGCTGGCGGTGCTGTATATATCGCGCATTTCAATAAACAATTCATTCCAAAAAGATATACAGGAAGAGGCACCCTTCCATCAATGGCAATTTGCATGGCATTTTTAAATATTAAGTGAGATATTTTTTAGCTAGTTTGTTCCTCCTATCAGGCTGTTCTATGTCCAATTTTTATGTATACGGCAACAAGCCGTATTGTTTGGTCCATTATAAAAGTAAATTTGTTGAGTGTTCCTTTGACAGTATGAATGAATGCCGGAATAGATATCGAGACCGCGAAGCAACTCTTTGTTATCCATTGAAAAATATTAAATAGGTTCATTTGCGATCCCTCTACCTTTTAGCAATTCTCATTTTCTTTAACCAGGGCATTGGCTCTCTTGCTGCCCAACCTCTCTACTACTTCCTTCGGGAAACACTTGGAATTGGCATTCCCACAATTATGATGCTTGGGGCACTTGCCAATCTTCCCTGGCTGATTAAACCCGTATGGGGATTCCTCAGTGATTCATTCAGCATTTTTGGATATCGTAGGAAGAGTTACATTATTTTGTTTTCTCTTTTAGGGACGGTTTCTTTTCTTCTTATCGGTCTTTCACCGTTTATTTCCCTTCCCGTTCTTGTCGGTCTGATGATTTTAGGGTCGATTGGAGAAGCGGGCGGGAATGTAGCCGTAAATGGTATGGGGGTAGAAGAGGGAAACAAGGATGGAACGACAGGTAAGTTTCAGAGTGTTTGTTGGGGAGCATTGGGTGTGGGTTCCGTTCTTACTGGAGTTACGGGCGGTTACATAGCGGAAAAAGCCTCATACCACCTTGCTTTCGTTATATTGGCTCTTTTCCCTATCCTGATTGCTGTAATGGCCCTCCGGCATCCAGAGCAGAAAGCAGAAGCTTCACATAAAGCTGTAGGACCCATAATTAAAGACTTTCTAATAAAATTAAAAAATAAGCAGATTTTCCTTTGCAGCTTGTTTTTATTTTTCCTTTGGTTCAGCCCCTCTTTTGGAACACCCCTTTTGGACAGGATGCGAACAGTGCTCCACATGTCAAAAGTATGGATTGGCTGGCTTGACACGATTGGGTCTGCTTGCGGAATTGTCGGAGCTATGGTATACTTTAAAGTGAGTAAGAGTATAAACATGAAGCGTTGGTTGTACTACGGAACGGTCTTAAGTGCTTTGGCTACGTTTGCGTATTTGTACCTGACACCCACCACTTTGTTTTGGTACACAATAGTGTTTGGGGTAGCTTCACAGTTCATTCATTTGTTGATGCTGAATCTTATGGCGATGACTTGTCCAGAGGGAACGGAAGCAACCACGTATGCTTTGCTGTGTTCCCTTGTTAATTGTGCATCTTTCTTTTCTAATTTGGTTGGAGCTAAATGCTTCGCTCTATTTGGGTATAACGGGTTGATTATTATTTCAGGAGTGACAACGCTCATGTGTTTGGGATTCATTCCGTATCTTGAGGTAAACAAAAATGTCTTGTAACTGTTACGATTGTCAGTATAAAGAAGAGCTTTATTTATTGAAAGCTTCGCAGGTAGCACGACAACAACGGCTTGATATGGTCCTTCAAGAATTAGAAAAGGATCATTGGAGATTTGAAAAATATGCAAAATAGAAAGTGTGATTTTCCTCAGACCCCGGAATTTACACAATGTTCTAAAGGTGAATTGCGTAAGTTGAAAATTCTAGGAAATACCATTGGAGTATTTTGTCAGCTTCACTATCATGTAATGCAATTAATCGTATGGCTGAAAATGAAAAAACATGCAAAATAAAGAACTCGAATATAATTTTCTGAAGCACGTTCTTACCGATCCCAAATGTGTCCTGAAGGTGCAGGAACGTGGAGTTGACGAGAGCTTCTTCGATATACCGACAGTCTCTAAGCTCTTTGGAATCACCATCCGGTATTTCCAAGCTTACAGCGTACTTCCAACCTCTGCCGATGTTGAGTTGGTCCTTTCTTCCAGCAAATATACAGCAAACTTAGGCGATGATTTTAAAAAACAAATCGCGGTCCTCTTCTCCGAAGTGTCAATCCTTTCCAATCCTCCAAATTTTGATCTTCTCCTCGACGAGTTGATTCAGTACCACAAAACTAATTTGTTCCAGCAATCCTTGTTTGCTGCTACTGAAGCTCTCACCAACAACAGTACGGATAAAGCGATTGAAGCGGTTAAGAAGTCGCTTGCCTCCATCGATAAGATTTTTGCTTCCAATTATGATTTGAACGGCAGCATCGAAGATAATGCGAAACCCCTTTGGGACCAGTTTTTGGATGCAGAGCAACATCCAGAAAAGTACAAGGGAATCAACGTAGGGTTTGATGGATTTGACAAACTCACTGGTGGATTGGTTGGTGGGACAGTTACGTTAATTATCGGCGGATGGAAAAGTGCAAAATCCGTTCTCTCAATGAATATGGCGCACAACGTTGCGACAAGTGATTTTGCAACTAAGAGGGTTGGCAAGCGAGTGTTGTACCATGTTAACGAGGGGCGGTTCGAGTTGAACCAAGCTCGTCTTGCCTCCTGCGCCACTGGAATCAATTATACCAGATTGAGCAGAGCTTTGAGGGGCCGCGTTATCTTTACCCAGGCAGAAAGAGATTTGTACGAAAAGTATTTAAAGGGAGATGAATTTAAAGAGTTGCGTCACAACCTCATTATCGATTCAGCACCTCCTATCGTTAGTTCCGCTCGTTATGTTGGAGCAAAGATTAAAGAACACAAACCAGAGTTTGTTATCATCGACTACTTGGGGCTTTTAGGAACGGACCAGAGAGTGAAAGACGATAATGAGAAATTGGGTAAAGTGTCATCTGAAATTGTAGGGTTGGCAATTGAACACAACGTACCTATTATCCTGATTGCTCACGTCAATAGGAAAGCGAAACAAGCAGCCGATAAAAATAACGAGGATTATGACAGCGAAGATATGGGATTGAGTATCGAACCGATTAAGAACGTGGACGCTGTTGTATCCTGGAGGATTGAAGACCCGGAACAATTTAAGCAAACACACAAGGGCATTGGAACGTTGGCAATTAGAGATGCCAGGAACGTAGAGACAGGAACGTGTCAGCTTTTGGTTGACACAAATTCGATGAGTATAAAGAACATCATTTATGGTGGGATGGGTGGGCAGCAGCCGTGAGTGATAAAGACAGACCCTGCAAAAACTGTGGAAGACCTGGATATTACCCCGTACATGACATTGTAGGTAGATGCCCAAATCGCAATTTTTCATATTACGCACCAAAAGACAATCTCGATTACGTCGAGTGGCTTGCAGAGAAGAGAGGATTGGTATGAAGTTTAAATGCCCAAAAGGACATGCAAGAATGGAGTTGGTTATGGGTGTTGCTGGTGCTTATTGTGGCATCTGTGATAGGATTTACAGTTTTGCACAATTAAAAAAGGATTAATAGAATGAGTTTACTTAAACACATTTACAATTGGCGTAGGGATCTTCCAGACTGGAGAGATAAACGATACAGGGAGCATCGTTTGCTTGGAGCGTTGCCTCCCCCACCTCCAATAGTGGATTTGCGTCAACAATGCAGCCCAGTGGAAGACCAAGGACAATTGGGTTCCTGTACATCCTTTGCTTGGGCAGGAATGCTTGAGTTTCTTGAATTGCAAGCTTTAAATAATAAAGTTGCTTCTCCTGAAATCCTCACCCCAACTTATACGCCCTTCTCCCATCTTTTCATTTATTACAATGAACGCTTTATTGATGGGGATGTGAGTCAAGATGGTGGATCACAATTGAGGACAGGAGCACAGGCTGTTGCAACTTATGGAGACTGTAGTGAACCCACTTGGCCGTATCAGATTGAACAGGTATTTGTTAAACCCTCTGATGTTGCTTTTGCTGAAGCAGCTAATCACAAAATCAGCGTCTACTCCAGGCTGGAATCGGCTGAGGATTACAAAGCGTGTTTAGCTGAAGGATTTCCTTTTGTATTTGGTGCGACCTTATACGAGAGTTTTGAAAGTGGAGTTATAGCTTCCACAGGTATTGTTCCAATGCCTTCAATGAACGAAAGTGACATTGGTGGACACGCAATCCTTTGTGTTGGGTACGATGAAACAAAGCAGCATTATATTGTGCGTAATTCTTGGGGAACGGGCTGGGGCGATAAAGGGTATTGTTACTTTCCAATGGAATATATGGAAAACCCAGACCTTTGTTCAGATATGTGGACGGCAAGGAAATAGAATGGAAGATTGGAAACTTCCTTGCACTTGTAAGCACAATAAAAATGCCCACCGAGGATTTCGTAGTATATATGGAGAATTTCATCGTACAGGTTGTAGACACAAATATTCTGATTTTTCAAGTTGCATTTGTTTTGGATTCAAACTCGACAACCTCAAACTAATAGAAGACTTAGCGAAAGAAAAAGGTTTGGTATGACCGATTATTGCATGTGTGGGCACATGCAGTACAAACATCAAAAAGCTGAACGTTTTAACACAAATGGATTGTTTTATTGTTTTGATTGCGACTGTATGAAGTACAAACTCGACAATCTAAGATTTATTGAAGACGAAGCGAAAGAACGAGGGCTTGTATGAAAACCTGCCTTGAAGTAATTGAAGAATATGGAATCGAACTTAAAGATTTGGGAAAAGACTTAGCTCGTGGATACTGTAAAATCCATAATGACGTTGCTAGTGGAAAGCCTCAGTTCACCTACTATAAAAATAACGATTCTTGGTTCTGCTTCCGTTGTGGGATAGGTGGAGATGCAATACGACTTGTTGCCGAGATGGAACACATTTCGTATGCCGAAGCCAAGAAACGATTAGTAGGAACAGAAGCCGAACAATTAGAAGAGTTGAGGGAGACGCTTGATAGTTTGGATGTTGACATCAGCCAAAGCTACAACCTCCAGCTTAATTTAACTCTCCGTCCTAAGTTCCGTGATCTTCTTTATAAATACCCAGAGCATCAGCAAGATATTTTAAACGCGATGAAAGCTCTCGATGAAGAGTTGAAGAATAAAATTAATTTTACTAAGATGGGCGAATTATTTGAACGATTTAAATTATTCAGTGAGCAGATAGTTGCAGAATCAAGCAGGGTATGATATAGTTGGTGTATGGAAGAATTAGGTAGAAGAGATTGGGAACTTCCTTGTATTTGTGGGCATATAAATAAAGAGCATCGACATATGAACAGGGAAGCAGATCGATGGAAATATACAACTAAAGTTTGTTGGAGCAAGTATTGTATTTGCTTTGAATTCAAACTCGATAATCTCGCATATGTCGAGCAGGTAGCCAGAGCTAGAGGATTGGTATGAAAGAATTTAAGATTCAAAAACGCTACAATAAAAGCGTGAAGCTTTCTGACGGCTCCTACCACAGTTTTGGAACAGAGCTTGAAACGACTGTGAATGTATCCAGTGGTGAAGAGCTTTTAGCTGAAAGCAATAAGCTGTTTGGACAATGCAAGTTTCTTGTTGAAGAAGATATTAAAAATACATTGGGACAATAAATGTCGAACCTTAAAAAGTGGACACAGAAAGACGGTACGAAGATTCGAATCAAAGATATGACGGATAAGCATTTGGTTAACGCCGCGAAGATGCTTTTAAGAATGGCAGAAGCAGAAAAGAATGAAACATTGGGTTACTATCCATCTTTTAATCCAGATTCAATGGCAGCATATTACTCAGAACAATCATGGGATAATTTAAATGAGATGGATATCCAAGAGTATGCCGAAATGGAATACCCAATATTTAACGATTTGCTATGGGAAGTGTATAGGAGAAAATTGGAGAATAAAATATGAAACTTTTAACTGAAGCTGAAATGCAGGAACGTCTTGGAGAAGTGGCTACGTCCAGGGTTGCCCTTGACCCAGACCCAACAGTTAATGGCGTACTTTCACTCAATAAGAAGCTGGCTGAAATTCAATTGTTTAAAGACCGTTTAAGCTATTTGATTACGGAAGCGTTGCACAATTCAAATACAGCCGAGGTGTTATTTGAAGAGCTTAAGGGCGAACACGACCGCGCCTTGGAAGTACTTCTCGCAACTGATTCGACCGTGCAAGCTCAAAAATCTGCCGAGATGCGAAACGCCACCGCGAAGCAAAAGATCGCTGAACAGGTTCTCAGACTTCATCACGCTGAAATTGATTTGCTTAAAGCTCAGGGATATTTGAAAGTTCTCCAGTCAATTCATTTGAATCTGGAAAGTTGCAACTCTAATTTGTCAAGGCAAATTACCGTGATCCAGCTTGCGACTGGAATGGGCGAAATACAAAGATCTGCAAACGGAATACAACCAGCAGGACAGATAACAAAAACGTATTAAGATGCCAAGGCTAAAAGGTAGCAAAGATAAGAAACCGAGAAAGAGTAGAGGTAAAGATAAGTTGTGCTCAAAAGGACACGATATATCTGTTGTAGGGCGTAACTCAAGTGGGCATTGTAATGAATGCCATAAGGAATATTACCAGAAACGTTGGGAATTTATTAAGCAGAATTTTAATGAAAAGCAACCTTAAAAGTATAATAAAATGTGGTATTATTAGGACGTACTATACGTCCCACTATTATAATTTTAAGGAGAACTAAAATGGGTATGTTATTAAATATGGTTGGACAAAGATACGTTAGATTGGCAGTTAAAGCTTTCAGTCATTTGGATGATAATGGCAATTCATACTGGCTTTGCAGGTGTAATTGTGGAACAGAAAAGATTATTCAGCGTAGTAATTTGTTGGTTGGTAACGCCAAATCCTGTGGGTGTTTAGGCCGAGAAATCCATTCCAAACTTCACAAAGTCCATGGAATGTCTCACACGCCAGAACACAAGGCTTGGGGTTCTATGATTGAACGTTGTTATGATGTAAATAATCCACGGTATAAGGATTACGGTGGAAGAGGAATTACAATTTGTAAAAAGTGGTTGGAGCCGCAAGGAATTGGATTTATGAACTTTTACGAAGACATTGGGCCTAAGCCGTCAAAAAGACATAGTTTGGATAGGAAAGATAACGAGGGTAACTACGAACCTGGGAATGTTAAATGGTCAACTCCAAAACAACAAGCTAGAAATACACGAATGTCTACACAAACCAAAAATAAAGCGGAGCATAAGTATCAGAGAAGTCGTTTAATGTCGTTTTTAAATAAGTTGGTAAGTGAAAAAGTGTTTCCTCAATTGTTTGAAGAAAACTTTGGAATTTCGGTAAGCGGGTTCAAACAATACATCGAATCCAAATTTCAACCAGGAATGACTTGGAAGAATCATGGTAGAGGTGTTGGAAAATGGCAGTTCGATCACATCATCGGTTGTAACAATTTTGATTTGAGCAAAGAAGAAGATCGTAAGACTTGTTTCAATTATACAAATTTCCAGCCCTTGTGGTGGGAAGAACACAAACATAAAAATAAGAAATTACTTAAAATACAATAACTAAGGAGAACAACAGTCATGCTTTCAACAATTACAAAAGGTGAGTATAAGAACGATCCAATTCCCGACAATGTTTATTTGGCGAAGCTTTTAAACGTTAAGGAGAAGCCAGCCCCGGAAGCGCACCCAGATTGGTACCCTTCTTTAAGCTGGACATTCGAAATCCTTCAAGACCCATTCAAGAAACGCCGAGCGTGGGGCAAAACGCCGACCTCATGGATTGCCGGAAAGAAACTTGACAATTGGTTGGTTACATGTGGAATTAACGTGGCCAAAGGTACAAGCCTTAAGATTGAAGATCTGAAAGACATTTACGTGAAGATCTTGGTTAAAAGCAAACCATACGATGATCCACAAACGAAAGAGAAGAAAACGTTCCAATCAGTAATTGAGCTTCTTCCTTTGGATAGTTTGGATCAGATTAAGATCAGAGAGTTGGCAATGACAGCACCTCCTTCCGCTGTAGGAATGCAGCCAGTTGCTTCACAGCAACCTACTATTCCTGTGTCCCAGACCACAACAGGATTTGTGGTTCCAATGACAACCTCTTCCCCCGTATCTAATGTTGTTCCTGGGCCAGTAAGTGCTCCGGCTACTTTTTCACCACAACCGACATTTACACCAGCGCCCCAGGTTACAGGTACGCCGAGTAGAACGATACCGTTCTAACGAATGGAAGAGAAGTGCATTTGTAAGCATTTAAGAAGCAGCCATTGGTGGCATTACAAAGAAGACGGTAGAACGAAAAAGCCTTGCTTATCTTGGTGTCCTTGCAAAGGATTTGCTTTAGATAACTTGGAATATATTGAACGATTAGCCAAGGAGCATAATTTAATATGAGTGAACAAGCCGACCTTAAAAAGTTTTTAGCCGCACTCTCCAAAACCCATGAAATAATTATCAGTCAGATCAAGGATATGGAAAGACCCGTTATTGAAGCCCTTCCCAGTGGATCTTTCACAATCGATCACGCTATGGGAATTGGTGGGTATCCTCGTGGCCGTATTATTGAAATCTTTGGTCAACCTTCTGGCGGGAAGACAACTGTATCGTTGCTGGCGATTGCGGAGACACAGAAGAATGGTGGGACTTGTGCATTCATTGATGTGGAGCACTCTTTGGACTTGGATTGGGCAGCAAAGCTGGGCGTTGATGTTCCCAAGCTTATTTTTACCCAGCCAGATTCAGGTGAACAAGCCCTTAATGTGGTAGAAGAGTTGGCAGGTAGCGGGTTGGTTGATTTGATTGTTTTGGACTCCGTAGCGGCCCTTACACCACAATCAGAAATTGATGGAGAGATTGGCGACCAGCAAATGGCAGTGATGGCTAGGATGATGGGGCAAGCGTTGCGTAAGTTGGTTCCCGTTGTCAGTAAATCTAAGAGTGCTTTAGTGTTCATCAATCAGGTTAGGGAAGGTTTAAATCCCTATGGAGAGAAAGAAGTTACCCCAGGTGGTAAGGCTCTAAAATTCTTCAGTAGTATTCGCTTGTCAGTTAAGAAGATGAGTGGGTCAGACATTAAAGATGGTGAGAGGATTGTTGGGCACAGGATTGAAATTAGCGTGAAGAAGAACAAAGTAGCTCCTCCATTTCAGAAGGCAGAACTTACATTGAACTTCCTTAGTGGGATTGATAGAGTTGACGAGTTGTGTACCCTCGGGTTAATGACAGAAGTTATTACGCAAGCAGGGCCCATGTATAGAGTTGGACGGGTTACTGCTAAGGGGTATGACGATCTCGTTGGGCAGGTTCGTCCAGATTTAGAATTGCAGAAAGAGATTTGGAAAGCGATTAAGGAGAAGAAATAACATGTCTGAATCCAAACTAATTAAAGATGTAGTTGCAAAGATAAAAAAGATTTCTGAGGACTTGGGGTTGGAGCATCCCTCTCTTCTTCCAAAAGCACAGTTCCTTGAACTGTCCAAGTTGGGAGAATGGGAACTTCGCAAGATTGGCGGGTACAATTCAATTTTGAATACGTACTTCCCATACACAGAAAAGGAATTAGCTTCGATACAGCTTGTGGATGATCGCAAAGCTTATGTAAATAAGTTGGAAAAGAAATACGGATCGTGGGAACTTTTTAAAGAGAACCTTACAGAATCTCTCACAAAAGAATTGAGTAAAATTAAAGTAGAGCCGTTAATCCTTGATAAGAAAGCTACGGAGAAGTATTTGCACGATCACATCGTCCCTTCACCCAGTGGGGATAAGAATAAAAGAACTATTGTGAGTGTATGGAGCGACCAGCACTTTGGCACAAATGTGGATAAGGCAGAGCTTGGTGGGTTGAATGAGTTTAACTGGGTAATCGGAGCGAGACGTTTAGGAATGCTTTGTGAGCAGATTGCTTCTTATAAAGTAGAACGTCGCAATCTTCATGAGCAGCTTGTTATTATGTTGGCGGGAGATAACATTGGTGGAATCATTCATAATCAGGAAGGACCGGATTACGATTTAATTACACACCAAGTAAACGGTACGTTGTGCTACTACGTTCAAGCTATTCAGTACCTTACAAATTACTTCCCTTCGGTTCGTGTTCTTTGCCAGCCTGGAAATCATGGACGTGTGATGCATAAGCGTTCTCAGGATAGGGCGTTGTCGCAGAAGTATGATAGTTTTGAGAATATTATGTTTTATTCCCTTTCGTCTGTGTTTGCTAAAGACCCAAAGGTAACTATCGAAACAAGTAAGGCTCCTTTCATCGATGCAACAATTCAGGGACACCGCATTTGGATGTCGCATGGAGATACAGTGTTTGCAGTGGGCAATGTCGGAAAAAATATTAAGTTGGAGAAGATTGAAGGACAGATTCATCGACGTAATGCAGAAGCATTGGCCAAAGGCGAAAAGCCATTTGAATTGTTTGTTTCTGGCCACGTTCATCATCCTGTTATTACCCAAGTTGGTCCTGGAGTGAGAGTTGTTATCAATGGATGTTTGATTGGCACAGATTCATTTGCTCAGAGCGTTGGAATCTTTTCTTCTGTCCCTACGCAGGTTATTTGGGAAACAACAAAGAAGCATGTGATGGGAGATAGTAGGCAAATCTTCGTAGCAGAGGCAGACCAAAATAAACATTTTGATACGATCATTAAACCTTTCAATTATCAGTTGTCAGCACCAAAAGCACTTTAAGGAGCTATCATGGCAAGAACCCCACGACCACCAAATACAACTTCTAACAATTTGGATATCCCCCTTCCCCCTAAATCCTCTGCTGATTTGACGGATGCAGATTGGAAGAGGGTTTTGAAGGAATCCAAATGGAATGGTAATTACAACACGTTCGTTTACATGAATTATTTGGATGTGAAGAGCCCGGATGAAATTCAGTACGATGAGCACGAAGTGAGCGAAGCGTATAGCATTGTTCCTCGCCATTGTTTGGAAGAGTTTCTAAAGGCAGAAAAGTTTACAGTTGACCGTTTGGCTTGGGTTTTTGAAGATTCTACCTATAGCGTGGAATGGAGTTTGATTGAAATCGACTTAAACAAGAAAGTGAACAAGGTATTGAACGGCCAGTTTTACATTTCAAACGGCAAAGAGAAATACATCTTTGAATCGAAGGTGGGATACCACGATAATTATTTCTTCAAAATTATTAGCCGCAAGGATTCAAAGGTGAGTGGCAAGGACCTTCTTGAGAAGTTTTTAAAATATACAGAAGAGCACAATTTTCTCAAGGGGAAAAAGATCGACCCACAGTGTAATTTTATCCGCCTCGACCACACGTATACCTGGGATGATATTATTTTGTCAGAAAAGCTTAAGACAGAAATTCGTCAGAACCTTTCCAACCTCATTGAACATCGCAGTATTTATCGGGACAACGGCTTGAAGGTTCGAAGGGGTTTGATTTTCTCAGGGCCTCCTGGGGTTGGTAAAACGAATCTGGTTAAAATTCTTTGTGCGACGATTGACTGGACATTGATTTGGATTTCCCCAAAACATCTGGAGAATCCAAGACACGTTTCAGGAATTATGCAGCTTGCCAAAGACCTCAGCCCGTCAGTTATTGTATTGGAAGATATCGACCTTTATGGTTCTTCACGAGAGATGAACGGCAACCCAACTGTGCTTGGCGAACTTATGAACCAGCTTGACGGCGTTGAAGGTTTGGTTGACATCATTACAATTGCCACAACCAACCGGGAAGAAGTATTGGAAAAAGCTCTCCTCGACCGCCCAGGTCGTTTTGACAAAGTGGTTAAGTTTGGATTACCAGAAACAGAAGAACGTTTAAAAATGCTTGAGCTTTTTGCTGCTACAATTGGAAAAGATAAGAGTTTCACTTGGAAAGAACTCTCTGAGAAACCAACTGATGGAATGTCTGGAGCGCAGATACGTGAAGTAATTTCCCAAGGAGTAATTCAGGCGGTAGATGACGGAAGTGTTGAGAAGGGAAAGATTGTTTTAAAGTACAAGCATTTAAAGGCAGCGATGAAAGCAATTAAGGGAAAAGACTTTTCTAGAATTGGTATCCAACCTACGAATAGCGGCCTTGGCAGCAAGTTCGATCTTGATAATCTTGATCGGTGGTAGAAAAGTGAAGAAGAAGAAATCCAAACGTGGCGGATCGAAGCCCAAACTAGTTTGTAAGAATGGGCATGATATTTTAGTTGTTGGTAGGAATTCATCTGGACATTGTAAGCAGTGCCACAAAGAATATTACCAAAGACGTTGGGAATACATTAAAAATAATTTTAAAGAACAGTCTTAAAAATATAATAAAATGTGGTATTATTGAGGCGTATTATACGACTGATATTATAATTTTAAGGAGAATAAAATATGAAGCACAAAAATTTAAAGAAATTTTGTAAAAAAGGGCACAACACTTTTGTTTGTGGTAGGAAGAAAAATGGAGAATGTAAACAGTGCCATAGAGGTGACGTTAAACAATTACGGGATGAGATAAAACAGGGAAAAAGAACAAGTAAAATTAGAAAACGTTTTTGTGTTCATGGCCACGATACATTTATTGTGGGAAGAGATGTTCATCAAACTTGCAATGAGTGTAAAAAGCAAATGGATAAAAAATATAGCCGTACAGAAAAAGGTATAAAAGTTAAGCGAAAAGGACGTTTGAAATATGCACGTTCCAGACATGGAAAAAAGGCTGTGCGAGAATATCAACGATCACCAAGAGGAAAAGTTGCTCACGCCATTGCTACAATTAAGTGTAGAACAAATCGTGGTCTTCGTGTAATACCGTGGACTGATTGGGATAGGATTAAAGAATTTGAATTAAATAAACCCAAAGGAATGACAACCGATCATTTTATTCCTTTAAATAACAAAAAGGTTTGGGGACTTCACGTATCTTGGAATCTTCAATATTTAACTCCCTCTGAAAATTCTATAAAACATAATCACGTTGATTTACTCGAAGCTTCTAAATGGTATGGGAAAATATTAAAAAAAGCAGGATTAAAGTAAAATGGCGATTAAAAATCTTCGATTGGAAAATTTCCAATCACATAAAGATTCAACGTTTGAGTTTGACAAAGGACTTAACGTAATCGTAGGAAGTTCGAATCAGGGCAAAACTTCACTTGCCAGGGCTCTTTCCCTCGTCCTGTATAACACTTGGGACAAAAGTTGGACAAGGGTGGGTTCTGCTTTTTGCAAAATTACTTTGGTAATGGACAACGGAGTTACAATAATTCGTGAGAAGGGTGAGAAACAGAACAAATATATTTTACAAGTTCCAGGTCAGCCCTCCCAGGAATTTACCAACTTTGGAACTGAAGTGCCAGAAGCGGTGTCAAAGGTTTTGCACATTGGAAAGATTTCACTCGACAAAGACGATTCGCTTACGCTCAATTATGCAAGCCAATTAGAACCGTTGTTTTTATTTAACAGGAGTGGAAGCCAAAAGGCTAAGGTATTTGGCCGACTCTCAGGCGCTCATTATTTGGACCACGCACTCCGTAATTTAAATACGGAGAAAAAGCAAATCGGCACAGAGAAGAATTTAAAAGGTAAAGAGCTTGAAGACTTGAAGGTTCAACATGCCGCTTTGAGTGCCATTTCGGAGTGGCGTCCTAAAATTGAGGAGCTTGAAGCTAAATCCGCCGCTTTGGATGCCGCAAGGCAGAGACTGGATACCCTCCAATCTTTGTTTACACGCGCTCAGGACTGGAAACGGCGCTACACCTCAGAGATGGCGAGAGAAAGCGCGTTAGCCCAGGTTCCGGCCCTACAAATCGATTCTATTGAGTCTTCCGTACAACGATTAAAGGGGTTAAAACAGCTTTTTCAGCAACATAGGGACATTTTGGACAAAGAAACAACATTAAACAGTATGAAAACACAGCTAGATATGCAATTTTGTGCAGATACTAACGAATACACCTATATTTTATCAACAAACAAAGTGTGCCCAATCTGTTTTGGCGTTTTGGATGGAAAAAAGTTGGAAGAGATTAAAAATACGCTGATTGGAAAAGAAAAATGCTCTATTTAATTATAATTTTACTCGCTGCTGCTCTAATTTATTTTTTGCCGAAGTATTTTCACATCACAACTAATTTCTCTTCCCAGCTTGCCAAGTATAAAGAGACAGAGTTGCAAAAGCAAATGGGCGAATATCACACAATGGCGAAAGCGGAAATTGAAAGGCGAATGCAGGAAAATGCTGAAGCGGCCAAGAAAGAAGCGTTGCTGATGGTGGCAAAGTGGAAAGTGGAATACGAAGAAGCCACAAGGCAAGACGCCATTAACAAGTCACAGGCGATTATGATGGGTAAAACCCTCGAACACCTTATACCGTTTTTTCCAGAGTTTCATTGGAATCCAAGGGATGCTCGTTTCCTTGGGAGTCCGGTGGATTTGATTGTGTTCGATGGTTTGAGTGAAGGAAAACTGAAACAAATTGTATTTATTGAAATTAAAACGAACATTTCACAATTGAGTGAGCGAGAAAGACAAATCCGCGATGTTATTAACAGCGGGAAAGTAAAGTGGGAAGAATTACGACATTTTGTAACGGGGGTTGCGAAGCCGTGAAACTTCGATTTTTAATTTATGGAAGTTTGTTGTTTATTACTTTGGCGTTGCCTGTTGTTTACAAAAGTATGGAAGCGAAAATACAAAAGCAGGAAATGGCAATACGAGCGCAGAAAAAGAATTGGTTGTACGTTATGGCGGAGGCAGAATTTTGTTTAACACGCAGTGCTAAAAATTTGGGTGCTTGGAAGTACCATTTTAACAAAGCTTTGGACTACTCTATTTTATTTTTAGAGATGGCACAGGAAGACATCGACAATTTAACAAAATGAAATTCCTTTTCTTTACTGACAGTCACCTCCGAGATTCACGTCCTCGAAATCGTATTGATGATTTTTATAAAAACCAGTTTGAGGAACTCGGGGAATTGGCGAATTTGGTTTTGGAATACGACATTGATGTTGTACTTTGTGGTGGGGACCTGTTGCACGTTCCCAAACCCTCCCATGAGTTGGTAAGGGATTTGATTGGCTGGGCAAAATACATTAACGTGCCAATCTATTCAGTTGTCGGCAATCACGATGTCCAAGGGTATCAGATGAAAACAATTGGCGCAAACGGCATCGGTGTGTTGTTTGAGTCCGAAGCTTTCCATGAATTGACAGAGAAGGTGTTTGAAGAAGAGAAAATCGTAATTCGCGGGATTCATGCGAAGGTGCAGGAAGATGGAAAAGGGTATTTCTTCAATCCCACACAAACCGATTATTCTGGGTACACAAGAATTATCGTTTCACACAACTACGTAATTCCCGCTGATAGTATGATGTTCGATTTTATACACCCAAGAGATATTGTGACAAACGCCAATTTGGTGCTTTTAGGGCACTACCACCAGCCTTTCGAATACCAAAAAGGCAACACAAATTTTGTAACGAGATTCATTAATCCAGGAGCTTTGGCTCGTTGGGGAATTGATGAGAAGGACAGAATCCCAACGGTTCTGTTAATTGAAATTGAAAAGGGAAAGATTGACGTGAAGCATCTTCCGTTAGCTTGTGCCAAGAAAGCTGAAGAGCTTTTCGATTTGAGTAGGGTTGGATTGGAAAAAGAGAAAGAGGACCAGTTAAAATCTTTCATGGAAAGTTTGGAAAATACGTCCTTTGAAACCAACGATATTGAAGCTCTGGTGTTGGCAGCGGGAAAGAATCAAGGGGTTGACGAAAGAATCCTGAATAAGTCGCTTGAGAAGATTCGGGAAGCAAAAGAGGTGTTGAAGTGAATAAAGTTTGTGCCTGTAATCTTCATAAAGAAAGGAAGTTTCTTAATTCCCTTAAAAAGAAACTCTCTGAAAACGAATTTAAAAAGCTGGAAGAATTCTTTGGAGAGAAGTGGCAACAAGCAGACGATGTGATTCTTTTAAAATGTAAGATGGATGAAACATGGCCGGGAACTAAATATCGAAAAGCTTTGGTTGATATGCACAGGATGGGGTGGTTTGACAATTTAACTTTTATAGAGTTGGCGAATAAAGCGAGGGAATTAGAATGAGCATTGAAGATACACTTTCATCGTTAAAGCGTAAAATCGATTCAGTCAACACAAAGAGAATTGAAAATGCTACGAAGCTTCACGCTTTGGAAGAAGAGAAAGCAAACCTCTTAGCTGAATGTGGAAAGCTTGGAGTTGACCCGGCAGGATTGGAAAAGATTGTTGTGGATGAAGAAGAAAAGCTCAATACTGAAATTCAAAAGCTTCAAAATGAGATTGGACAAGTTTATGGGCAACTTGAACGTTATTAAACCAGGAATGTGGATTAGGGATGAGAAGTTCCCTAGTTTTATTTTGGATGCTAGAAACGACCAGTATTACCGTCTGTTTAACGATGGTTCTGGTGGTTGGAGATCCGAAATAAGTATAAAAGATCTTAATAGTTTAACAAATGAAAAATGTTTCTCTTTGAGAATTGCAGTGAAAAGGGCTTACAAGAAAAATCATATAAAGGACAATCTCGACTACATAGAATATTTGGCTTTTATTAAAAATTATGAACGCGCTAGAAAACTTAAAAAATCTGTACCACAATAAGCTTGGAAAGCTGGAAGCAATAACTGCGTCTCTCCAAGCTTGCCAGAATCGGGTACAGGAATTGGAATTGACCCAGGATACGGTAGAAAAAGCGTCTCTCTTTCTCCAATCCCTGAGCGACACCGCCCGTATACAAGTAATTGAGAAAATCTCAGGGCTTGTCACCGAAGTGTTGCAAGCGGTTAAAGATAAAAATTTAACGTTTAAGATGGAGTTAGGAACAGAGAGAGGACAGCCGGATTTGAAATTCTTTGTTGTAGACAGCTTGACAGGCAAAGATATGGATGTGTTGGAAAGCTGTGGTGGTGGGATAGCCGATTTGGTTAGCTTCGCATTGAGAGTGTCTTTGCTTTTGAAATGGCGACCATCTCTTGAGCGCGTTCTTATTTGTGATGAACAGCTTAAATTTGTTAGTGTGCAGGACCAGGAATTGGCCGGGGAGTTTATTAGAAAGCTTTCAGAGCAGCTTGGGTTGCAAATAATTTTCATTTCGCATTCAAAAACACTGGCAGAAAAAGCACATAAGACGTTCGAGGTGGTAAAGGAAAATGGAATCAGCAGAATCGAAGAAAGAACTTCTCTTTAGTATTACACGGAAAGATTTCCGTGTGGATACCTTTCGCTCAGGCGGTAAAGGAGGCCAGAATCAGAACAAAGTTGAATCTGGCGTTCGTATCACTCATTTGGAATCTGGAGCAGTAGCAGAATCTAGGGAAGAACGTGATCAGATTCGCAATAAAGAGAAAGCCTTCCAGAAGCTGATTAACACGCCAAAGTTTAAAGTTTGGCACAAACGAAAGACGGCATTTATGTTGCAAGGTATTCGAGATGCTGAGGCAGAAATAGAACGCAGGGTGAATGAAGCTTTAAAGCCAGAAAATTTAAAGGTAGAAGGCAAAGATGAAGAAGGTCGTTGGACCAAAGAAGCTTTTAACGAAAATGAGTGATAAATTGGCAACAACTTTTAAACTTTTCGTTGACGATACTCGTGAAATCCCAAAAGGATGGATGGGAGCGAGAACCGTATCTGATACGCTCAGGTTCCTTCACATGTTCAGCCCAATAGCTGAAATCAGCCTGGATCACGACATTCTATTTCCTCAGCATGGGATTGACAGGTACACGATGTATTCAGCAGAAAATTATACTGGAGTGGCTTATTATATTGCACGAATGCCGACAGAGTTGAAGCCAAAGAAAATCCGCATTCATTCTTCCAATTCCGGTGCAGCAATGTCGATGTGCGAAATTATGGGGTTGGACTTCAATACAACATACAAGCTTTACGATCCAAAAGATTATGGAACAGAAGAAAAAACCACCGTTTAACCAAAACGCTGCTATTCGCGGAGCGATTCGCAGGATCTTCAGCCGTTCTCCCGTTAAGATTGAAGTGCTGAAGAAGGTTCGTAGGGAAGTGCCGCGCTACAATCAGGACGGTTCGAGAGGTAAGCGAGATGCCGTCCAATATCAGTGTGCTGTTTGTAAAACGTGGGTAGGTTCTACAAAGGTTGAGGTGGATCATATCGTGCCCGTAGTGGAAGTAAATGAAAAGGGTTTTGTTGACTGGAATGTATTTGTAGAACGTTTGTTCTGCGGTCCTGAGAATCTTCAGGTAATCTGCGATCCGTGCCACGACAAGAAAACTCAGATTGAAAGAATGCGAAGACAGGCAGCAAAGGATAGAGTGATTCTGGATGAAATTGAAAAGGAAATTCAGGTAGCTTGGTCCGTTTCACGAGAAGTTGAATTAAAGAAGCAAGTATCCAAGTTCCTAACAAAGACGAAAGCTCCAGAAACCAAGGAACGCGCTTTGAAGCTGAAACAGATTTTAATAAATAAAATTACAAAAGAGGACTGATGAATTTATTTAAGAAAGCTGTAGCTACAACCCTTGTGTTGTTTATGAGCGTTTCTACATTTGCCGCCGACCCTGCATCTTATGGCGGATATTCTGTGAGCCGAATTATCGAAAATACTACAACATTGTTTGAGCAGAAACACTTGCTTGACCCGTATTCAAAAACAGCGCTAGAATGGAACAAATTTTGGGAAGGGGCAGTGGAAGAACATTATAACGGATTTCTCCCGGCCATGCCATTTATGGATTTTGAAAACTCTTTAGTGAATTATTGTATTGGGAAAGGTTTTATTTCGTACAAACAAGCTACTGAGGCGATAGAAAAATCGCAGAAGGTTGGTGGGCTCGAAGTTAATGGATACAACCTTTTGTACTTACACGCAGAAATTTTATGGGCTTTGGTTGTTAACAAATACATAACACAGAAAGAAGCACAAAACTTGTTGGATTCGAGCAAGGTAAAATAAATGAGCGTCGGTTATATCTCACAGTTTTTTTTCGCCCTTTGCCTCCTTCCACAGAACGTTGCTTTGTTTACAAGAAAAACAACCAAGGGAGTTTCTGGTTGGATGTGGGTGATTCAGGCTTTGGGTTACACTTTTGGTTTGGTATACGGCCTGAATATCCATCAATGGCCCTTAATTTTAGGAAACTTTTGGGGACTGATTTGCAGTGCAATTTTTACAATTGGATTTCTTAAATACCGGGACAAATAATGTACAGACTTTCTGAAGAGGTTGCACGTAAAATTTTAAGGAACGTGAAAAATCCCGAAATAGGGCCGCTGGATATTACGCAGAAAGATCCATTCAGTCCAAAGAATTTGAATTCGATTGGTTTTACTGACCCTTATTGTTGTATTGGAACGGACTTCCCATACATTTTGGAGTTGCCGTACCCATTTATAAATCCTCGTCTGCCAAATATCCCTGGACTCGATGGTTATTGGTTGTACAAAAATTACGAGTTGGTTCCTCCCACCGAACCTTTTAGTGTTCCTCGTTATTTAGCAGACCCAAATATGCAGGATGGGGAAGAGCAGATAGACGTGACGGATTGTTCTATTGTTATTCCCGATGAGGTTCAAAAGCTTACGTGCCTTTCACTTACGACCTTTGAATCATTAATAAAATACGAACCAGCCATATTGGATTGTTTGCAAAAGGACTTGAAATGACTGATGAAACCGACGAACCGTTAAAGCCGCCCTCAGTTCCTCTTTTTGACATTCCTCCGCACATATTACGCAGCATGTCAGCAGAGGCTGAGAAAGACATGGACAAGTTTTCAAACCCAGTCGATTTCATTATGGCTGAACGAAAGAAAAGACAAGTTGAGGTGTCAGCACCATCTGGTTTGCCCGCGCCTACCTCCGCTCCATGCCCACAAGTAGAGGCGCAGCCAAAGATTCCCTTGGTTGCAATTGATGGGCACGTTCTTCCTGGCGATACGGTTACAATGATGCTTTATTCACTTGTGACGTTAGCGAGGAAAGATAAGAAAATTGCAAAGCTTTTGAAGTCGTTCAAGTACGTAATGAAGGATGTGAATGGGGAGCAAGTGTGGCCGTAGAATTTAAAGGAAAACACCCTTAAAAGCATAATAAAATGTGGTATTATTAGGAAGTATGTGACCACTTCCATTAACTTAAAAGGGATAATTTTATGAAAAAAGAAAGTAAGAAATTTAGACTTTGGGCAGCACAACATAGAAATACAGTTATATCGATGTCATTAAGTACCTTAGCCAAAAAATTTGGGCTGTCTACTGTGGGTATTTGGAAAATTAATAAAGAATTCAATATAAAAACAGCTCCTATTTTAATAAAAAAGTTCTGTATTCACGGACATGATATTTCTATTGTTGGTAGAACGAAAGATGGTAAATGTAAAGAATGTAAAAGGGCGCATAGAAAAAGAACTTATGTTCCCCACCCCAGAAAACTAAAACGTTTTTGCAAGCGGGGGCATGATTTACGGAAGGTTGGAAGATACAAGGGTAGAGCGTGTAAACAATGTGCTAAGGAAAATTATCATAAGAATCGTATAATTAGATTGCAACAAATGAAAAAATATCGAGAAGAAAACAAAGAATATTTTGCTATAAAAAGGCATGAATATTATTTGGTACACAAAGCTGAACTCTTAGAACAGACTAAAAAGTGGAGAGAGGAAAATAAAGAAATTCTTCTCCCGAAGCGTAGAAAATATCTTCAGATACTGTATGCGACAGACATTCAGTACAGAATAGCTAAAAATTTGAGACGAAGACTTAAATTAGCTTTAGAAGGTAATTTCAAGACTGGTTCAGCCATTAAGGATTTGGGATGTACAATTGAGTTTTTGACGGCTTACTTACAAAATAAATTTTACGGTAAAATGACTTGGGATAATTACGGAACTTATTGGGAAATCGATCACGTTAACGCTTTATGGAAGTTCGATTTAACTAAACGCGAAGAATTTTTAATGGCAGTTAATTTCACTAACCTTCAACCACTAACTAAGCCAGATCACCAAAAGAAAACTATTAAAGAATTGAAGGAAAGAAATAAAATTTATGCTCGATCTAAATAATACAAATTGCCAAAAATGTCCTACTTTGTGTAAAAATAGAAAACAAGTAGTGAACGGCATAGGTCCAGAAAACGATGTAAAAATATTGTTGGTTGGCGAAGCTCCTGGACCAGATGAAAACGAGCAGGGCCAGCCCTTTGTCGGTCGCGCCGGACAGCAATTAAACAGGATGCTTGCTATCGCAGGAATTTCAAGAGAGCAGGTAAGGGTTGTAAACGCTGTTCGATGTTTTCCAAAGAACGAAGATAGAAGTGTGATGGCAAGTTTCCGTGCTCCTACTTGGGATGAAATTGAAGCTTGCCGTGGGTATTTAAAGCAGGAGATTGAAGCGATAAAACCCAACGTAATTGTTCCTTTGGGAAGTGTTGCTTTGAGTGCGATTATGGGTTCAAAGAGTGCTGCCGCTTCGACGAAAATTACAAAGGTACGTGGTACCGAATTCTGGAGTGAAGACTTAATTGTAAAATTATGCCGAC
>Ga0209580_10000181_pt1 | contig 41712 bp, 44 predicted proteins | sample Coa_R1_5_FD_187153 | JGI IMG/M metagenome (GOLD analysis project Ga0209580, IMG submission 187153) | Surface soil microbial communities from Centralia Pennsylvania, which are recovering from an underground coalmine fire - Coalmine... | ecosystem: Environmental > Terrestrial > Soil >... | reverse complement strand
TAGCATCGCGCAAGCACTGCAAAAAGCGCAACGGCCACTCGTCATTTCAGGCGCCAGTTGCAATAGCATGGCGATTGTTCAGGCAGCGGCGAATGTGGCCCGCGCGCTGGTCATCGCCGGGCTTCCCGCCGCCCTCAGTTTCATCGTGCCGGAGTGCAACAGCTTCGGACTGGCCCTGATGGAGGGCGCGTCTCTGAGCCAAGCATATGACGCTGTGCTAGGCGGGGCAGTGGATGCGATCGTGGTCCTGGAAAACGACCTCTACCGGCGAGCGCCGGCGCGATCAGTCGACCCATTTCTGGCCGGTGCGAAGCATGTGATAGTCCTCGATCACTTGCTGAATCAAACCGCGGCGAGGGCCACACTCGCGCTTCCAGTAGGGACCTTCGCAGAGACGGATGGCACGCTGGTGAGCGGCGAAGGGCGCGCGCAGCGCTTCTATCAGGTCTTTGTGCCGGACGGAGATATTCAAGCAAGCTGGCAGTGGCTGCGCGATGTGATGGCTGCTGCCCGACGGCAGGAGGGGATCGCCTGGAAGCATATCGACGATGTGATCGCGGCCATGGCTGCGGCCATTCCCGCACTAGCCCAAGTTCAACAAGCTGCGCCTGACGCAACTTTCCGGATCGCCGGCGAGAAAGTACCTCGGGAGCCGGAACGCTACAGCGGGCGCACGGCCATGTTGGCGAACATCAGCGTGCACGAGCCCAAGCCGCCGGATGATCCTAACACGCCGTTTTCATTCTCCATGGAAGGTACGCTCGACCAGCCTCCTGCGGCACTGATTCCTTTCTTCTGGTCACCGGGTTGGAATTCGATCCAGGCGACTAATTTTTACCAGACCGAAATTGCCGGCCCATTGCGGGGAGGTGATCCTGGGGTTCGGTTGATTGACCCCGCGCCGCAACTCCATGACACGTATTTTGGTCAGATCCCGACCGCATTTACACGGAGCAGTGATGAATGGCTGCTTGTTCCCCTTTACCACATCTTCGGCTCAGAAGAGTTAAGTCTGTCGGCTTCGGGAGTTGCTGAGCTGGCGCCGAAACCGTACCTGGCCCTCAATGCGGAAGATGCCAAACGCCTGGGGATCGAGCCGGGTGAACAAATCACGATGAAACTTGAGGGTACGGCTCACTGTCTTCCCACCAAGATCAAGGCTGAGTTGCCTCTGGGTATTGCGGGGCTGCCGGTTGGGCTTTCCGGCTTGGCCGGAATCAGCCTCCCTGTCTGGAGTGTCTTGGAACGGGAGGGCAAACCGGCACATTCTTCATGACAGGCCCCTATCCCATTGCGACGATCATCGGCCTGCTCATTGTAGCGTTGAGCATTGCCTCAGGGCTGATTTGGCTCGAACGCCGGGTGCTCGCGTTGTGGCAGGACCGCTACGGACCTAACCGCGTCGGACCTTTTGGCCTGCTCCAGGTGGTAGCGGACATGATCAAGATATTCACCAAGGAGGACTGGATTCCTCCTTTTGCTGATAAGCCGGTGTTTGTGCTGGCCCCCGCCATCATTGTGGTGACCGTGCTGATGACTTTCGCAGTGCTTCCCATTGCACCCGGCATCATCGTAACCGATATCAACGTGGGGTTGCTCTTCTTCCTAGCCATGTCTTCGCTGGGGGTTTATGGCGTAGTGCTTGCAGGCTGGTCATCGGACAACAAGTATTCGCTGCTGGGCGGATTGCGTGCAGCGGCCCAAATGATCAGCTACGAAGTCTTCATGGGCCTATCTCTAATGGGAGTGGTGGTGCTGGCAGGTTCATTCGACCTGGTCAAGATTGTTGAAGCACAAAGAAAGATGTGGTTTGTGATTCCACAATTTTTTGGCTTCGTATTGTTCCTTATCGCGGGCATTGCGGAAACGCGCCGCTTGCCGTTCGATCTGCCGGAAGCCGAGAGCGAACTGGTCGCCGGGTATCACTCGGAGTACTCCGGAATGAAGTTTGGAATGTTCTTTGTGGGCGAGTATCTGGGCGTCACGCTGATTTCAGCTCTTATCGCAGTATTGTTTTTCGGCGGCTGGCTGGGTCCTTGGTTGCCGCCAATCGTTTGGTTTTTCATCAAGATATTTTTCTTTATTTGTTTTTTTATCCTGCTGCGTGCGTCATTGCCGCGGCCGCGTTTTGATCAACTCATGTCTTGGGGATGGAAGCTGATGCTGCCATTGGCCCTCGCCAACATTCTGATAACGGGTGCAATCGTGCTCGCGTTTCGCTAGCGCGCTTTTACAGAAAGGCAGGTTGAGAATGCTAAGTGTGCTCAGGACGATGTGGGACGTTTTCCTGCATGCCTTTCATCGCCGGATCACGGTGCAGTACCCCGAACAGAACGCCTACCTCGCTCCGCGTTACCGTGGACGCATCATTCTCGCCCGCGACCCGGATGGCGGAGAACGCTGCGTGGGCTGCTATCTATGCGCCGCCGTATGCCCTGTGGATTGCATCGCGCTTCAGGCGACCGAGGACGAACACGGACGCCGCTATCCTGAGTTTTTCCGCATCAATTTCTCCCGCTGCATCTTCTGCGGATTCTGCGAGGACGCTTGCCCCACATATGCAATTCAACTCATTCCCGACGTCGAAATGGGCGAGTACCATCGCCCCAGCCTGGTTTATGAGAAAGAACAACTGTTGATCGATGGTCCCGGAAAATATCCCGGATACAACTATTGGAAGGTCTGCGGCGTCGAGATCGGCGGCAAAGGAAAAGGCGAAGCCGAGAACGAGGCGCCCGCTACCGACTTGCGCAGGCTATTACCTTGAGCTATTGATGGATGCAATGTTCTATATCGCGGCAGTGGTGGCGATTCTGGCCACGGTGATGGTAATCACCCGCCTGAACGCGGTCCATGCCTTGCTTTACCTGATCGTTTCGCTGCTTGCGGTAGCAGTGATCTTCTACACCCTCGGCGCTCCGTTCATTGCAGCGCTAGAAGTGATCATCTATGCCGGGGCGATCATGGTGCTTTTTGTGTTTGTCATCATGATGCTTAACCTTGGTCCCAGAACAACGGAAACAGAGCGCATCTGGCTCAAACCTAACATGTGGATAGGACCGTGCATCCTGTCTGCGATCTTGATAGCCGAAGTGTCATACCTGCTGTTGCGAGCTGGATCCGCGCCACAGGGCGCCGCCTCGGTTCAGCCCAAACAGGTCGGCATGGCCTTGTTCGGTCCCTATTTAATCGGCGTGGAACTGGCTTCCATGCTTTTGCTGGGCGCCATCGTCGGCGCCTATCATCTGGCCCGGCTAAAACTGGAACAACTGGAGACACGATATGTCATCAATTCCGATGGAACACGGGTTGCTTCTGGCGGCAATATTGTTCGCGCTGGGACTCATCGGCCTTCTGGTGCGGCGTAATTTGATCTTCATCCTCATGTCGATCGAGGTAATGCTCAACGCAGCTGGCCTCGCGTTTGTGGTTGCCGGTTCACGCTGGGCACAGCCGGACGGTCAGGTCATGTTTATCTTCATTCTGGCTACGGCAGCCGCCGAGGTCTCCGTAGGTCTTGCGTTATTGCTGCAGTTGCAGCACCAGTACAAATCATTGGATGCCGATGCTGCCAGTTTAATGAGAGGATAGCGTGCTGAGATTGTTGTGGCTAATCCCGGCGATTCCGTTTGCCAGCTTCATTGCGCTGGCGCTCGTTGGCTCGAGGATTTCCAAGAAGTCCGCGGCCCTGATCGGCGTCGCTTCAATCGCCGTCTCCACAGTGATCTCCGTCCTGATTACCTGGAACTTCTTGGTCTCTCCCCCACCAGGAGACTCTTACACACAAGTGCTGTGGACGTGGATCGACGTTGCCGGCTTTCGCCCGCAAATTGCGTTCTATCTGGACGCCCTCTCGTTGATCATGACGCTGGCAGTCACTTTTGTTAGCTTCCTCATTCATCTTTACTCCGCCGAATCGATGATTGAGAGCGAAGGCTACTCCCGTTTCTTCGCTTACATGAACTTGTTCGTCGCTTCGATGGTGACGTTGCTGCTGGCCGACAATCTGCTGCTGCTCTACCTTGGGTGGGAAGGCGTTGGGCTATGCAGTTACCTGTTGATCGGCTTCTGGTACGGCAATCCCAAAAATGGTTTGGCAGCGCGCAAAGCATTCATTGTGACTCGCGTTGGCGACACCGCGATGATTATCGGCTTGTTTCTGCTCTTTCAGCATCTGGGCACCCTGCAGATCCAGGAACTTATGCGCCAGGCTGCTGGGCAATGGTCCGTGGGTTCAGCGCTTCCGACTGTGGCTGCAGCTCTGCTGCTGGGTGGTGCTGTGGGCAAGTCAGCCCAGCTTCCGTTGCAAACTTGGCTCCCAGATGCCATGGCCGGCCCCACCCCGACCAGCGCTCTGATACATGCAGCAACCATGGTGACCGCTGGCGTTTACCTCATCGCACGTACTCACGTGCTTTTTTCGCTGGCTCCTTCGGTACAGTTTGCCGTGGCGGCAATCGGGGCCGCTACCTTGGTGTTCGCGGGCTTCAGTGCGCTGACACAGTGGGACATCAAACGGGTGCTCGCCTATTCCACGATCAGCCAGATCGGATACATGTTTCTTGCTATGGGTGTAGGCGCATGGTCGGCAGGTATTTTCCACTTTATGACCCATGCGTTCTTTAAGTCATTGCTCTTCCTCGCGGCGGGTGTCGTGATTCAAGCGATGAACGAGGAGCACAGTATCTTCAAAATGGGCGGCTTGCGCAAAGAACTGCCACTGGCGTTTGGCGCTTTCGTGATCGCCGGTTGTTCTCTCGCCGGACTGCCGCTCATTACTGCGGGCTTTTACAGCAAAGGCTTAATCGTCTGGGAGACATGGTCGTCCTCGCAAGGCGGCACGGCCCTGTGGCTTGCGGGCGTGTTTGGCGTACTGCTGACCGCTCTTTACATTTTCCGGGTTATTTTTTTTGTCTTCTTTGGTGAGGCAAAGGTGCGCGTGGTTAAGCGGCCGGGATACAAGATCCAGATTCCGCTCATGGTTCTGACCGTCCTGTCGCTGGTAGGCGGGTTTGTGAATCTCCCTCCGAAGCTCGGAAATGTGCCATTGTTCACCCGCTTATTGGAGACGACCTTGCCGCCGGTTGAGCAAGGCCGCTTCGGTCGGCTTACGGAAATACGGTCCGAAGGCTTCGTGACATTGGCATTCCTCGTCGGCCTCGGTCTCGCGTATCTGTTATACCTTCGCCGCCGCCAGTGGTCGGACGCTCTGAGTGCAACTCGCGCGGGAAAAGCACTGCACCAGTTCTGGTTTGCCGATTGGGGATTCGACTGGTGCTACGACAAACTGTTCGTGCAGCCCGTCCTTTGGTTTGCGCGCGTGGATAAGAAGGATGGGGTAGACGCCTTTTACAACGGGCTCGGGGATCTCAATGAACTCCTGTACCGCGGTCTTAGGCTCACGGAAAACGGCCGGGTACGCTGGTACGCCGCTGCAATCGCGGCGGGGACCGTCGTATTTGTGGCGATTGCGTTATTCCTATGATTTTGCTTTGGCTGATCGTCATTTTATTGGTTGGCGGCCTACTGGCATGGGCGGCCGGCCGCTGGAGCGCCTTAGCATCCCGCTGGATTTCGTTGATCGCGGTGAGCGCGGACTTTGCGATCGGACTCATGGTCTGGGTCCGCGGCGCAGGCCGAGTCGATCTTCTTCACCAGCAAGCCTGGCTGCGGGAATTGGACTGGAGCTGGATCCCCGGGTTCGGTATCCATTTCCATCTCGCGTTGGACGGCCTGAGCCTGCTGCTGCTCATGCTCACGTTCCTCCTCGGCATCATGTCCGTGCTGGCATCGTGGACCGAGATCCATGATGCGGTGGGTTTCTTCCACCTCAACCTTCTCTGGGTATTGGCTGGGATCGCCGGCGTATTCCTGGCGATGGATTTGTTTTTGTTCTACTTCGCATGGGAACTGATGCTCGTTCCCATGTATTTCCTGATCGCTATCTGGGGACATGAGCGGCGGCTGTACGCGGCGGTGAAGTTCTTCCTCTTCACTCAGTTCAGTGGGCTGCTGATGCTGATCGCGATCCTGGCTCTCTATTTCGCCCATCACACTGCGACTGGCATTTTTACCTTTGAATATGCCGATTTGTTAGGCACTCCTCTGTCTCCACACGCCGCGTTGTGGATCATGTTGGGCTTCTTCGTCGCGTTCGCCGTGAAGCTGCCCATGTTTCCCCTGCACACTTGGCTTCCAGACGCCCACACCGAAGCACCGACCGCGGGCAGCGTGGTGCTGGCCGGGCTCTTACTGAAGACCGGCGCTTATGGCTTGCTTCGTTTCGTAATGCCGCTTTTTCCGGCCTCGGCGCAAGCCTTCGCACCTATCGCCATGGTGCTCGCAGTGATCGGGATTCTGTATTCCGCGCTCCTGGCATTTGCTCAAACTGACCTGAAACGGCTGGTTGCGTACACCAGCGTGGGCCATCTCGGGTTTGTTCTGCTGGGAATCTTTGCCTGGAACAAGCTCGCACTCCAAGGTGCGCTGATCACCATCATTTGCCACGGCATCAGCACTGGAGCATTGTTCATTCTGGTGGGCGCGTTGCAGGAGCGGCTCCACACCCGCGAACTCGCTCGAATGAGCGGCTTGTGGGAGACAGTCCCGAGATTGGGCGGAGCGGGACTATTTTTCGCGCTGGCCTCGATGGGACTGCCCGGCCTGGGCGACTTTGTCGGTGAGTTCATGATCCTACTCGGCGTTTATCAGAAGAGCAGGATCTTGACGGCGGTTGCTGCGGTCGGCATCCTAGCGTCCACCTTCTATGCCCTGAAGTTTGTCCAGTATGTCTTCCATGGACCCAACAACCACCATTGGGCGCTGCCTGATCTCGGAGTGCGCGAAGCCATCATTTTCACCCCGATGATCATTATTCTCCTCTGGCTGGGGCTTTACCCGCAGCCTGTGTTCAACACCTTCAATCGGACGATGGAGACGCTGCTACAACACGCAGGGCAGACCATGCACGCGTTGCGGAGATAGGATGAACACTGCTGACCTGCTCGCTCTTTTGCCGTTTCTGCTGATTGCAGGAACGTCCGTCTTTGTCATGCTCACGATCGCAGCGTGGCGCAGGCACTGGTTAACCTTGTGGGTTGCACTCGTTGGAATGGCGGCAGCGTTTGGATCTCTGTGGCTTGTGGCGCCGCTGGTGCCTCGCAAGGTGACGTCGCTCCTCGTCCTGGACCAGTACGCACTGTTTTATATCAGCCTGATCATTGCCGCCACGTTTGCCATCACGATTCTCTGCTATGGGTATCTCCAATACCATTCGGAGACTCGCGAAGAACTCTACGTTCTGCTCCTGGTGGCAACGCTTGGTTCGATGGTTTTGGTGGCGAGCAGCCACTTCGTCTCTTTCTTTCTTGGGCTTGAGATCCTGAGCGTGGGACTATACGCACTGTCCGCTTATCTGCACACTCGCCGCCGCCCCCTGGAAGCCGGAATCAAGTACTTAATACTGGCGGGATCGTCTTCTGCTTTCCTGCTTTTCGGGATGGCCATCATTTATGCACAACTCGGCACGATGGAATTGTTCCGCCTGGCTGCGTTGTTGGCGGACGGGCAGAATAGCCCATTGGTGCTGGCAGGCTTGACACTCATCGTCACCGGTATCGGCTTTAAGCTCGGAGTTGTCCCATTCCATCTCTGGACGCCGGACGTCTATGAGGGTGCTCCTGCGCCGGTCGCCGCTTTCATTGCCACCGTTTCCAAGGGTGCGATCTTTGCTTTATTGCTTCGGTACTTCTACACTGCCGGCGCGCAGCGCTTCCAGCCGGTTTTCATGGTGTTTGCCATTATCGCCATTGCCTCGATGCTTATCGGCAACCTGCTGGCACTCCTGCAGAACAACGTGAAGCGGATTCTGGCTTACTCGTCCATTGCCCATATGGGCTACCTACTGGTCGCATTCGAGGCGAGCAGCACCATGGCTTCTGAGGCAGTCGCCTTTTATCTGGTGGCGTACTTCATAACGACAGTCGGCGCATTTGGAGTCGTCACTGTTCTCTCCGATGAAGAACGGGACGCTGATACCCTGGAAGACTACGCCGGCCTGTTCTGGCGCAGACCGACGTTGGCAAGCATTTTTACGCTTATGCTGCTGTCTCTCGCTGGAATTCCAGTAACCGCTGGATTCCTGGCCAAGTTTTACGTGGTGACCGCAGGTGCTTCCGCAGGTATCTGGGCGCTGGTTCTCATCCTGGTCATTACCAGCGTAGTCGGATTGTTCTACTACCTCAGGGTTGTAATCACGATGTACGCACGCGTGCGCCAAGAAGCGCCTCGTGCCGAACCCAACGCATTCGGTGGGAGTTATGCCGTCCTGATGGCTCTTACGATCCTGCTGCTTTGGTTAGGGGTGTATCCGGTGCCTCTCTTGAACGTGATCAGGATGCTGCTGCCGATATAAGCCACATGGCGCTGCTGAAAAACGAACGATTGAAAACTGCGTCATGCGCGCGCCTTATCGCATTACCGGTCGCGAAAGTGCTGCACTCTCCGCCGAGCCCACGAAATGAAGATAGAATTTATTTATATGAAACAGCCGCTGAAAATGCAGGCCTATGAAGAAATCCTTCGCAAAGCGGCCGTCTCCGATTCTGCTGTCGCCTATATCGGCGATGATCTTCCTGTGTTCCCTTGATGCGTCGCGCTGGCCTCGCCATCGCCGTTGCCGACGCCGTCCCCGAGGTAAAAGAAGCCGCGCACTACACTACGAAGACGCTCGCCGGCCGGGGCGCGATCCGCGAAGCCGTTGAAGTCATTCTCAAATCCAAAGGCATCTGGAAAGCCATGATCGCATCCTATACGCAGGCCGGCGGTCTACGCCAGGGTTAGGCCCTGTCCATCGTGGGCGTCAAAGGTTTTGATTTCGAGGACGCTACCGTCGGTTTGTGAGAGCAGGGTAACGCTGCCGTCCGTCATCGTGCCATCCACGTCCATGAGGAGCAGTTTGATGTGCATGGCGCGTTTCTTGAGTGTGGGAGAGATTTTGGGAACACCAGCCAAAGAAGCCTCCAGGAAAGCAAGTGAAGAGAGAGTCTAAGTCAAAACCTGTCATACCGTCTTACGTCGCAACTGGAAGCCACCTCAGGCATGGATGCACGATAAGCCGAAAAACATGCCCGGTTGCCTGATGTTCGGACAGTAAGAAATGCGTGGTTATGCCTGTTTCTGGGGGGCTATGCCGCTGACTCTTTCACTAGTGCTGCTGCTTCCCGATCCACCCACCAGATCACAGTCCCACGGGCTAGGCGAACGCCGGACGCCGGATAATCCTTCGGGTCGGGCGGACCGGTGAGAACGTGGTGTAAAGCTTGTGCCTTGTTCGATCCTGCCACCAGAAAGTAAATGTTGGCCGCCTCAGTGAGTGCTGGCAAGGTAAACGTAAGGCGCAGACGTGGCTCGGCCGGGGCTTTCACGGCTACCACCCAGCGCTTCGTTTTATTGAGGGCAGGTGACCCAGGGAAGAGTGATGCTGTATGTCCCTCTTCTCCGAGCCCGAGAAGAACCAGGTCGAGGTGCGGCCAGTCTTTTGAGAAATAGCTCCTGAGAGTCTTCTCATACTCCCGAGCGGCTACGTCGGGATCAGGCAGTTCCGTCGGCATGGGATGCACATTCCCAGCCAAACACGGAACGGCATCCAGCAAAGTCTCCCTAGCCATGCGGTAGTTACTGCGTGGATCACCAAGTGGCACGTAACGCTCATCCCCCCAGAAAACGTGCACTTTTGTCCATGGGATCTGGTCTCGAAACCGCGAAGAGAGCATGCGGTAGAAAGTTCGCGGCGTATTACCACCCGAGAGCGCAATGGAAAAGCTGCCATTATTTCGCACAGACTCGTTGATTGTTCTGACCGCAGCCTCGGCCGCGCGGAGGCTGAGTTCATTCACATCGGCAAATACACGCACGTCGGATTTCATTTCCCACGTCCTCTTGGTGGTCAAAATCAGAAAAATTCCAGCACACGATTAAGACTTAGACTACCGGTGCTTCGTGATAAGAAGACTGATGAACCTTATCCTCGGGAGGCACTCGGCCTCCGCTCCACTCCAGCACGACCTTGATCTCGTCTGAACCGTGATGCTGAAACGCATTTTCGAATTCCGTGTAGTTGTGCCGTTGCGTAATCAGATCTGCTACATGGTCGTGCCAGCGGGTTTTTGCCTGGACGAGGTCGTTCACGGCCAATTGGAAGTGGCCGCGCGATGCATTGACGCTCCCTACCAGAACTTGGTTACGTAGCACGAGCCGGCGCATAAATTCTGCACCATCGATTTTCAGCCGCCGGTCACCCGATGGTATACCGGTCACCGCATACACTCCGTTGATGGCCAACGCATCGATGAGGTCGAATTCGAGACTGGCGATCCCAGTAGCCTCCAAGACCAGGTCGAACAACTTGATCTGGTCGATGAAATGCTCCGGCGTAGTCTGACGTCCATCGAGGTAACGGCCGCCAATCAAATGTAGCCATCGCGGGCGGACTGTGGTTGCGTCCACGACATCCAAGCCCCAGACTTCGGCGCCGCGCAGTCGCAACGCCAAGGCGGCCAGGAGACCAATCGGGCCCAGGCCGGCGATGAGGCAGCGCTTTCCAGATAGCCAATCTCGCGAGGCGGAAGAATCCGGCAGCCGAATCGTTTGCAACTGCACGGCTTCGTCGATCGCCTTCTCTGCCACTGAAAAAGGCTCGGCGAGCACTCCCTCCGCTTCCAGTTCAGCGGGCACTCGTACGACATATTGCTCGTGATCTACCACGTATTCCGTCTGGTATCCGTCCATGCCTGCGATGCCGCGCTCCGAGTAGAGTCCTGTCTGGCACATGTCAGAACGGTTCATGGCACACGGACGGCACTTTCCACAGCCTCGGCGAACGGTAAACACGGCATAGTCGCCAGGTTTGACCTGCTTCACATCGCAGCCAGTTTCGACCACCTGGCCGAACATCTCATGACCTAGCACCAGATCTTTGTGAGAAGGTGGCGCCTGCGCACGGCCACCCGCAGCCTCCTCGCGGTCAGTGCCACAGATGCCCACCCGCAGCACACGAACCTTTATCTCGTCGGGTGCGGAGATCGATGGTTCCGGCCGGTCGACTAACCGCACGGTCTTGGTTCCGGGTACAACCGAAATCGCTTTCATTTCCTACCTCCTTGGTTGGCGTTGCTTGGCTGCGAAGTGTTTTTGACCAGACACGGCCACATCCCCCATATCTCACCCGACCATAGGCTTTTTCTGTAAATCTTGAGGGGCGGCGTCGTTCTGAAGGGTGGGCGTTGGTTGCCGCAATCGAGCGAGTATCTGCGCCAAGATGGCAGAAGAAGGAAGTGATATGTCGACGACGATGGCGTCAGACGGCTCTTCCAGCGCCTCGAACTGGCTGGCAAGCATGTTCCCCTTCATGAAGTGCTTCGGCCGATGCTTCATGCGCGAACGAATCAGGTCCGCAGAGCCCTTCAGATAAACCCAATCAATGGGAACCGCTTCAGCTAGAAATTCCCGATACTGCTGCTTCAGAGCGGAGCATCCCACGACAAGACTTTCTCCTCGCTTGAAACACTCCAAGATTCGAGTCCGAATGGCGGCCAACCAGGGAGCACGATCAGAATCGGTTAGCGGGATCCCATGACTCATCTTCTGGATGTTCTCTTTGGAGTGCAGGGAATCTCCCTCAAGGAATGAGCATTGGAGCGCATCGGCAAGCAGTGTGCCGATGGTTGTTTTCCCCGATCCTGAGACGCCCATTACCACAATGATCATGGCTGACTCATCTTGTAGAAAATGCCTCTCGTCAGGCCACCTTCAGGCGGCCTGAGTTCGAAGGACAAATCGTTCCATGGCCAGTGCGAAACCCTCTTCTTTGTTGGAGCTGGTCACAAACCTGGCAGCATGTTGCACGTCTGAACTCGCGTTCCCCATGGCGATGCTCACCCCGCTGCGCTTGAACATAAACACATCGTTCGGCATATCTCCGATAGTCGCGATATTTGCGGTTGGGACATGCAGCATTTCGGAAAGTACATTAACGACCTCTCCTTTGTTAGCCTTCGGATGAGTTACGTCCAGATAATAGGGTTGGGAACGCGCGGCCGAAACATGCTCGCCGCATTCCTTTTGCACGTCCTTTTCGCAGCCGGCCACGGTTTCAAGATCGTCACTGACCCCGACGATCTTAGCCACTCGATTCAACAGACCATCAAAGCTCGACACCACGATCGGGGGAAACTTGACCGTCCATTCTTCACGGTCCACGTGAGGGCCATGGTGCGATGGGACATACCAGTCCTTATCGCTATAAATCCACACGTCGAGCCTGTGTTTGATCAGGATGTCGATCACGGGTTGTACCGCCTCGCGGGGGAGCAAGTTTTCGCGGATGACGGAAAGATCGGGATTGAGGAATAGACCACCGTTAAACGCGGTGACTGGGTCCTTAAGCTGAAGATCGTCGATCAGCATCTTCATGCCCCGTGGAGGCCGGCCGCTGGTGATGGTAAAAGCGATTCCCGCTCCAATGATTTTCCGAACGGCGCTACGGGCCCGGAGTGTCAGGACTTTATCGGGAGTGACCAATGCACCGTCAACATCGGCCACCACCAGGCGTACATCGTCCTGCACTTCTTCTTCTTTGTTTGGCATCAAATCCACCTCCACCAACAGAACGTGGCGCCTGAGAAACCGCGGACGCATTAACTTGCGATCAACAATGCGGCTCTACTCTGCCTGCTTTCATCCGCCATCAGAGAACCCGTTCCACAAACCAGATAACTCAAACGCATCCCTGCTTAACCGATGCGCTCTCGTTGTACTATTTTGCAACGAGTGCTGGATCCCTATCCGTGCTCAGGAGTCGCTGAAACGGTTCTAACCGCCATATTTATTCCTTCGAGGAGATATCTCAATAGTCCGTTTGTACCCGTCACAGAGATGGGCGTTCTACGATAGGTCTGTAAGCAGGTTGCCTTCCTTGATCAATGCGAGAGCTGTCCAGGACTCGCCTTCCACTCCTTCTTCACCACACTCGGGAGCTTATCCATGTGACTGAGGAAAGTGGTGACCTTCCAGGCCTGATCCTGGTTAAGAACGCCTTCCCACCCGGGCATCGCCGTTAAGCGGACCCCGTGCTCAAAAATGTAGAAGTTCTGGTTTTCCCGCATATCAGCAGGATGACTAATGAACTGCGGTGTTGCTGGATATTCTGCTCTCCCCAAAGCGCTCACCGGTGTAGCCGGATCGCCATGGCACTGGGCACAATATGTGACATAGACTTTCATGCCTTCGTGCAGATTGGTGTCCGTCGGCTCGATCGGATTTTTAATGTTCGGGGCGTGCCGTTCGGTGGACGCGTCCATGGCTCTGTCGGCAAATGAAGTTTCAAACCGCGAAGGCAGCTGGTCGGCGCGCATGTCGATAAAGCCAAAATGGCCCGCGATATACACGATCGCGGCTACGACGATAAGTGTAACCAGAACGCCAAGAATAAAGTTTCTCATGCCGAGTTCCTTTCACGTTTCGTGCCGCACGTCCAACCTCTGGATCAGATTCTGTGTCGTCTTGATTGAGCATTCGGACGATCGTTTCCCCCGACCCCAATATCCGGCATCTAGGCAGCTTTAACGCCGACTGCAATCTTCTTATCCATGTCGACTTTTGGAAAGGTGACTTCCAGCGCTCCGTTTTTCAAAGTGGTCGTTATATTGTCCGGATCTATCTCGTGAGCCAGATCGAGAATACAGAAACTCTCATTGGACATCTTTCTCTGGAGGATCGTTCTTTCGTTCTGTCGTTCCGTTATTTGTGCTTCTTGGCATAGATGATCAGGCGATTGGGACCGGCCCACACTTCTAAATCTTTGCTGGTAAAGCCGGGGACTTCGGCTCGGAACGCAAACCCTCCATTTAGGTCCACGACTTTTGCCGGGATTGGAGTCAGCAACTCAGACTCGGCACGAAACCAGTCCTCCCAATCATGGCCGTGCTCAGACCCTCGGGCTTCGAATAATTCGTAAGCGCGATCGGCGATAGATGCGGAGATCTGCCGCATCCGCTCGACAAGAGTGCTACTTGCTGTAAGTCTGAAAACGGCAGGTTGCGTGGTGGGCCGTGGGTTCGGTGCCAGTGTGCTTTTCATTACACTTTCTCCTTTTCATCGCATTTATGAATGTTTGCTACGCTTGAGAGCCTTTGTTCTACGAGTACGCAGTTTTCAATTCTCGTACTACTGAACTAGCTGTGAAATCCTGGCTAATGGCATACTCGTGATCATGAGAATCGAGCCATCCAGCTTTCTTTATGCGAGCCAACAAGAGATGGAAATAGACGAGACCCGCATACGGTTGCCAGCCGGCAACGGCCTTGCGCACCCCTTCATAGTCCAACGGTTTTCTCTTGCCCAAGAAATGGGCCAATTTCTTGCGGGCGCCGACGTCATCTCCCGGGAAGATGTCCAATCGGCCGAGCCCCCGAAGTAGAACGTATTCTGCAGTCCAGCGACCCACTCCTTTCAGTTCTACCAGTCGTTCAACCGCGATCTGGTTGTCGAGTTTAATTAGCAACTCCAAATTCAAGCGCCGATCACGAATCGCAGAACTGATATCAATCAAAACCTGCGCTTTGTTTGCGCTGAACCCCAGAGGTTTCAAAGACGCTGCCTTCATCCCTGAAAAGTCTGCCGGATCGGGGAAAGCGTGCTCTGTATCCGTTGCGCCTTCCGATACGACGCCAACTTTATGCGCTAAGCGGCTGAGGAGAAGAATTCCCACCAGCAGCGAGAGTTGCTGGCATGCGATGCCGTTGGCCACGGCCTCGAACACCGTGGGAAATTGGGGAGGCTTGAGCCCGCGGAATTCGCCGACTAACGGCTGCAATCTTGGATCGCGCGCTGCCAGCTTGTAAAAAGGTTTCAAGTCCGTATGCACTCCAAGCATGCGTTCGAGCAACGCTCTCGTGGACTCCTCTTGGCGCACCGTTAGACGTCGGGCGGTCACATCGACTTCCAGTTGTGGCGCCTCTGGGCCGCCACTCTGGTGTGCAGCTATTTCTATGGCTTGACCATCTACCATCAAAACGCGACGGTAGATACTTCCATCCCAGCGATCTATTGCATTCTCGGGACGCCGACGGAGTGCCCAAGCTGTGAGATCCAACCGGAAGGGCGGTACGGGCTTGATTGAAAACGATCTCTGGCTCATCGATCCGGCCTCCCTCAATCGTTCTTTGTGATTTGTGGTGCTCCACGTTTGAGATCGCGGTAGCGCCGGATGAGTGTGTTGGTCGAGCTATCGTGCTTGAGTGACGGCTCCTCGATTGCTTCGAGTTGCGGGATGATCTTCTGGGCCAGCACCTTGCCCAGCTCGACGCCCCATTGATCAAACGAATCGATTTGCCAGATCGTTCCCTGTGTAAACACGCTGTGCTCGTAAAGTGCCACAAGTTTGCCTAGCGTCTCCGGAGTCAGCCGTTCCGCCAAAATCACGTTCGACGGGCGATTGCCCTCAAAGGTGCGGTGCGGAACCAGCCAATCGGGCGTTCCCTCCGCCTGGACCTCTTCCGGGGTCTTGCCGAACGCGAGCGCCTCGGCTTGTGCGAACACATTCGACATCAACAGGTCGTGGTGATTGCCTAGCGGGTTCAAGGTCTGGAAGAAGCCGATGAAATCGCACGGGACGAGCTTCGTTCCCTGGTGAATGAGCTGATAGAAAGAGTGTTGGCCATTGGTCCCCGGCTCGCCCCAGAAGATCGGACCAGTTTGGTATCCCACGCGCGTGCCGTCCAGCGCCACTTGTTTTCCGTTACTCTCCATGGTCAATTGCTGCAAATAGGCCGGGAAACGCTTGAGGTATTGGTCGTACGGCAGGACTGCGATTGTCTGAGAGCCGAAAAAGTTGTTGTACCAGACGGCGAGTAGTCCCATCAGCACCGGCAGGTTGTGGTCGAATGTGGCAGTGCGGAAGTGCTCATCCATTGCGTGGAAGCCGGCGAGCATCGCGCGAAAATGGTCGGGGCCAATCGCGATCATGGTCGAAAGGCCGACCGCCGAGGCCATCGAGTAGCGCCCTCCGACCCAATCCCAGAACTCGAACATGTTGGCGGTGTCGATGCCAAACTTCTTGACCGCGTTCGTGTTGGTTGAGACTGCCACGAAGTGGCGCGCGATCGCCTTCTCGTTTCCCAAAGCCTGGAGCGCCCACTCGCGTGCAGTGTGCGCGTTGGTCATTGTCTCAAGTGTCGTGAACGTCTTGGAGCAAACGACGAAGAGCGTCTCGTCGGCACTTAGACCGTGCATGGCCTCGGCAAAGTCTGTGCCGTCCACATTCGAGACGAAACGGAACGTCATGTCGCGCAAGCTGTATCGCTTGAGCGCCTCATAGGCCATGACAGGGCCGAGATCGGAGCCGCCAATACCGATGTTGATCACGTTGCGTATGCGCTTGCCGGTGTGTCCTTTCCATTGACCGCTGCGGACATGCTTTGCAAATGTCGCCATCCGCTCGAGCACCGCGTGGACTTCGGGTACCACGTTCGTACCGTCCACCATGATCGTTTCGTCCTTCATGGTTCGCAAAGCAACGTGCAGAACGGCGCGTTTCTCGGTAATGTTGATCTTCTCGCCGCTAAACATGGCGTCAATCCGCTTGCGCAGACCGGACTGATTCGCGAGTTCGAGCAGCAGCCCGATGGTCTCATTGGTGATGCGGTTCTTTGAGTAGTCGAAGTAGAGACCCAGCGCCTCGAAAGCGAAGCGCTCGCCACGGTGCGGGTCCTCCGCAAAGAGTTGGCGGAGGTGCACATTCTGTATCTCGGCATGGTGCTGCCGCAGAGCTTTCCAAGCCGGCCGCTCGCACAACGGAATGATCCCAGTCTGTGGTTGCGTCATCGTAATCACTTGATTCCTCCGCGCGACAATCGGGTAGTCGAGATGAATGGGATGCTTTCCTTTCGCACTCTCACCCATCTCAAATCCATCCTGATTGATTTTGTCGCTGTATATCTCAACCGGTGGCCTTCAGCGTAAAGTCTTTCGAGGCGATAGAGCCGAGCAGGTCCTGCCAGGATTTGACGAACGACTCGGCGCCTTCGCGCTGAAGATCGGCGGCGAGTTGGTCATGGTCGATGCCGGCCTGGGCGAACCTGGCAATGATCTTCTCCGCGTTACCGCCGTCGACGGGCATGAGCTCGCCCAGCGTGCCATGATCGGCGAAAGCGAGTAATGTCGCGTCCGGAATTGTGTTGATGGTGAATGGAGCGGCAAGCGCCCTGATATAGAGAACGTCAGAAGCGCTAGGATCTTTGGTCCCTGTGCTCGCCCACAGCAGGCGTTGCGGACGCGCACCGGCATTGGCCAGCTGCTGCCAACGCTCCGAATCGAGCAGTTGGCGGTACGCTCTGTACGCGCGCTGGGCTACAGCGATCCCGAGGTGGTTCTGCAAGTCTTTGGCGACTTTTCCCATCGTCGCCTTGTCCCAGCGGCTGATGAATAAAGAGGCTACGGAGCAAACGTCCGGGTTGAGGCCGGCTGCGATGCGTCTTTCAACGCCGCGCATGTAGGCTTCAGCCGCCGCCAGATATTGCTCGCTGGAAAAGAGCAGGGTCACATTCACTGGCACGCCGGCGAAGATACTCTCCTCGATCGCGAGTACGCCTTCGCGATTGCCAGGAATCTTGATGAACAGGTTAGGGCGTTCGCCGCGAGCAGAAAGCTGTTTCGTCTGGCTGATCGTCTGTGCGGTGTCATGAGCGAACAGTGGAGAGACTTCCATAGATACCCATCCGTCGATGCCATTGGTCCGATCGTAAATCGGCCGGAAGAGATCGGCTGCATTCCTCAAGTCCTCCAGAGCAAGCTCGAAGAAGAGTGCCTCGCCCGTTTTGCCCTCCTTGACCTTCTGGCGGATGGCATCGTCGTAGAAGTTCGAGTTCTTAATCGCATGATCGAAGATCGAGGGATTTGATGTGAGCCCAGTGATCGAGAGTTTGTCGATGTAGCCCTTGAGCGTTCCACTGGTCAGGAGACCACGGGTGATGTTGTCGAGCCACAGGCTTTGGCCAACATAAGAAGTCTGCCGCGTCGGCTTAATATTCTTGCCAATGATTGCCGGGGCGGAAGACTTCTTATGCGAACTCTTTGACCCGGCAATGCCCGTGGTAGCGCGCGGAACAACCAGCAAGGCAGACTTGACCGCTCTCACGATGTGTCCGGAAGAAATGCCGAACTTCTCGAGCAGCTCTGCGGCTTTTCCGCTGTGAGCGATCTCGCGCACAGCTAATTTGTGGACCTGAACGCGCTCCTTAGCCAGGGCTGAGAGGACGGCATCGCCGAGTCCTCCGTGTTCATAGTGATCTTCGACAGTGACGACGATCCCACCCGCGGCCCGCGCCGAAGCGATGAGTTCTTCACGGTCGATTGGCTTAACGCTGAACAGATCGATGACGCGAACGGGAATGTTTTCCTTCTGAAGCTGATCGTATGCGGCGAGCGATTCAAAAACGGTAATACCGCCGGCGATGATGAGTGCTCTGTCTTGGTCGCTTTTGCGAAGGACTTTGCATTTTCCGATTGCAAATTCCTCCTCTGGACCATACAGGATTTTTGATTTCGGGCGTCCTAGCCGGAGGTAGCAGGGGCCGGACTTCTCGACCATCAGTGCTGTGGCGTTCCATGCGCTCGTAGCATCGGCTGGATAGAGCACCGTAAAATCTGGTTCCGCGCACATCATGGCGAGATCCTCCAGTCCCATCTGTGATGGACCGTCTTCGCCAATGGACACTCCACAGTGCGTGCCGATAAGCTTGAGATTGAGTTTGCTGATGGCTGCCAAGCGGATGAAATCGTATGCCCGGGTGACGAAGCACGAAAATAAGGCGGCTACTGGAACCTTGCCCCGTGCCGCCAATCCCATAGCGACTCCGATAATGTTCTGCTCTGCGATGTAGCCCTGAAAGAACCGATTCGGCGCAACGTTCTCGAACTCCTCTGTGTAGGTGGAGTTCTTCACATCACCGTCGAGCACCACAATCCGAGCATCAAGCTTCGCCAGAGAGGCCAGGCTGTCGCCAAAACCTCTTCTCGTGGCGACTTCCTTACCTCCGATTAAGTATGGTGGCTTTTCAGCCAGAAGGGCGTTGCCGACTACTACCCCTTTGGAACTGCCGGCTTGTGCCGGAGGCAGCTTAGGCTTCCATTCTGTCTCGGCTCCCGTGAGGTGCCTTTTGAGTTCTGCTATGACCTTCGCAGCGGTGTTTTTGGGCAGTGCCTTGCCGTGCCAATGCTCAAGACCCTCGATTCCGATGAGACTCTTGCCCTTCAGTGTCCGCGCGAGCACGATCGTAGGGCCGCCGGTGGACCGGCCGGCGGTTTCGTAGGCGGTGAGCAGATCGGGAATACTGTGTCCATCAACGCTCAATACCTGCCAGCCGAATGCTTCCCAGCGAGCTTTGTAGATTTCGAGGTCCCACTCAAGCATAGTCGGCTGACTCTGACCCAGCCGATTGATGTCGATGGTCGCACAGAGATTGTTCAGGCGGTGGCGGGCCGCCCATTGCGCAGCCTCCCATACTGAGCCTTCCGCCGATTCGCCGTCGCCCATCAAAACATAAACGCGCTGATCGGAATTCTCGAACTGCTTCGCATTAATGGCGATTCCCGCAGCAACAGACAAACCCTGGCCCAGCGAACCGGTCGCAACGTCCACGAACGGCAAGCTGGGAGTGGGGTGGCCTTCCAGATCGGAGTCCAACTTGCGCAGAGTCAGCAGTTTTTCGCGCGGAAAGGCGCCAGCCTCTGCCCATGCCGCATACAGGATCGGAGCGGCATGGCCCTTCGAAAGTACGAAAACGTCGCTGTCCCGCCGATGCGGGTCGCGAGGATCGTAACGCATCACGGAATAGAAGAGCACAGACACGATCTCTGCCGCGGAGGCGCAACTTGTGGGGTGTCCACTGCCGGCCTCGGTCGTCGAACGGACCGAGTCGATACGCAAGCGAGTCGCTTTGTCCTGCAGCGTTTGCAACGCACCTTGTTCTAAAGCTTTAACAGTCATAACCTCACTCCTTTACCTTCCCGGATGGTAGCCGCTCACGCTTGTGACACCTCGTTTGAATCGAGGGGCCTTCTTCCAGTCTGAACTCGGGTTGTCGATTGGTTGCTCGTGTAAATCCGTTTCGGATGGCCCTTAGTAACCCGCAAACTCCTCGATCCGTATGTTGTCGTCGTCCACTCCTGCATCCGTAAGCATGGTGTGCATGGCCTTCGTCATGGCCGGTGGTCCGGTGATGTAGTAGACAGGCGATGACGCTCCTTTCAAGTACTTTTCTAAGAGGGCGTGGTTGATCAATCCTCTCTCTCCTGACCAGGGCTGCTGCGACTTCTTCATCTCAGTCATGCAAGCAATTAACTTGTAATTTGGGCTTTTCTTTTCGAGTTCTTGAAGCTCGTTGAGAAATGCGGCATCTTCCGGCCGTCGATTTGTGTAAAAGAGAAATATGCTGTGCGGCAGTTTCTCCTTGGCAGCGTTCAAGAGAATACTGCGAAAGGGAGTGATGCCGATCCCGCCGGTTAACACAACAGCAGCCCGCGACTTGTCATTGTGAAGCCGAAGGTTGCCAAATGGTCCCTCAATCCTGACCTCAGCATCCAGCGGGAAGTTCTTCAACACTCGCTTAAACGCTGTATTCCGTAAACGGGTGGCCACCATGATGAAATCTTCATAAGGTGCGCTCGCGATTGAGAAGCCGCGAGTATTGCCTTCGGGATCCGTTTCCGGTGGGTTCAGCAACGTGATATCGATGAACTGGCCGGGAGTGAACTTGAAGCTAGCTGGTTTTTCAAAACGGAACGCCGTAGTGCGCTCAGCTACTTCCTGCCGGGCTTTCAGCTTCGCGAGAAACTTCGGCCAGTCGGCAACTGCTGTACTCATTTTTTTCTCCTTACTACACCTCCTAAGAGGAGGGTTAACAAATCAGATCGTTGTTATTCTCGACATGCTCATTGTTTGCTTTTGAGTTTCTTGAGTGCCGATCCCTTGTGCATGGCCAGATGGTCGGTCGTGTCGCTTTTAATCAAATACTGCGGCTCCTCTTTCGAGGCATGTACCGTGTAGCTCTTGAACCTGCTGGTCGAGGTGATCTTTTTCTTAATCGTTCCCCGGGCGTGGCCCGCTTCCGAGTTCCATCCCACGTGATCTCCAACTTTAAAATCTTTCTTCATTCCCTGACTCCTGTGAATACGACGCGGTACGGTGTTCTCATTGTTTCGCCACCAGTTTTTTTTCTGCGATGGGCTCGGGATTGTGCCATCCGCCATCGCCAGCAATGATCTGCTCAGCCTGGACTGGTCCCCATGTATTCGGTTCGTACTCGTGGATCGGCGTCAAGTTTCCTAGAATGGGATCGACAACGCCCCAAGCGGCCTCTACGCCATCCTCCCGAACGAACAGCAGAGAATCGCCTCGAAGGGCATCTCCGAGCAGTCGCTCGTACGGCATCATTTCACCGTCTGAAGCGGGTCGCACGACGAGTTCCACATCCTCGCCGACCATCTCTTCTCCCGGCATCTTGGCGCGCGCGCCTAAAGCGATCGATACATTCGGACTAAGACTGAAGCGAAAGCAATTCGCCTGACTCTGGGTAATGGTGTCGAACACTGCCTGGGGAGGAGGCTTGAGTTCAACCAATACTTCGGTTGCAGTGACAGGCATCCGCTTGCCAGCTCGAACGTAGAACGGAACGCCTGCCCAACGCCATGTGTCGATGTGCAGCTTGACTGCGGCGAATGTTTCCACCTGTGAATCCGCGGCGACACCTTTTTCATTGCGGTAACCACGAAATTGACCGCGAACGACGTCGGCTGGAGTAAGCGGCCGCATGGCGCGAAAAGCACGCTGCTTCTCGTCGCGCAGGGCATCAGGATCCCGGCCGGTTGGCGCTTCCATCGTGAGCAGCGCGATGACTTCCAACATATGGTTTTGTACGACATCGCGGATTGCGCCTACCTCTTCATAGAAAACTCCCCGGCCCTGCATACCGCGGGTTTCGGCCATAGTGATTTGCACGCTCCGAACATAGTTACTGTTCCAGATTGGTTCCAAAAACGAGTTGGCAAAGCGGAAATACAGGAGATTCTGGACTGGTTCCTTGCCGAGGTAATGATCGATTCGAAAAATGTCCGATTCTTGAAATGACTGATGGAGGACGTCGTTGAGCTCCCGCGCCGAGGCAAGGTCGCGGCCAAAAGGCTTTTCGACGACCACACGTGCGCCTTTGTCGCAGCCCGCGTGGGCCAAGCCCTGGACAACGGTCGTAAACATGTCTGGCGGAATGGCAAGGTAATAAAGAGGCCTGGACGCACCGCCAAGCGCCTTTCGCAGATCGCGGAATGTCTGCTTCGAGCCGTAATCTCCATTGACATACTGGAGTCTTGCCGAAAGTACCGCAAACGCGTCAGGGTCAAGGCCGCCATGCTTCTCAAGACTCTCGCGAGCGCGGGACCGAAGGTGGTCAAGCCCTTTGGCAGACCTCGCCACTCCGATGATGGGCATATCGAAGTGACCGCGCCGGATCATAGCCTGAAGCGCAGGGAAGATTTGCTTGTACGCCAAATCCCCGGTGGCGCCAAAGAAGACAAACGCATCCGAATCGAGGTTCGTCATTTCCATCCATCACGCGGCTTTTTCTACGTGCCCCCCGAACTCATGCCGCATCGCGGACAGAACTCGATCGGCAAAATCCGAATTGCCGCGTGAACTGAACCGTTCGTAAAGTGCGGCACTCAAAACAGGGGCAGGAACCGCTTCATCAATAGCGGCGTTGATTGTCCAGCGCCCCTCGCCCGAATCTGATACGCGTCCCGCATAGTTTTCAAGGCTCGGCTCTTTCAGTAACTCAGTCGCCGTGAGATCCAGCAGCCAGGAAGCAATCACGCTGCCACGGCGCCAAACCTCAGCGACATCGGGCAAACAAAACTCATATTGATACAATTCGGGTTGCCGCAACGGGGTGGTCTCTGCATCGGCCGCAAGCGTTTTCGTACCGGCATTCGCATGCTGAAGGATGTTCAAGCCCTCCGCGTAAGCCGCCATAATGCCGTACTCGATTCCGTTGTGGACCATCTTGACGAAGTGGCCTGCGCCGCTGGGGCCGCAATGCAGATAGCCGTGCTCAGCCGTCCCGCCGGTCTTATCGCGACCGGGTGTGCGCGATGCCGTCCCGATCCCGGGGGAGAGTGTGGCGAAAATCGGGTCAAGATGCTGGACGACACCCTGTTCGCCGCCAATCATAAGACAGTACCCGCGGTCGGAACCCCAGACTCCGCCACTCGTGCCGGCGTCGACATAGTGAATACCTTTGGGCTTGAGTTCATTGGCGCGTCGGATGTCGTCAATGTAGTGAGAGTTACCTCCATCAATGATGATGTCGCCCTGCTGCATGCGGGCAGCAAGGTCGTGCAGCGTCTGATCGACGGCCGCGGCAGGCACCATCAACCAAGCAGCACGTGGTGGCTTTAACCTGGAGACGAACTCGTCGAGCGACTTAGCTCCCTTTGCACCATCGTTCGCTAATTTCCTCACATTCGCGGGATTTACATCGAAAACGACGCATTCATGCCCGCCATGCAGCAGGCGATGCACCATATTAGCGCCCATTCTTCCTAACCCAATCATTCCAAGTTGCATGTTCACTCCTCATTGCACTCGCAAAAGACAACGTCCGCTTCTATTTGAATCAGACTCCCTTTCAGACATCTCAATCCTAGGAAAACGCCTCGAGTGATTGTTTCAGGTCGTCAGTGCGCACCTCTGCCAGCGCCATAATCCTTTCTAAATCATGATGCGGCTGATGGAGTCTTCGTCGCCCAGGTAGCGGTTGATTCCGGCTCTGTAACCCGATCGCGACTTTGCTTAGGCAATCAGAGTCCGTGAGACCTTGTCTCCGTTGGTGCACTTAGGAGAACTCTTCCGCTCACCGCCAGCAAACGTCTGCATGCATGGCATCTGGTAGCGGCCCTGTAGCAACTCACAGACAATTCCGCAAGCCACGGAACCTAACTTGGACTGTCATCCGACGAATGTCACTTGTAGCGGTATCCGGTTGTCATGCTGTGCAACCTTGCGGCATTTTGACGGTCACCTTTGACCAATTGCCAGCCGGGGCTAGGACTTTTGCCGACACCTCTCTGAACAGATACCAGTGCCACCCCCACATCTGGCTCGGGAACAAGCGTCATGGTCAAGGCACATGAGTCACACAACCAGAAGTACTCCGTTCTTCGCGACAGTGAGTTCATTCCAGGAACATCGACGCCAGCGGCTGGAATCGATCTCACTTCGAACCCGAAGATCTGCCCTTCGTGGAAGTATCGGAAACGAGTAGAACACGTCGGATTTGCACACCTGGAGATCACAGTCGAACCTCAAAAAACAAGTATGGTTGTCTCCCAACACTTTACACAATGCAACATTTGTCCTTGGGAGCGTTACAGTTGTTACCGGTGTTGGAGGCTTTGATCAAAGCGTGCATGCCGTTCAACTTCACTTTCTCCAAACGATTTCGTTGACCAACATCTTCGCTCTCTTTCGAGGCGACTGCTTCCTGCTCCGAAGAATGTGACTTTCAGAGAACGACCCATGCCGCCATCGATCCGACCGTCGGTTCGGAATACGTCTTAAGCGGCCTTTTCTAAATGCCGCGTCTGGTTGATGCACACTTCATAATTGCGTCCTTCCCAGCGATTGCTGCCGGTCCAGAGGAACGTGAATTGGACAGGAGCACTCTGATCGCCGGGGATTGCGACATCGGCGAATTCAATCCCGATTCCAGTCGAAGTTGACGGTGTGTCGCTCGCCGAAACCCAACCGTCATTCGTCCAATGCAACCGGAAGGCCTGTGGCGCTTGGATTCGTAATACCTGCCCAGCGGGCACTTCTCTGACTTGGCGAGTGCGCTTCCAAACCTCTACGTTCTTTCGGCCGCGTTTTTTCAGGTATCGTTCCGCCACAACCGGTATCAGATCGAAAACCTGGCCATCCGAAACCGAACGCAACAGCTTCACATACTCAGCGTGGGCCCACATCAACGGCATGGCTGATCCTGCCGGCTTTCCAAAATACATTCCGGCCGACTTTACGTCGGGACTGTCCCATATCTGCTCTGGCAGCATCCTGCCTCTGAACGCAAACTGTTCCATCGCACGAATCAGCTTACGAACATCACGTCCCGCGGCGAACTCGTAGTGCGCGCGTTCGCCCGTCAGTAGCGGCCAGGCCCGGCCCCGGCCCCAGCTTTCAAACGGCCCGCCGTCCAGGCGGGACCCGTAGCCATCGTGGTTGTAGCGTCGCCAGCAGGGGCCAAACGGGGTGTTCACCTTCAAAACAGCATCGACGACTCGCAAGGAGTCTTCCACGAGTGGATCGCCTGCCTTGCGAACGCCGTATCGCACCAACTCGAGGAATCCGCCATCCGTGATGTCTTTCGCAGGGAACCGCCATGGTTGCCCCGGACGACGATTGGGAATGGCGAGGAGTCCGTGATTGGGATCCTCGTCTGGCGAAGCATCTCCAACCGCAACGGGATGAATGCGAATATAGTGACGTGGAATCCCGGGAACGAGGGATCCGTCGGTCGTAACCGTCCAGCTTTCGATGTGGGATTCTAGAAAATCGGCATAATCCAGCAAGAAGTCGGCGCCTTCCTGGTTGCCTCTCGCCCGGGCGAAATCTGCAGCACAGACCAAGGCCGCAATGCTGACCGCCAACGTAGATGGTGAATATCCGCTGTCCTCTTCCCATCTCTCCTGCTGTGTAGCTGGCCCGTGCTGGATAAGGTAGGCCGCCGCGGAGTGAATCATCGGGTAAGGATTGAAATCACGAAGGGCGTTTTTCTTCCACATGTGCCAAGCCAGGAGAATTGGAAAAGCAACTTCATCGAGCTGAATACCCTGCTGATATGGGGTGCCGTCAATCCAGAAGTTTTGTGCAAATCCACCGTCGGATTGCTGAGAGCACGCGAGATACACAAGGGCGCGCAGCGGCGTGGCCGTGTCACCACAAGCGAGTAGGGCTAACGCGCTGTTTACCATATCGCGAGTCCACACTAGGTGATAGCCGCCCAGGTCTTCGTCACCTTTGGAATTTCCCCACGGAATGCTCGCAGATGCAATCAGCGCGCCGGCAAATGTCTTATCTTCATGTGCCAAGAGCAAGTTGCGGCTACTCCGGTACAAAGTTCCTTTGTCGACCGAGACACCGTCCAATTTCTTCATGTGACTACAGGCCCGATGCCACTGGTCGACAAATTTCGTGCGATGTTCCGCGAACGGAGTCGCCAGCGATTGCTCGAGACCTGTTATTGCGCCATGAAGACTATCCCCGAAGGCTATGCCAACCGTGAACTCCCGACCGCAGGTAAGGTTGACTTCGCCGATCACGGCCACATTGCCGTCCTCAGCCTTGTCGAATTCCCAGTCCAGGTGGAAGTCCTTGTGAAGGTCCTGCCACCCATCGCTATGTCCGACGTAGCCACATGAAGTCTTGTTGAACCCGACATTAGCTCCCATCGCAAGAAACCTGCCGGCCTTCCATGCGATTAACACGCTTTTTCCAGCGGTCATGAGCCGGCGGGCTGAATTTCCATAACCGCCGACTTCCAGGTGAGGCGCAAGCAGCGCATAGATTCGCAGTTTCTTCAGGAATTCAGGGTCGCCTTCCAGCCGTGTATGGATAAGGACACACGATTGATGCGGGTCGGAGATGATCTCTTTCACCAGCCGATACCGGTGATCGCGGTCGGAGATAGTCACTCGATACCCCAGAGCATCCGCCTCGATGCATTCAATTTCGTGGTCCAGGTCGCGCCGTTCCTCGTGGAAAAAGGTCTCACCATCCGTAATCAAGAACTGCATGTCCCTCGTTTGCGGATGATCGATTGTGGGAAAGTAGATTTCGTTGAGAATTCCGTGTGAAATAGTGAACCATACGCGGCTTGAGCTTGAATAAGCAGTTCCGACGCCTTCTTTCGAGCTCGAAGTCCACCTAGGCGGCATCCCCCGCCGACCGAAAGCCTCATCGAATTGATCTCTGTCCGTGGTAGCCACGTAACACCTCCCGACTATGAGATGTACTTCTTGTTGTTTCCGCACAATAGAAGACCTGTACCAATACCCGAACACAATGTCACATAGTCATGGGCATGACGTGTGGGTTAAATATTCAACTTGGCTAGTTCTTGGGAACGAAGCCGCTATGGCGAACGTGAACGAGCCGCACTCGGCCGGGACGGAAGCGGTCACGCTGGTCGGCCAAGGACAGGTTACCAGATGATGTTTACCAGCATGTGGCCACGGTTCAGCGAAACCGGGTTGGGGGTACCTAGACCCTCATGCCAGGTGCCAGCGCGAAGACTGATTGGCAATCTCGACCATCCGTTTGACGAAAATTGCAACTAAACTGTCAGCCAGAATAATGGTGCGGAGTGGAGCCGTGGCTCCCAGCTTAGAAAGAAGGAGGGGCACGCAAGGATGACTAAGAGTGCGAGCGATCTGCGAAGGCGAGCTCTGCCTTCGAACAAGCAAACCCGTATCAGATCATGCTCGCCTGCCAGTCAGCCTACGCACCGGCTCGAGCGACCTGTCGGGCGAAGAGCCAAGCATCCCGACCATACTCCGATTATATTGACCGTGGGACACTCGACTCGGACTTCGAAAGACTTCGTTGCTTTGCTGCTCGCTCACGGCGTCGACCAGTTAGTCGATGTTCGGAGTATTCCGCGCTCGCGACATAATCCGCAATTCAATCGCGACCGTCTGCCTCACCCGCTCAAAAAAGCGGGAATCCGTTACCGGCATATGGCTGGGCTCGGCGGTCTGCGGCATGGTCGTCGTGACTCGATCAATGCTGGTTGGAGAAATACCAGCTTTCGCGGCTTCGCTGATTACATGCAGACACCGGAATTTCAAGAGGCTCTGGATCAGCTCATCCTACTGGCTAAAGAACGGCGAACGGCAATCATGTGCGCCGAAGCTGTGCCTTGGCGATGCCATCGCTCATTGATCGGCGATGCACTTTTGGTTCGAGGCTTTCGGGTGGAGGAAATCGCAAGCCCGACGCGCTCACGGCCACACACTCTTACCCCGTGGGCCCAGGTGAGAGGGAACCAACTCTCCTATCCTGCCTATCTGGAAGACCGTACGGTGGCACTGCCCGCGACCACCACCTCGAAGAAATTCAAGAGTGCGGTCACGGAGACTCAACGCCAGTGCTGTTCTGCTTGATCAGGAGTACGGATCCTCCGCCGCGAAGTGTCGCACAAGCTCCCCCATTTAATGCTCACCCTCGCGAAAGTGCACCCAAGACAAAAGTGCTCAGAAGTGAACAGACGTTTCTTTTTGCCGCCACTACCATATTGCTTGCCATGTGGCATGAGGACTGCTGTTAACTCTCTCATAGCGGATGCGGCAACCCGCGCTGGTTGGTGCGCATCATGCACCTCAAGGAGTCGTGTGATGTTGAAGAGAGAGTTGCTTGAATTTCTCGAGGAGACCGCCGACGCCGCCTTCTGTGTGAACCAACAAGGCGATATTTGTTCGTGGAATGAGGCGGCCGAAAGGCTTTTCGGCTACTCAGCCTCGGAGGCTATTAGCAAGTCATGTCATGGACTTTTGCAATGCCGCGGCAGCCTCGGCACCCAGCTTTGCACCCGTGAGTTTTACACACGACTAGCGACAGCAGAACACTGCAGAATCCCTAACTTTGACTTGGAAGTCAGAGTTCGTTTAGGCCATCGCATATGGGTGGATTTGTCAACCTTGGTCTTCAAACATGGTCGAACTCACCCCCTCCTCATCGTGCATCTCTCCCGCGATATCACAGAAAGGAAGCACAGTGAAGACCTCCTGCACAGAATGCTTCAACTTTCCAAACAGGTTATTGCAATAACGGATGGAAATGGGGTAGGGCGCCCGGCTCCTGTCTCTTCACTCTCCGAACAGGAGCAAAGAGTACTGCGCCTGTTTTCAGATGGTAGGAATTCTGCCGAAATCACAAGGAAACTTGGAATCAGCCCGCAAACACTGCGTAACCATCTCCACCACATCAACTACAAGCTTCGAACGCAGAACCGGCTTCAAGCCGTTATGCATGCGATACATCGCAGGATTATCTGAGGCATCACGCGTGGCCAAAAGCAACACGGCTGGAAGCCCCTACGCGATGGGTGTGGCGGCCACAGTGTCCTCTTCTGGGTAGGCGGGCACGAGAAAACTCCGAAGCTAGGCGGAGAAAGATGATTTTCGAGATCCTGAAAGCCGAGGATTGGAATTCGACGTCGCGTCGATCGGCTGCTCTGACCCGCTCCTTCGAAGTAAGCTAATGATCGCCGTCTTCGACCGATTGATGTGGTTCTCGGAGTGAGTAACCTCCACAAACTGACCGAGCTAGCTCCGAGTTGGCATGTGGGCGAAAACGAAGAACGGTTCTGCGGGTTTTGTTGCAAGGAAAGGTCATCATGAGCATCGGTTTCGACCAGCCCCTGTACATCCTGCCCTTCGACCAGCGCGAATCCTTCCAGACGAAGATGTTCGGCTGGGAGGGAGCATTGAGCTCCGCGCAGACGGCTGAGATCGTCGACGCCAAACAGGTGATCTACGACGGCTTCCAGGCCGCTGTCGCAGGCGGGGCGCCAAAAGGGCACGCCGCCATCCTGGTGGACGAGCAGTTCGGCTCCGCCATTCTGCATGACGCCGCTCTCCAGGGATACATGACCGCGTGCCCTGCCGAGAAGAGTGGGCGGAGAGAGTTCGACTTTGAATACGGGGAGGAGTTCGCTTGTCATATCGAGGCGTTCAACCCGACCTTCTGCAAAGTGCTGGTGCGCTACAACCCGGAGGGGAACAAGGGCCTGAACGAGCGCCAGACGGCGCGCTTGAAACGGCTGTCCGATTACCTGCACGGCAGCGGTCGGCTGTTCATGGTCGAACTGTATGTGGACGCGGAGCCCGCGCAAATGGAACAGTTCCACGGCCAAAAGAAGGCTTACGATCTGGACCTGCGTCCCGGACTCATGGTGCAAACCCTTCACGAACTTCAGGGCGCGGGCGTTGAACCGGACGTGTGGAAGGTCGAGGGGCTGGACCGCCGCGAAGATTGCGTGAACCTCGTTTTGGCTGCGCGACGGGACGACAGGACCCGCGTGGGTTGCATCATCTTGGGCGGCGGGCAGGACGAACAGAAAGTGCGCGCGTGGCTGGCGACGGCGGCCAGCGTACCGGGATTCATCGGTTTCGCGGTGGGCCGCACTACCTTCTGGGACCCGCTGGTCGATTGGCGGGCGAATCGAATCGCGCGTGAGGCGGCTGTGGCGGAAATCGGTCGGCGTTACCGGGAGTGGGTGAACATCTTTGAGACGGGCTCGCTTGTTGCCCACCAAGTCAGTACGTCTGACCCGTCCGGCCCGTCGTCGCTGGGAAAATGAGGAAGGACGTCCAACGGCCGTCGCCCCACGAACGGCATCTGTCCGTGGAGGCGCGATTGACTGCGCGGACTGTGCGGACTATGAAGACTCTTGCGCAAAAAGAACGTCGCCACCGCCGCCGAGCATCTGATAGCAGCGGGAGGGTATAGGTATTCTCCATCCGGAGAGCAATATCCAAATTAATTCAAATGCACTTTATAATGCCGGCGGACTCTACAAAATAAATAAGCATAATGCGTCGAGACATGAGCAAACACGGGATTCTTCGAGAGTGGAGAATCCGCCCAAAACGAACGTCGTCGCGTCTCATCCTTACCTCAAAGAAATGAAGAAAGCTCCCTATCCGTTTGCTTCTGCGACTCAACGTTCAAAGATTCACTATCGATGCAAAGCCGATCGGATCGAGACTGGCTTCGCCTACCAGGAATCCGTCGATTTCAGGTTGCGCCATAAGACTCGTCGCGTTGTCAGGCTTGACGCTGCCGCCGTAAAGGATGCGGACGTTATTCGCCGCTTCTGCTCCAAAACTGTCCTTCGCCTGAGCGCGTATGAGCCGGTGAGCATCGGCGGCGATCTCCGGCGCGGCGGTCTCGCCGGCGCCGATCGCCCAGACAGGTTCATAGGCGATTACGATTCTCGCGAACTGCCGGTCCGCAAGTGGCCTGATAGCGTCCCGAAACTGCTCCATCAGCACCGCTTCCGCGTTCTCCCTTTTGCGCTCTCCAACGCAGACGATCGGGATGAGTCCGGCGCCGAGCGCCGCCACAGTTTTCTTCAACACGCTCTCGTTTGTTTCGCCAAAATACCGGCGCCGCTCGCTGTGTCCCACGATCACGTGTGAACAGCCGATTGCCTTGATCATCAGGCCGGAGACTTCACCGGTAAAAGCGCCTTCCTTCTCCCAGTAGAGATTCTGTGCGCCAACCTGTATCCTCGTTCCGCGGGTAGCGGTGACGGCGCGATCAAGATCGAGGAACGACGGGCAGATCACGATCTCCCGATGTCTGGAGCACTCGACCAATGGCCGGAAGCTCTCGAAGAAGGACGTGGTTCCGGCGTGGTCCATGTGCATCTTCCAATTCCCACCGATCATAGGTGTCCGCATATTATCCCAGTAAAAAAAGTTGGCTTACTGGAGCATCAGTCACGTGAAATCGGGTCCAGAGGTGAATCGTCCGAGGAGGAATCAGGGGGAGGAGATCCATGGCGAAAGGTTCTCCGAGGTGACGTTTCCTGCATCTTCCTTACACGATGTCAGGCATTCTCGGCACTCCAGTAATCCTTGGTCAGGAAATGGCCTGCAGCCAGAAACTTCGATTCATACTTCTACGACCGTATCTAGCGTTCATTCTTTGTGCGCGGCTTTCGTTCTGGTCAGTAGTAGGACGCGCTGCCTTCATATTCCCTGCCTCCAGAACCAGCACCCGGCTTTCAACGGCCGTAAGTTGTAATTCCTCCCTGCAAGTGCGATTGTAAAAAGTAAATGTCTTTATCGGCTGCACGAACGATCTCGGTGAACACGTCCGCCGTGGCATCATCTCCCCAAGAGGCGCACTGCTTAATCGCTTGGCGCGCGGCGTTTGCAACATCGGAAAGGTGGTCCAGCAAAGCGCGGGCGTGATCCATGCCGTGCATTACATTCAAATCGTATTCCTTAATGCTGGAGTTGGCTGCAACTTGTCGAGCGGTGCCGTTCGCCCGGCCGCCAAGGGCAGTGACACGCTCGGCGACCAAATCAACCGCGTCCTCCACGTGCTCTGCTATGGAATCGAAGAGCAGGTGCAATTGATAGAAATCTTCACCTTTAACGTTCCAGTGAGCAAATTTCGCCTGCGTCTGCATGTCAATCGTGTCCGCGAGACGGGCATTCAGCAGATCGATCAGTGCCCGACGGTTGTTTTCCGGAACATTGACTTTGCTCTCGAATAGTCTTTCATCGCTTTTAGGCGATCCCGGGTGTTTCAACACTCTATTACTGTTAAGCTTCGGCATTGTGTTCCTCCGTGCAAAGAATCGATGATTTGTGCCGCTCCGTTAGAGCAGCATTGGTTTTGTAAGTGCGGCGGATCTCTGGCCATCGACGACTAAGCGTCTGCAACTCGCGAGGAGCCACCGAAGGTGGAGGAAATAAGTCATCCTATGCTGCCCGTTTGCGGGCAGTCTGTTTCTTTTGGAGGCGCCTCTGCAAGAATTCTTGTAGCGCCACAGCGTTGTTGTGTTCGGTGTCATGCGAGCTGTAGATCAGTGTTACCGCTCCATGACGAGCGGCGTCTACGATCGGCTGCCAGGCATCCGGATTGGCTTTCAGTTCGTCAAAGTAACGGCTGCGAAACTTTTCCCACTTGGCAGGATCGTGACTGAACCATTTCCGCAGTTCCGTGCTTGGGGCCACATCTTTAATCCAACTTTTGATTTTAAGTGAAGCCTTCTTCACTCCTCTTGGCCAGAGACGTTCGATTAGCAACCGGGTACCGTCGGTACTGCTGGCGGGGTCATACGCGCGCTTCAGATGAATCATGGCCAGTTCCTTTCATGCAGATTTCGGTAACTTCGCGCTTCCCGTTGCTGGCGCTGGCAGCGTCGTTTTGCGGAGTGGTTTGCGCACTTCAATCTGGCCGTTGCGCACGCGAGCTTCGAGACACGGTTGTGGGTGTACAGCCGGTCCATCTAGCACTCGGCCGTCCTCCAGTGCGAATCGCGAGTGGTGCCAGGGACACTCAATGCTGTCTCCCACAAGATTGCCTTCCGAGAGCGGTCCGCTGAAATGCGAGCACGTCTCGGCTAGGGCAAAGATCAAAGTTCCACGGCGGACCAACAGGATCGGGACACCATCGTGTTCGGCACGCTTCGGCTGTGCCTCTGCCAACTCGGATTCCGCCAGCACAGGCACAAAGTCGGCCGGAAAAGCCTGGCCAGCCGTACGATCAACGCCCACTCGGTGCTCGTATACCATCTTCCCGCCCAGACGGGCAGCCGTGGTCATTACGCCATAACCCAGCGCACCCAGGATCCGACCCAAAGTCCGTGACTTCCGCCTGCGCGAAATCAGTGAAGCAGCGAACAGCGCGGTTCCGCTCAGGTTCAAAATTCCGTGAATCATGCCAAGACGGCGAGCTGGAGCATCCGCATCCTGCCAGTCGGTCACGCCCGTCATCGCTGCGCAGAGTGCACCTGCTATACCGATCGTCACGGAGGCGTCGGCTGCTGTGGCGAAGTCGTCGCGGCCGCTGATTAACTCCAAGGCGTCGAAAACCATGGCCGTTGTCCAGGCACCGATGGGAACATCGGTAAGAATCACGTGCAGTGGATGCCCCATCCACGTTCCATTCAGGAAGTTCTTGACCCTTTGACCGCTGGGACCCGCACTGGCAAAAGCTTTATGGACCAGTTTCTGGAAGCCTTCTTCAACGGCTTTCGTTTTCTGCGATTCTTCGCAATCAAACCCGCCCGTAATGTCTGGTGTTGCCATATAGTTCCTTTCTGCAAAAGACCTGAATCGGAACAATCTCGATTCAGGGCTGCCAAGCCGGCGGGTCGCTCGCGGGAAAGCTGTCGACAAGAGTCTTGTCCATCGTCTTATCTTTCCTCTGCTCCTCGCTGCAGTCGTCGATCAGGCGGTCTTCCGGGTCGCGTAGGTATTTGTTCTCGTGCGTGTCCATTGCTTCTCCTGTCGCGACGGCTATATTCCGTGCTCCGGCGGAAAAGTCATCTGACCGGGCACAATCCTCACAGATGCGTACCGGCCTCTCGGGGTGGTCAGCCGCATTGCTCAACACCGCCGACTGCGTCCGCTTCATATGCTTGATCAGTGTCGGCAAGTTTTTCGACGCCCTCGCTCTGACTTGTTTTTCGTTAACGGCGAGAGTGACCAGTCTTCCGGCAATTTCGGCTTGCAGCATTATCACTTCTCAACTTCTCGCAAGCTGGGAGCTGGGTGCTGGGCGGGACGCACGCATGGCTGATGCTCGCCGTCATCTGGTTATTTCACTGCTCCTTCTTTTGTGGCTGCTGTGAAATCGTGCGCAGATAATCGACCAGATTCCAGATGTGCTCATCGGTTTCCACTTTTCTGAAAGCCGGCATGCCACTGAGGCGAATGCCGTTCTTAAGTATCCAAAATAGTTCCCGGTCGGAGTAGGTCTGGACTTCCGGCGAGGTCAAGTCAGCAGCTCGAGGGTACATCCATCGGCCAATATCAGTCCGTCCGTGGCCATCGCGGCCGTGACACATCGAACAATCTATTCCATAAAGCATGTCGCCTTCTGCGATACTCGCCTTTTTCTCTTTCGGCGGCGCAGGGATTCCTTCGCGGCTTGCTCGCCTGACAAGGAAATGTTTGCCCCAATCGGCGATCGAGGTTTCAAGACGTCCCGGCTCTTCAACAGCCGTCAGACTAAAGCGCGCCAGAAACACCGTGATGAGCGCAATCAAGAGCGCAACAAGCAGGAAAAGTGTCCAAAGTATCCGGGGCCGCATGTTCTCCTTTCAGAAGCCAACCGGGGCCAGGCTGGCTGGCCCCAACCGGTGCCAAGACAACAGACAGCCGGAGGTGGATCGCTGGTTACGTCCCTGATGTCGACTTTTTGGATTTGGCCTCACTTGCCGCCTGGATATCCACGACATGAATCGTGTTGGTAGCGGTATCCAGCGTACCTTTTACCTTTACTTTGTCACCGGCAAACCGCTGGGGCTTGGTCTGATCATCCAGTTCATACGTCTTTTTTGTGGCTTTGTTGAACAGAACATACGTGCTACCGTTCTTCACGCAGGCCTCGGTGCACTCTTTGGCGGTTTTGAGACCGGCTTTTTTCATCATCGCGTCATGCGAACCCGCTTTGGCGCACGCGCTGTCCATGATCTCACCTGAGAACGTTCTTTCTTTCGGTGCCGCAAAACTGACGGCAGCAAGCATTAGTAGAACTGCGAGACAACTAAATAGTGTTTTCACGTTGTTCCTCCTGTCAAAAATATTCGGGTGGGTCTTGATTAATGCGTTATCACCTCGATTAAATATTGCCGATTCTCCTTCCGAGGGCATGACTCAGGCCAACCAGCAAACAATTGCTGCGTCGACCGTTATATCGCTTTACGATACACGAAGCTGTATACCTTGTTTGAGAGTTCATGGACGATCGGGTTGTCGTGCTCATACCCAAAACCCTGGCCTAAGCTGCTTTGCGCGCCGAGCATGCTGGGCAATCGCCTTCGTATGTGATCAATGTGCCGTTTCACATTGTCCTGGAAGGCGATCCACCTTGGGCTCAAATCGTGATAACCCGTGTTCGCCGTATGCGAGATCGACATAGTCGTCCGCGAGGATGCTTCTCCTGTGGTTGCCAGAAACATGGGGTGCGATGGTCCGCTGAATTTATCCCGTATTCGCTGCGGCGTAACATCCGCGCTGCTGATGACTCGCTTGCGTTCGGTGTTCGCAGGTTCTGGTGGCATGTCTGATGGTCCAGGCGTAATAAAACGGTCTGATCCCTTGCGATGTTCCACGGGATCGTCGCTGTAGCTCATCTCGTACTCCTTCTCGGTTTGTTCTGCGCGTTTGTGCCATGCGTCTAGGTGCGCCTTCTCGTGCTCCGTCGAATGCTCCTCCGATTCCAGCATCGTTTCATCGAATGCCGGCAGCGCTTGCGCTTCTGCTTTGTTGAGATCTGTTTCAAAGCCATCTGCCTTAAAGCTTCGATACACCTTTTCCGAAGGTACGAGCACCATATGTTGACCTATGTCCACCACCACGTAACGGGTATCACCGGCCATGTGGTCGAACACAATATCATTCATGGTGCCAACTTGTTCGCCCGAGAAGTCGTACAGCTTAGCGCCGCGGATGTCGTCCAGGGCATTGGAGAAGCGGTAATCACGAAGCAGACTGTAATGAGCCATGACAACTCCTGATTGAAGATAAAGTAATCCCCTGGGATCATTTTGCCATTTCGATAAACAAACCGCGCTAGTACAAATGTGCGCGTTGAAAGTACATAGCAACTATTGTGCGAATCACGGTTTAGAGCCGGAATGGAATCAGCTTGTGAAATAGGCATACGAAAATGAGAGCCAGGGGATTCTGGAGTCGATCACGAAAGCCCCGCGATGGAGCACATCCTTCGCCATGTCGGCGGGATTTCGGTCTGGGTTGTACAGTAACCGTACGAGGAGCATGCCATGGCTAATCAGACTGTCCGGTTCATTATCAAACGGCAGCCCACACCGGAATCGCAGTCGAACTGGGAGGAATTCGACCTGCCCTTGCGGCCGAGCATGAACGTTATTTCTGGGTTGATGGCCATAGCCGAAAACCCAATAGATCGCTTCGGTAAAACGACAACTCCCGTAACCTACGACTCAAACTGTCTGGAGGAGGCGTGCGGCGCATGCGCCATGCTGATCAACGGCCGTTCGGCCATGGCGTGTTCCGCTTTGGTGCGCAAGCTCGAACAACCCATCCGCCTGGAGCCGCTCTCGCGATTCCCTGTGATTCGCGACTTGGCCGTGGACCGCGGTGTTTTATTCGAAAACCTCAAGCTGGTGAAGGCATGGGTGCCACTCGACGGCACCTATGATTTGGGGCCGGGGCTGCGCGTCGAACCGGAAAAGCAGGAGAAGATGTACCAAATGTCTCGCTGCTTTTCGTGCTGTCTCTGCTTAGAAGTGTGCCCGGAGGTGACAGAGGCAACACGCTTTGTCGGTGCCGCGATCATCAACCAGGTACGCCTATTTAATGAACAGCCGGCAGGTAAATCCTTAAAAACGGAACGACTGCACGCCATGATGGGAGATGGCGGCATTCATCAGTGTTCCTACGCGCAGAATTGCGTGCAGATTTGCCCCAAGAACATTCCCCTGACTACGTCAATTTCGGTTGTATACGGACAGGCCATGAAACAGGTAATCAAGGATTTGTTTCACAGCCCCGAGACGGCTACGGAAGGCGAAGTGGGCCACAGGAGACCGGTGCGATAAGCAGCCAGATGCGCCCAAGCGGGCACATTACTTTTACGGAGCACCGACAATCCGGGCAGAGACGGAACGTGCGTCAGGATCTTCCTCCCGGAGTCTGGTTGCAGCAGGCCCGCTGTAAGTTTGGCGAAGATATCGGAATTGAATAGCCGCAATACGCGGAGAACCATACTCCGCACCGTTCTGGTGCATCCAGATCAATTTTGCTGCGTGGAGCTCGCTATGGCGCAACAACCTGATTTTGCTCGCGATCCCGAGGACCGGATCATTGACGAACATAACGAGCGGGACGTGCGAGAAAAGATGCTCGACAAAACCATCGCCGATTCTTTTCCTGCCAGTGATCCTCCTTCTTCTATTCCCGACCCGGACGATGATTCGTTTGAGCGGGAGCCGCGTGCCGCAGCGTAGGGAAAGGCGGCACCAAAGGTAAAACGTGTTTAGAGACGAGCGCAGAAACCAACATGACGCCAGATATGAAGGAAGGGTCTTTTCTAAGCGGCCCGGCTATCCGATTGAATCGATCATCGCATTGCAAAAGGCGCTTGAGAATGGAATTCCAGAAGATGCAGACGATTCAGAGCCGATTACTTACCGCCAGCCCTCAAGCGAACTCGTGAATTCCTCTTCTCACGAAGGCCAGGTCAGTGGAGCATCTGCAGTGGGTTTTTCCCTGAAACATAATTTGAAAATCTTTCTGCGGAGCCTTCAGTTCTGGGCAAAGAGCGGCAAACAAAATCAACATCGCACCACGATATCGTGACACATTCTGGACTAAGATGGAGGTTCACGTATGAAACCACCGACCACTGATTGTACCGAAAGCCGCGCTCATCTCACCCGGCTGCCCGGCTTGGCTGATCCTGTGCTGCAATTCGATCTTTCAAAAGAAATAGAACAACTCCGCACCAAAGAGTCCTGGGGACGGGAAGCCGGACGGAGTTCAGAAAACTCTGGTAAAGCAACAGGATTTTCGTGTCGTTCTCATTTTGATGAAGGCCGGCACACGAATGGGCGAACACAGAGCCGAAGGTAGGATTTCGATCCACACTCTACAGGGACGAATCTGTGTTCATCTGCGGGACCAGAAACTGGAACTGCCCGCAGGACGTTTGTTAGCGCTGGATTGCGGATTGCACCATGACGTGGAAGCGTTGGAGGAGAGCGCGTTCCTGTTGACTATTTCATGGCCGAAGGATTATGCGACCGGGCATGGTTTTCCGCCCCAGACCACAGCTGAGGGAGCGCCTAAAACGAGCAGCGACGAGTGAGAAGAGCATGCATATTCGACGAGCGACACTCCTGATACTGGTTTTGCCGATTCTACTCGCGATTGTTGCAGCCTACGTGCAGTGGCTAATCGTTGGGCTCCCGACGGTGACCACTAGTTCTCAAGGCTTCTTCGATGCCGCACACCCACAAGCTTTCCCTCTTTGGATAGGGATCACTCATTACATAAATTTTCTCTTCATCATCCTGCTGATTCGCAGTGGCCTGCAAATTCTGCTGGATCATCCCCGATTGTACTGGAACGTCGGCTGTAAGCCCGGCACGGAGTGGATTCGCTTTACCCCGGTCAAGCTTCCTCCAGTCGAATTGCCCGCCGATCGCGTCTGGACGGCTAAGGATGATGCGCGTTATCTCTCGCCGTGGATCGGATTGCCTGGGGCCCGCCACACGCTGGGCATGTCACGGCACTGGCATTTTCTAAGTGTTCTGTTCTGGGTCGGCAATGGTGCGGCCTACATTGTCTTGCTGTTTGCCACGGGGCAGTGGCGGCGGCTGGTTCCGACATCTTGGCATATCTTGCCGGATGCCTGGGCGGTATTTGTCCATTACATCACTTTTCACCTGCCGTCCGAGCCGAATACCTTCTACCACTACAATGCCCTCCAGCAATTGTCATATTTCGCGGTCGTCTTCATTCTGGCCCCAATGAGCATTCTGACCGGACCATCCATGTCACCCGCTCTGGTGAACCGGTTTACGTGGTATCCGAGGCTACCCGGCAATCGTCAGATTAGCAGGTCAATCCATTTCTTAGTATTAGTTGGTTACGTAGCCTTCATCATCGCTCATGTGTCCATAGTGATCATCAGTGGCTTTGCAAGAAATATGAACCACATCGTGATGGGCAAAGACGACAGCGGCTTGATGGGTCTCTATCTGGGGTTGGCAGGTTTTGGCATCATTGTCGCAGTAAACGTCTTTGCGAATTGGGCATCATGGAAGCGTTCACGGACGGTGCAACATTTCAGCGAGGCGGTCCTGAATCCCATCTTTTCTCTCTTGCTGGATCGTTACTCACCCCGGACCGAGTATACCGAAGCAGACATTTCGCCGTACTTCTGGATCAACGGCAAGCGGCCGATTTCCGATGAATGGAAGGCGCTGGTCAGGGACGGCTTCGCAGGATATCGGCTGAAGGTGTATGGCCTGGTTGAAAACCCGGTCGAGTTGTCGCTGGAAGACATTCACGCCATGGGCAAAAAGACCCAGATCACGCTGCACAATTGCATTCAAGGGTGGTCAGGCATAGCTGCATGGAGCGGGTTGCAGATGGTTGAACTGATGAAGCTGGTCAGGCCCAAGCCGCAAGCGAAGGTGGCGATCTTCTACTCGTTCGGCGAAGGCGGCGAGGGAGGACAATACTATGACAGTCACATCATCGAGAACCTCTGGCATCCACAGGCCCTGCTGGCCTATGACATGAATTTCAAGCCCCTCACGATTCCGCATGGCGCACCTTTACGGCTACGGGCGGAAAATGAACTCGGGTTCAAAATGGTGAAGTGGATACAGGCTATTGAGTTTGTCGAAAACGTCAAGCCCATCTACAAAGGTGAAGGCGGATATGCCGAAGATAACGAGTTCTTCGGCTCGATGGCTAACATCTGAGTCCGACAACTGCAAATCGGGAGAGCAGGCAACCTCTGTCCCAACAAACAACCGTCAATCGGGTCGGGCAACCTGCCAAGTGTCCCCGAGGCACGGGCCATCCCGCTGCGCGGCTTCTAGCATGTGTGCACTGTTGGCCAGTTCCCGTCACGGCACATTCCTTATCATCGTCGGTGGCAAAAGCTTTCCGCCGGAGACGCCCATGAACTTCGAGAGCTCGGGGGGTTGGACAGCACGGAGGTATTGACCATGGCTGCAAATCCCAGTTCGTGCCATCCAGGCGATAGCAGTAAGGAGTTGAAAAGGCTGCCGCAGTTGGCTGAGTCTTTACGGCAATTCGACTTGCCGGCGGAACTTCGGTTACTCCGCCAGGAAGACTCGTGCCAGCCAGACGGGACGGAGTTCCACATGAAAAAAGGACTCGCAGATGTCTTTTCGTTTGTTCTAGAAACAGGAATTTGGGGGGTCGCCTGAACTCATTGCGTTGAGTTTTCTGATTCCGTGCCTCGCCAATAGAGATCTGGGTGCGCCTTGCGAAAATCATCCACTGAGCTGACTTGGTCGGCCGTGATTTCCTCCAGCGGGTGTGGGATTTCTTGATCACTCATATGCACTCTCTGCTAGTCCAAAGTCCGAGCAGCCAGCCGGCACCAGGTTTGCCCCGGGGGAGATCCTTCCAGTGTCCCTGCATCTTCAGCTCCCGGCGGAGAGTCTTGCGGAAGCGGGAATCGCGGGGTGAATAGCGAAGAAGGTCCACGAACCTTATGCGGGTGGGCGAGTGCTGCGCTCTCACCTGGGACCGCGTTTTCTTAGACGGCGAGCATGCTTATGTGTATGTGGCTCGCGGTAAATCCAAAAACGCGAGGCGATACCTTCCACTCACCGCGGAAGCCGCCGCCATCCTCGAAAACCAGAAGAAGATTTCACGCTCGCAATACGTCTTTGTGCGCTTTGGTGGGCGGGTGGACAAAGACCTCTGGTATACCGCTCCGCTTTCGCGTCACACGCTCTCGCAGCAGTTCACCAAGAGACGCGAGGAGATGGGGCTTCCCTGGGATGCGGTACTCCATTCGACACGGCATACGGCCCTAACGGACCTTGGCGCAGCCGGAGGAGATGCATTTACAATACAAGCAATCGCGGGACACGCCTCGGTGACTACCTCACAGCGCTACGTTCACCCGGTACCTGAGACGATCCAGCGAGCGGTTAGCAGGCTTGCCGCATACCGGAAAGCAGAAGCGGAAGCGCAGCGTCCGAGCCCGACTGGCGTGGCGAGCGGCGTGCTACGAACGCGGAGGGATGACAGCGCGAGGAATGCACGCCGGCGGTTTGGAGCACAGCGACAAAAATAAATGGTGCGAAAGGGGGGACTCGAACCCCC
>Ga0209580_10000180_pt1 | contig 41727 bp, 52 predicted proteins | sample Coa_R1_5_FD_187153 | JGI IMG/M metagenome (GOLD analysis project Ga0209580, IMG submission 187153) | Surface soil microbial communities from Centralia Pennsylvania, which are recovering from an underground coalmine fire - Coalmine... | ecosystem: Environmental > Terrestrial > Soil >... | reverse complement strand
ACTTTGGTACTATGAGCCATATCGGAGGCTTCATGTCAGAAACCCCTTCGGCAACCATCGAACGGGATATCACCTGGGTTCGCGGTCACGTGCTCGTGGTCTTGTTCGCAGTCGCGCTAATCGCCGGAAGTATCATCGGCGGAATTTCCTTGTTTGAAAACATGGTCGAGCGCCACGACGCCCGTGTCGCGGCGGCGCAGCTACAGAAGGAAGGCGTCGACACCGCCACCCAAGCATCATTTGCCGCCGCGCTGGCCCAGGATCGGGCTGCTAACGCTGCTCGGGACGCTGCTCAGCAGGCCCTGATTCAAACTCTCGTCACACAGATGGCCCAACAGCGCGCGCAGACGGCGCAGCAGATTAAGACTGACGCCACCCTCGACGCGAAGGCTGCCGCCGCGCGGCTTGTCGGCCAGATGAAGGCGAGCCCGGCGGACGTAATGGTCAGTAATGACCTCGTCACAATGACGTTGCCGCTCACTAGAAACGTCGTCGCCAGCCTCGATTTATTGCCCCAGGCGCAGAGCGATGTCATCAATCTTCAGGGACAACTGATGGCGCAACAAATTCTGACTTCCGATGCAAAAGTAGAGGCTGAAGACGCGCAGAAAGTCATCGCCGCAGACAAGGTCGAACTTATCCAAACCATCAAAGCAGACAACGCGGCGTGCAAAGTCGAAGTCGACGCGCAAGCCAAGAAAGACCGCAAGAGAGGGTTCTGGGCGACTATCGGCGGCATCCTTGGTGGCGTCATCATTCGGAGCGTGCTTTGATGCCACTACCTCTGGGGTTCAAAGTGAACGGCGCTAAAACCACAAGTCAGGTTCTTATGCCTCCGAGAGTCCAAAAAATTATCGCCGCGCTAGGCAAACTCCCTGTCGGGGACTTGTTGACATCCCTCGAATTAAGTCAACAAGTGGGGCTTTCTACGGGTGGGTCCTGGACAAATCATCCCGCCTTGGTTGACTATCGTGAAAAAGTCGACAACAAATTTTTTTGGGGTAGTCGTAAGAGCATCGCACAATTGCGCAAGCAGTTAGCGGAACCCGAGGAAATCCAAAATGAAAATCAGTGATGTGGTGAAGAAGTCCAAACCAATTTCTGAGAAGGCAAAAGTCGACATTGAACTACAGAAGTTGCGGGATAAACAAGATGGCAAAGAAATTCGCATCAGCGCGCTGCAAGAGAAAGTGATTACGCTCGAAAAAGAATTGAATGCGCTGGCCAGCTATAAGGAATTGACCGTTCAGGCATCTGCGATTCAACCAAAATTGTCGATCGGCGCAAGCGAATCTGCGGCGGTCGTGGTTTGGTCCGATCACCATTGTGAAGAGGAAATCACGGCGGGCCAGGTTTCGGGTAAGAATGAATTCAATCTCGAAGTCTATGATCGCCGGTTCTCGCAATTGGTTCACGGTACGTTATCGTGGTTGAATATTGAGCAACAAAAAACCAGCATCAAGACGCTGGTGATCGCATTGCTCGGCGATTACTTCAGTAACAATATCCACGAAGATTTGGCGGAAGCAAACCTTCTTCCGCCTATGGACGCCGCATACCTTGCTCAGAGTCACCTGATTGGTGGCATTAACTATCTTCTTGAGCATACGCCTAAGGATTTGGAACTGTTGATTGTCTGCCATAGCGGGAACCATGCTCGCACCACAAAGAAACAGCGTATCGCCACCGAGGCAGGCAACTCGCTGGAGCATTACATGTACTACGTGATGCGTGACCACTACAAAGATAATCCTCGTGTGAAGTTTCAAATTGCGACGGGCTACCATTCGTACGTCACGTTCTTCGGCGGGTATGTGATTCGATTCCACCACGGCCACCAGATTAATTACCAAGGCGGTGTCGGCGGCATCACGATTCCCGTGAACAAGGCCATCGCCCAATGGAACAAGGCCCGGGTCGCCAACCTGGACGTGTTCGGGCACTTTCACACAAAATTCGACGGCGGAAATTTCATCTGTAACGGCAGCTTAATCGGCTACAATGCCTATGCCGTGTCCATCAAAGCTTCTTTTGAGAAGCCTAGTCAGACAATTTTCCTTGTGAACAAGAAGTTCATGGAGAAGACGATGACGGCACCTATCTTCTTAGAATAAAATGACTAATTTCACACCAAATTCGGAAGTGGCGCACGGCAACGCCCGCAGTCACCCAAAAGTAGCATCTCTTCAGGGGCTGTTTCGACGAGCACAAAACAACGCTAAACACCGCGGGTTGCGATGGGACCTCTCGTTCGCTGATTTTATCGCTGTAGTTAATTGCGGTTGTTTTTGGTGTGATGCCCCGCCCACCGAAAGGTATAATGTAGCCATCTCTTTAAATGGGTACACACAAAGAAAGTTCGAATCCCATCGAACTAAATACGGCTGGATTACGTATAGCGGTTTAGATCGTATTGACAACACTGGTGGGTACGAACTCAAAAACGTGGTCCCTGCATGCAAATATTGCAATTTCGCCCGGAATGACCGTACCGTGTTGGAGTTCCGAGCGTGGCTGGACCGAATTACATCTTTTCAAAAATCATTGAATTTCCCAGCGGTCGTCGCCTAAATTTGTTCGGAGGAGCAGTGAGTAACCAAGAGCAAGAGCCTGACGTTTGTTTTTATTGCGGAACTCGGGCCCCACATCCCTCTAGCTCAAATAATCTTGTCTGTTGTGCGTTATGCGCACATGCTGTCGCTATGTTGTCTGACTCGGAGTTTGAAGTCTGGGCGAATCGGGTTGCTCGGCGTTTTCGTGAGAGGAACTTACAGTGAAAAAAGAAGACGAAGTTTCCATCAGTCTCAGCGATGTGGTCGCCCAGATTGAAAAAGATCATGGCAAGGGCTCCATTATGATGCTGGGGAGCAAGACCTTCGTGCCGATCGATGTGATTCCTACATCATCGTTGGCACTCGACAACGCTCTGTGCGTCGGCGGGATGCCGCGCGGGCGCGTGGTTGAAATTTATGGCCCAGAATCGGGCGGTAAGACCACACTGTGTCTGCACATTATCGCGGAAGCGCAGAAACTTGGTGGCAAAGCTGCTTATATCGACGCGGAGCATGCCCTGGACCCCGAGTACGCGCGCAAATTGGGTGTTGACGTAGACCACATGCTCGTTTCCCAGCCGGACAACGGCGAACAAGCGCTGGAAATCACACAATCTCTCATTCGGTCAGGTAAGATCGCTATTATTGTGGTCGATTCCGTCGCCGCGTTGGTTCCAAAAGCCGAACTTGAAGGGGATATGGGTGATCCACAGATGGGTCTCCAGGCCCGGCTGATGTCCCAGGCGCTACGCAAGCTGACGGGCACGACAAATCAGACGAAAACGGTTCTGATTTTTATCAACCAGATTCGCGAAAAAATCGGCGTGATGTTCGGCAGCCCGGAAACTACCACTGGTGGGCGCGCGCTGAAATTTTTTGCCTCTGTTCGTTTGGACATTCGCAAGACCGGGCTCATAAAAGATGGGGATTTGGTGGTTGGAGCCGAAACTCGCATCAAGGTCGTCAAGAACAAGGTCGGGACTCCATATCGTGAAGCCGAAGTTCGGATGATTTACGGCCAGGGCATTTCCCGGGAGTGGGACCTGCTGAAACTCGGCGAGGCGCACCAAGTCTTGGAGAAGACTGGGTCATGGTTCTCCTATAAAGGGGAGCGAGTAGGCCAGGGCGCTGAGCAGGTGCGTATTTTTCTGTTGAAAAATCCAGAAATTGCGAGTAAGATCGAAACAGATTTGCGCGCAATACTTTTCAAAAAGGGGTAAGTCATGGACCAGATAACCATAGTGAAAACCGCACTTCCTTCCGACGCGAAGGAACGCAAGAGCATTCCGGTCGCCAGCGGTGTGCTGGATTATTTTCCCAGCGCATTGATTGAAGTGGCCCGAGTGTCGTTTGTTGGCAACCAGCAGCACAACCCCGGTCAGCCACTGCATTGGGCGCGCGGAAAGTCCACCGACCAGGATGACACAATCATCCGCCACTTTTTGGAGCGCGGAAAATTCGATACCGATGGTCTGAGGCACTCCGCAAAATTGGCGTGGCGCGCACTGGCGCTGCTGCAACTCGAATGCGAAGCAGAGGGCGCACCGCTCGCTCGCGGAGCGCGGTTACCCGAGGAGGGCAAGTGAACAACTCCGAAACAGAATTGAAAGCGATGACCTTCATTCAGGCGTTCACCGAATTGCAGGCGGACGCCGCAGCCATTAACAAGAAGAATGGGTTCAGCGCCGATGACCTGCTCTTCGATGAGTTTGAGCAATATCTTCAAGGTTTTCTCACTCTTGACCGTTTGAAACAATTCGGTCCTGTTTTTTCTTCGTTTCGCCACGCTCGTATCGGCTTGAAGCTGGCTCTTAGTATGGGCGAACTGGGCGAGACACTGGAAGCGGTCAGGAAGAACCTGGGCCCCGACTCGCATATCCCCGAATTCACTTCTGAGGAAGCCGAGGTCGCTGACGCTGTCATCCGACTGATGAATTATGCCACCGACCGGGAGTTGCGGCTGGCCGAAGCCATCTTCGCAAAAAACGAATTTAATCGTAATCGTCAAGACCACTCCGCAGAAGGGCGAGCAGCAGAGCATGGCAAAAAGTTTTAACCTGGAGGAGCACCATGAAAGTTTACTTGGCCGCACCGTACGTTCGGAAAGATGAAATCACAGCTTGCGCGGAAGAACTCCGAGCGGGCGGGGTTGAAGTTACTTCGACATGGCTGAATGAGCCGCACAAGCCCACCACGCAGATGCACGAACTTACGCACGAGGAGCACCAAGTCTATGCCATCCAAGACGTAAAGGATGTGCGCGCGGCGAAACTGATGGTGTTTTTTGCTGACCCTACCGGCACGATCGTGCGAGGCGGGCGACATGTGGAGTTCGGCATCGCACTTGAACGTCGCATGCCCATCTTTGTGATAGGCCAACAGCATGAGAATATCTTCCATCACATGCCCGGCGTTATGCATTTCGATTCATGGGAAAAAGTCCGAGACCTCTTGATTGCTATGGCAGAACCAAATTGCCCTCGAACGGACCTGTGATTGTGATATACTAGGACCTATGAGAAGACGAGCATGGGCATGCAAACATCGTACTCGACCCCATTGCGCCAAAGGTTTGTGTCGCCGATGCTACCACATTGGTCGCAAAGATTGGATACAGACCTATTATCGCCGCAAACAAAAGATGGGTCTAACAAAATGGCGAGAGTATCGACATGAAATGCGCTTGCGGCGACGATATCATTTAACGTGGGAGCAGTATCAAATCAAACTGCGCAAACAAAATAATACTTGTATCTGCGGGCGTTCATTCAATCGGGATGGGGGCAAACAAGCGGCCCCTCATGTAGACCATAACCACAAGTGCTGCTCTGGTGAAACGTCATGCGGAAAATGCGTCAGAGGAATTCTTTGTTTTCGATGCAACTGTGTGCTCGGTTTTCTTGAGAATGAGCCGCATTTACTTCCTAAGTATTTAAAGGTGTATCTTGCCAAATACCCTCTTCCTTGATTTTGAGACAGCGAGTCTTGCAGACCTGAGCGAAGTCGGGATTGATAACTACGCCCAAAATCCTTCGACTCACGTAAGCATGTTGGCGTGGGCGCTGAATGATGAAGACGTGCATATTTGGCTGCCGCATCTTGAGCCTCTTCCAGAGCCATTGCTTACGATGCTACAAAATCCTGCTATACTCCTCATTGCGTGGAATGCCTCGTTTGAGTGGAACATCTTCAGATATGTTCTCAAAATTAATCTTCCCATAGCTCGTTTCCGAGACCCAATGGTACTTTCTCACAATTTGTCTCTGCCCGGTAAGTTGGAGAAGGTCGCGATTATCCTCAAGATGGCCGAACAAAAAGACCCGCGCGGCGACGAACTGAAAAAAATGTTCTGCCAACCTGTCAGCAAGGGTGGTGACATGACGCTGTTCGGCATCGCGCCCCCGCTCTTCCGCGACCACAACAGCCATCCCCGCGAGTTCGCAGAGTATGTTGAATATTGCAAACAGGACGTGCGCGCGGAGCGGGCGCTGTGGCACCGCCTGCGCAAAATCGGGTTTCCGGAAACCGAATGGCAAGGCTGGTTGTTGAATCATAAAATCAATGAGTTCGGCATTCCCGTGCGCCGTGATCTCGCGGAGAAGGGACTTCGGCTGGCGCAACGGTATATCAAAGAGCAGCGCGACATCTGTAAAAAGCTGACCGGTCTGGAGAACCCGAACTCAGACACGCAAATGAAAGCCTGGGCACGTGAGCGTGGCTACACATTAAATTCTCTGCTTGCGGGCACGGTGGATACTGAACTAAAGAATCCTGCATCTACCGTGACGGCGGAATGCCGAACGGCTTTGGTGGCGCGCGGTAAGGCTCGCAAATCGTCCTGGACAAAAATTGAAAAGTTACTGAGCATTCTATCAGAGGATAATCGCCTGCGGTATCAATTGCGGTTTATGGGCGCGCCTCGCACGGGACGCTGGGCAAGCGGTGGGGGTGAGGATGCCGCCATCCAAGTGCAGAACATGGCTCGTGGCGCGAAAGCGGTCAAGAAAAAACTGATGCTGGCGCTGAAGTTGCTGGAAGCCGAGGATTACGACGGGATCATTCGCGAGTTCACGGATACCAAAGACCCGAAGGACTCAATCACCGTAGTCGATTTCGTCATCACGCTGCTTCGGTCGCTTTTTCAAGCGGGTCCTGGCAAGAAGTTTCTGGTGGGAGACAAGAACGCAATTGAAAATCGCATGCTCGGGTGGGCTTCGGGCTGTGAAGCAATTCTGGATGTTTTTCGCAAAGGCCGCGACCCCTATATGGCGTTTGGGGTATACCTCTACAATATCCCGTATGAAGAATGGTACAAGGTTGACGAGCAGGGGAATCATAAGCCCAAGAATGCGGAATTTGAGGAGAAGAGGCAAAACTCAAAGCCTCCCGTGCTCGGCGGTGGCTACTGCTTGGGCGGTGGCGAACTTTATATTGATGAGCATGGCGATGAAAAGCGCGGCGGCTTGTGGGGATACGCGCTGAATGTATGCGGCGTCGATATGCCAAAAGACCTCGCTCATAAGGCCATCAAAGTTCTTCGGGATGCGTGGCCGGAAGTTGTCCAGTTTTGGACTGACCTAGAGGAAGCCTTCAAACAGGTGTTCAAATATGGCGGGGTCATTAAAGTCGGCGAAGTCACTTGGGGATACCCGCCGCTGGATGGCACTTATGACCCCCACCCTCAGAAAGAGTGGATAGAGCACCCAACCAAAGGCAAAGGTTGTGTCATCACTTTTCGGCGCATCAAGATGGAAGACGGCGGATACACAATCCGAATGGAATTGCCTTCGGGCCGCGCCCTCCATTATCTCAACGTGTCGATCGAGGAAGAGCAAAAGACGGGCAAAAAGACCGGCAAGCCATACACAGCTTACACGATTTTTTATGACGGCATCGAGCACAGTTCTACCCAGGCCGCGGATGGCTCGCGCGCCAAGAAACAGCACAAGTGGGGCCGGGTCAAGACGTACGGCGGTAAGATTTGCGAGAACGCGATTCAGGCGATGTCGCGTGATGATTTGCTGAACTCCATGTTCTTGGTCGACGAGATGGGTCTCTCCATATGGGGCTTGTTCCATGACGAAATCGCAGTCGAAGTGGACGACGATCCGTTCGGATTTCGGTTGGATGACCTGCTCTGGTGCATGAAGAGCGTTCCCGAATGGGCTCCTGGGCTGATGCTGGGGGCGGAAGGGTATGAAAGTCCCGTGTATAAAAAAGGCTAAAATTCTCTTGACAGCCGCAATAGTACTTTGGTACTATCATGAAAGTGAGCAGCGATGGACCTGATAACCCAACACAGAGTGGAACTGTTTGCGAGGCTGGTAGTAGCCGCGGGCTGGGAATGGTGCGGCGTGCAGGAAGCGATTCATCCCTGCCTTCCTTTGTTGGTTATCCAGCGGGGAACTAATACGCGCCGGATTCCCTTCGACCCAAACAACTTTGAACCTATCAAGACAGCATCATTGTTTTTAGCTCCCGAGGAGAAGAACATGACCGACACCCCGAAGTTGAATTTGCGCCAGAAGCTGATTCAGATTTACAACGAACTCGACCACGTCGACAAGGCGGGAACCAATAAGAAGCAGGGTTATAAATTCGTCCGGGCAGCGGATGTGATGCGCCCGATTCGAGAGATGTTTGCGAAGTATGGCATCTACGCCGAGACGAGTTTTGAATACCTCGGCTCTTACGACATCAAAACCAATAGCGGCGGCAACATGCATACCGCTATTGTGAAAGCGACGGTTGTTTTGTTCGACGCCGACTCTGACGAAACCAAGACCATTAGCGGGCTGGGCGACGGCGCAGATAGCGGCGACAAAGGCATCTTCAAAGCTCAAACAGGCGCGCTCAAGAACGCGCTGCGCAACGGCACTCTTCTGCCCGATGAAGGTGACCCGAACGGCGGTGATCCAGAAGCCGATGAAAATGTCGATGATCGGACGACCGGTGCGTATGTGCATCCAGCATCCACAACGGAAATGCCGGATTTCCAAGATGCTAATCGTGAATATCGGAAACCTGCTCAGGAACTGCCCGATTTCCAAGAAGCCCAGCATGCGGCTCCGCGCCCAGTACGGCCTGTTGAAGTTCCCCTGCCGCCCACAAACGAGCCTACAACCCCTCGCCCTACGCCAGCCCCGGCCCCCAAGACCGAGGGCAAATCTGGTGCAACAAATGCGGCTGGCAGCCCTGCACCTGTTTCCGCTCCACGCCCGGCACAGCCTGTTGACGCTCCTCTGCCGCCCACGATTGCGGAATGTCTTCCTACGCCTGCCCCAGCAGCGGCTCCTGAACGCGGCGATGCCTATGAAGAGCCTGAAGTCCAGGCTCTGCCGACTGAAGCGGAGATGGAGGGTTTCCGGCAGCGGTTCACCGCGCTCGCGAACGACCTCTCGACTCACGGAAAGTTGACGGCCAGCAAGGGCCTCAAGCTGAACACGAAGTTGCTGGTATTTTTCCTGAGCATCACCAAAGCGGATGCGGCCAAGAACGCCACCAAAGCGCAATGGGAGAACTTCTTCGATCGTGTTGATGCGGCTGTCGCAAATCCCGAAGTCGGATTGGTTGGGCTCACCAAGCTGGTGAACAAGGCCAACGGAATTGAACCAAAGAAGTAGTTGATTTTTGCCACTATCTTTGCTATATTTGGGCCATGAAACGATGCTCTAAATGCAAGCAAGAGAAGCCCGACGAAGAGTTTTATCCAAGCCCGATATTAAAATCTGGCCTTACTTCATCATGTCGCCAATGCAATCACGATTGGTACCAAGCGAACGCAGGCAAGCGACGAGATTATGATCGCCAGAGAAAATACGGAGTCTCTCCAGAAGATATTGAATTCACTTTTGGGTCACAGGGACGCTCCTGCGGTATTTGCGGGTCGGATACCCCAAACGGTCGATCTGCGCAATGGCATATAGACCACGACCACACAACAGACAAGTTTCGTGGAGTACTGTGCGTGTATTGTAACTGGCTGCTTGGAAACGCCCGAGATCAGATTTGGATTCTGCAAAGCGCGATAAACTACTTAGGAGGAAAGAACAATGTCATCCCTGAACAAAGTGATACTAATAGGTCGCCTCGGAAAAGACCCCGAAGTGCGAACCACGCAAGGCGGAAAGTCAGTGGCAAACGTAGGACTGGCGACTGACGAATCCTACAAAAACAAAGACGGAGAGAAGGTCAAAAAGACAGAGTGGCATAATTTAGTTATCTGGGGTCCGTCCGTTGAGAATTTTGTCCAGCCATATCTACATCGCGGCGACCTCGTATATGTCGAAGGAAAGCTGCAGACCCGCTCGTGGGATGACAAAGACGGCAACAAGAAGTACACGACCGAAATCAATGTCACCGACATCAAGGGTTTGGTCACAACCCCTGTTGGTGATGGCCAGCCTGCGCAACAGCAACGGCCAGCGGCAGGTCGCCCCGCGCAACGCGGGACGGCTCCCGCGCCGCGCCCAGCTCAGCAGGAAATAGATGACTCTGACATCCCCTTCTGATACCTTTTTAGTTGACAGGGTTTGCCGAAGGGCGTATGCTTGAGACATGAAAACATGCTTCAAGTGCGATATTCCCAAAGAACTGGACGAGTTTTACAAACATCCACAGATGGCGGATGGGCACCTGAACAAGTGCATTGAATGCACTAAAGCGGATGTCCATCGCCATCGAGACGCCAACATTGACGCAGTCCAAGCCTATGACCGTGAACGAGGAAAACTTCCACATCGTTTGGCGAATGTGCGAGCATATCACAAAGCGCATCCTGCCGTTGTGGCGCAAGCGCATCAAAAGTACGCAGAGAAATACCCAGAACGAGTGGCGGCGTCTATTGCAGTTAACAACGCCGTTCGAGACGGGCGACTGACGAAGCAACCCTGCGAAGTCTGCGGGGCAGTAAACGCAGAAGCCCATCACGACGATTACACCAAGCCCTTGGAGGTTCGATGGCTTTGCAACCGGCACCACAAAGTAGCAGATGCCGCGCGGAGGCAGAGAGATGGCTCCTCGACTTTTGATTCCTGACTCCCCCAATACGGAAATAAAACGAAACAAGTGGGGAACTCGTATTTGTGACCACGGCAGACAACGTAGCCAATGCAGGCCCTGCGGCGGGGCGGGTTTCTGTGAACACGACAGACGCCGCGAGGCATGTAAAGAATGCAACCCTGCAGGGGCCTATAATACATACATCCATAGCGCCAAGAGACGATGCGCTCGGTTCGAAATATCTTTTGGTGAATATCAAGCGATCGTCAGCCAGGCATGTTTTTACTGTGGTGCGCATGACGAAACAAATGGGATAGATCAAATTCAACCGGGCGAAGGATACACTCTCGCTAACTGCGTTCCATGTTGCTCCATCTGCAACTTCATGAAACGTGACTACTCAGCGGAGAAGTTCCTACAACAGGTGAAACGCATCACGACGTTTCAGGAGAACAAACATGACTGATCTGTGCGCGACTAAAATTCATCCAGAGGATTTTGAAAAACTAATTCGATCAAAACAGAACGTAACTTTTATTGACCGAGGCAATAACTATAGAGAGTTAGATGGCATCCTCTATCACATCAACGAACAATGGCCGCAGCAAATTGAGGATAACGCATTCTGAGGTGTCGCATGCTTCGCAGGATTTTTGACCTCGTCTGGGCTGGTCTCTGGACGGGGTTCGGTGTAGAATTGTCTTTCTTCGTGCTTTGGATTGGCTGGCACTTTCTGCATCGGAAGGTGGCGCATAAGTTTGACCCGGAGCACTTCTTTCATCGCGTCCACGATTATTTCACCAAGTGAGGCTGCCGTGTTCGAAATGAATCACGACCAACTGGCTGTCATCTGTGAATACGATGGCGCTCGGTCGGTCGTCGCCGGTCCTGGCTCGGGCAAGACAACAACGATGGTGGAATTGATTCGTGAATTGATAGATGTGCATGGTATCTCCCCCTCCGAAATTCGGGCGGTGACCTTCAGCAAAGAAATGGCTGCCGTTCTAGAAAAGAAAATTCGAATCAAAGGGGTGGCCTCGACATTCCACAGTCTTGGCTACCTGATCTGTTCCGAGACCGAGCGCAAACCGGTCGAGCCCGAACTGCGGCACCGGCTGATGTGCAAACTAATTCGTAAGCGGGGCCTCGACTATAAGGAACTGGACCGTTTCATCGCCCGGATGCGGCGCTCAAATATCTCCCCTACGGCAGCCCTGGACGGCGCGCACGATTACGACTACAGTTTTGCTTCTGCCTACGCCGAATACGAGAAAGTCCGCGCAGAAGAGGGCTGGATGGACTTTGATTCAATGCTGGCAGATGCAGTCCAATCGCTGGAGAAACCCTCCGTACGGGCTCGCTGGCAGCCCCGCTATCTAATCGTGGACGAGGCCCAGGATACTGATGACTGCCAATGGCGAATGATGCAGTTGATGGCCGAGCGGCATGGCAACATCACGGTTGTTGGGGACCCGAATCAGGCAATTTACGGGTTCCGCGGCGCAAGACCTGACAACATCACGCACTTCGAGCAATGGTTCCCGACAGGCAGGAAGTATTACCTCGGCAAGAACTATCGCTCGACTCAGAACATCGTGCAATTCGTGCGCGAGAATGCGCCCGAAGACACGCCAAAGGAACTTCTGGCGCGAATGGTGGCAGCGCGCGACGTAAAGGGACCACCGATTGGCTTGAAAATGTACTGGTCGGACGACGCAGAGGCTGAGTCCGCACTGGCGCTGGCGACCAAGGACCCGCTCAACTCCATTATTCTCGCCCGCACAAACCGTACGGTGGGGCTACTGGAGCGACTGTGCAACAAACATAATGTCCGCTACCACCTGATGGGCAAGACAGGCTTCTGGAAGCAGAATGAAATCCGGAAGGCCGTCGACGCTTTGAAAAATTATCCAACTAGTCCCATCGAAGCGGCAATGAGTATCGCTATTCCCGAGATTGAGCGAAAGTACGCGGTCGACGATCGGACAGAAAAAGACAACGACGCCTTGGAAAATCTGAAAGTGCTGCGCCTGATTGGTAAGGACTTCAAATCGGCGAAAGAATTCTGCGTGTACGCCAACAAAATGATGCATCGCCGCAATGACCCGAAAGGTGTGTCGATTTCAACGGTTCACCAAGCCAAGGGTGGTGAGTGGAAGAATGTCTTCGTGATTGGCGCAAACGCTAAAGGATTTCCGCACACAAAAGGCGACCCGAAGGAAGAGAAGCGCATCTACTTTGTTGCCATCAGTCGGGCTATCGACAATCTGCGTATTTCGTTCGCCGGGACGCCGTCACCATACCTGCGGAGGTACCTGACGGAAGATATTCTGGACAGGTTGCGCGAGCACGCCGAGGAAGTTGACCATCTGCAGACACAGCACAAACTATTCTCTTGACTATTTTGAAGCGGAGGTTTAGACTTTTCGTATCATAAGTAGAGGACCGAAACGATGAAGATTTGCTCCAAATGCAAGACCCCCAAACCTGCGGCGCAGTTTCCGAAGGCAAAACGCTATGCGGGCGGACTATACTGTTGGTGCCAGAAATGTGTTCATGAATATAACTGTAGTCCTGAGCGGGTAGCACATGACCGAGCGAGGCGCAAGACGAAATTTGCAGACCCAGAAACACGAAAAGCATATAACACGTACCGCCGAAATCGCTATAACAGTAACCCGCAAGAAAGACGGCGGCACAAAGACGAGATGTACCAACGAAAATATGACATTACTCTTGAATTTTTTGAGTCGGAAATAAAAAAGCAGCACGGGCGCTGCAAACTGTGCGGAAAACGGCGCAGGCTCGTAGCAGACCACAATCACAAAACCAAGAAATATCGAGGAGCAATTTGCGGACTCTGTAACGTGGCGGTTGGACGAATTGAATTAGTTCCAAATTTTATTTTGAAAGTCCAGGAGTACATCCAATGAGCATAGTTAAAGCACACCTCTATATCAATAGCCGCGGCCAGTACGTGACAAGACATAGCTATAGCGGCGGGGACACTTTTGCATTTTGCGCGCAGAAATATTACCTTGAACGAGTGCAGGGTTGGTCAGACAAGCAAGATCGGGTGGCTCGGCATTTCGGCATCGCCCTCGAAGCGGGCGTCACGTTTTGGCACCAGCACCGCCAGGATACCACAGCCGCCGTTGCCGAATTCAAGCGGCTGTGGCTGGAGCATAAAGACAAAGAGTACATCTACTCCAAGCCCGAAAAAGATTGGGAGAACTTGGGCCGCACCGGCGAAGAACTCCTCCGACTTTATACTCTGCGCTATCCGACGTTCCCGTACATCGTGAATAACCCCAAGGAGGCGTTCCAGGTGCAAACGAATTTCGAAGTTTTCCCTGGAACGAAGCTGGCAGGCATCGAGTTCACATCCTACATCGACCTGATGGCGAACATCAAGAAAACGCAGCCGCAACCCACCCCGCTTTTTCCGATTCTTCCCGAAGCTGGCGAGGAAATCATCATCGATATGAAAACGTCGGCTAAAGATGTGCCGGAATTGACCGTGCTCGACCCACAACTTCGCAGCTATGCCTGGGTGAAATCATTGAGGCTCGTCGCATTTCTATGGTTTCGCAAGATGGGCCGAGAACTATCCAAAGGCGACAAAGTGACACTTTTGGAGTCATACGCGGGCTTTGAACCCGGACTCAGCGCTGTTGTTCTGGGCACGGATGACTTTGGTATTTGGGTCACTACTGATCCTAAAATCGAAGAGGAAATGAACAAGCTGTTCGTCGGGTCCAGCAAGGCAGTCGTAGCTGCGAAGCAGGCATATATCGCAGCCAACGGTAAACACGTTACAGAAACCGCAGTTACCAAGCAGCGCGTGCAATTCAAGATGGCGACCATCACGAAGGAAAGCGCCGAGGATATCGGGCGGTCCATCAAGCGGGATATCATCAACATCGCCGCGGCGAACGAGAAAGATTTCTGGCCGATGCAGTCGGGTGTCAGATTTCCAAATGAAAAGTGCCCGAATTGCGCGATGCGCGGTATCTGTTCGAACAATCCTGAACTCCAGGATGCTCTGGTTACACGGAAACAGATGGAAGAATTTGACTTTGGCAACGAAACAGAGTAAACTGGGGGAATCGTGCTAACCGATATTCCTGTCGCGCTGCGACAACGTCCAAACTGGGTTTGTTGGAAGTCTGAAGTGCGGGATGGCCGGGCCACAAAAATTCCGTACGACCCTAACAGGCCGGGCGACAAAGCCAAAGCCAACGACCCAGCAACGTGGACGACCTACGAGCGAGCCGTCGCAGCGGCAGATGTGCTCAATGGCAGCGATTACGACGGGGTCGGGTTTGAACTCGGGGGTACGAATCTCGTCGGTATTGATTTCGATAACGCCATCACGAACAAAGGTATCATTGACCCTTACGCTTTAGCCATTTTGAAACTGCTCGGCAGCCCCTATACCGAAATTTCACCAAGCGGTAAAGGACTCCACGCTTTTGTGGAATGCGACGTTTTGCCCGAGGGTGGACGGAAACTTTCTCAAGACCACATCGGCATCGAGATATATCACGGGCGCGAAGGCGGACGATATTTCACGATGACTGGAAATAAAGCGCTCGGGCATGATGTACTACCCATTCCCGACATGACGCTACCTTATCTTTTAATCACAAAAAACAAAGATAAGAAATTCAAAGCGTTGTGGCTGGGAGACACATCTGCGTTCTTGGGCGATGATTCCAGTGCCGACCATGCGATGTTGTGTGAGTTGGCTCGTTTGACGAAAAACAATCCAGCCCAAATGGAAAAGTTTTTCGGGTTCTCGGGGCTCGGCCAGCGGGACAAATGGACAGACCGTCAAGATTATCGTCAGCGCAGCGTGAACGCCGCCCTCGAAGCCGTGCGTACCGGCAAGCCTGTCGTCGCCTCTTCACAGATTGAATTCCATACCCCCGCGGTCCTCGATACCGCCGAGGATTATGTTGTTGCCCCGCTCGATGGTCAACGAGATGGATGGTTTCCGCTCGGCGATATCAGCCTTATTGGTGGGTCCAGCGGTACGGGGAAAACGACCTGGATTTTCGACATGCTCCACAAACAGAAGCAGGGCTATCCCGTGCTCGAACATAAGACATTCAAGCGTACATTTCACGTTTTGGCGTACGATCGCGGTCAGAATGCGTTCGCGCGCACGATGATACGGCTGAATCTGCTTTCGTCTGATATTCCCACTACTCCGCTCCCGCTGGCATTCGGTACAGATGCCGTCCAAAATATCATCAATGAAATCGAAAAGATGAATCCGATTCCTCAAATCATTTTCGTTGAAGGGTTGGACATGTTGATCGATGATGCCAACAAGAAATCCACAGTGTCGCCGTTCATGCGTCAACTTCAGGAGACTGCGGCGCACTTCCACCTCGCTTTGATTTGCAGCGTCGGCGCTCCGAAGGCAAAGCGCGGCGAGGATTACGCCGCCAAGCGAGACAAGATATCCGGCAGCGAAGCCTGGGGCCGAAACTGCGAGACCGTCTGCGTGCTGGAATTCGCCGAGGAAGACGACGGTACGACACCGCAGCGGTCGCTGACGATTCTGCCTCGAAACGCGCAAGCTGAGAAATTCACGCTGGAATTCCAAGGCGGGCGACTCGTGCCTGTTCAACCGACCGCCGAGGCTGAAGTGGACCCAGGCGGTCGCCCACCAGAAGCCCGCCAAAAAGTCATGAACGCCATCGAAGCGGCTTTGCAAGGCGGGCCACTCGGAGAGATGCATGTGCGCAATCGGCTCAAAAGTTTCAATCGAAACACAGTTAAATCGGCGATTGATGATATGCTGTCCCACGGAAGTTTGCAGGTTGTCAAGCAGCGAGGGATTGAGTTATGGGCCTTAACTCCGATGGATGAAACCGCAGACACGGTGAGTGAAGCGCGCTCGTCCAAACAGGAAATAGTTTTTGACATAGGGGATAAATAGTAATGAAATCATATATATACATTGTCAAAAACCCCTTTTTGACAGTTTCTGACTTCTTGACCGATTTGTGTCAAATTAGACACTTTTTGGTCAATAAGTCAAGAACTGTCAATAACCCCTTTTTGACAGCGTATTTGTATGATATAATTCAGGTTAGATGCGCGTCAGAAACTATAGGAGGATTTTCATGTCGCTGATGAAAGAGATGCCACGGATCGCGGCCAAGGTCTTGAAGAATACTTTTGGCACCCAACCGTGGATGAAAGAGAAGTTTGGGTTATTGGAAGATGCTCACGGCGAAGCCGAGGTCATCGAAAATTTTACAGCGTGGTGCAAAGAACAACGCGCTGCCTCATTGAACCCGCGATATCCGATTTCGGACTATCTCAAGGTTGTGGATGTCCGATTTGGAACGGTCTTCGTGGACCCCGACGATGTTGTCCAAGTCGACGTGAATGACCCACAGGTGCGCCAAGTTTCTTCGGCGTCGTACGAGCAGACAGGGTATGTGCCGCCTGACGGGGCTGTGGCGAAACTACTGCGCGCGCACACTGCAGAAGAGATTCTTGCGGCAATGCTTGAATATGCCTCGACATTGGACGAAAAACACATGCAGGCGGGAATGAACAAGTTTTTTACTGAGGGCGCGGCGACAACTGTTATTTACACCCAGAAGCAGAGGAAAACTAACGCCCATTAAAGTTGTGAAGGTTCGGGCATGGGAATTCCGGTATCATCCCGAGATTCGCTATTGCGGGCGTGCGTGGGCGGGGTGGCCCGAATCGGATTTTTATAATCCGTTTTATGTCGGCAAGGATGGTACTCGCGCAGAAGTTCTCGCGAAATTCATCGAGTACTGGTACGCGCCCGAGCAAAAAGAATTACGCAGGCAGGCTTTGTATCGGTTTGACGAGCATGAAATCCTCGGCTGTTGGTGTCATCCATTAGATTGCCACTGTGACATCATCGCAGCTTACGTCCACTGGAAGAGACAGGAGAATCCCCTATGCCTCTTAATCCCATAATCGAACCTGGGTGTGAATGGACTTCGCCAGATAATCGCGGCGTTTGCGGTTTTTGCGGCGGGGAAGAAGGCGGCTATGCCAAGAAAGACCAAGACGGCAATTGGCAGCCAGCATGTTGGAATTGCGTGAAACCGGCGCAGCAACTGAAACCGGAAAAACGAAAACCTGTTGGCACGGTGTTCACGGAGGATTTGGACACCGAAGAAATCATCAAGAAGAAAAAGAATCCCGGACTCGCGCCGAGCACCTATCGGCCAAAGGTAAACTAAGATGTCGATTGTGAATGGGGATGAAAAACTCGATGCAGTGAATCAGAAAGCGGCGGCATTGGCTACTACCGAAGGTCAGTGCGAAAGCGGGTATGCACAACTCGGCTGGATGTTGCTTGAAGTCGCTACGTTGCAACTCTGGCGAGTGCGGTATGAAACTTTTCGTGAATACCTTCGCGCGGTTGCGATGGTCTCAAAGAAGACAGATGGGCAGTTGCATCAGTATTTTCTGACTGTCCGCGATTTGAGTGATACATTCACTGCAGCGCAACTCGAAGCGATGGGTATCACCAAAGCGATTCGGTTGCGCGCCGCTAAAGATTACGCCATTGTGCTTCCCCAGGCGGTTGTAGAGGCAGCCCTCGACTCGAAGGTTACCGTCAAGGAATTGCAGAAGGTGATTTCGACGACGCTCAAGATGCCTGAGGAAGAGGGCGACTGGATGGACCTAGAGATGGAGTTTATGGTTACCCCAGAGCAGCGCGCTTTGTTCGAGCAATGTGTCGATGTGGCGATGCATACGGACCCGGTAACCAAAAGCACTATCTCAAAATCTGCCCAGATGCTGGATGTGATGCAAAAATTGGCGCAGGAGTTCTTGGGCGCGCACTCGGGAGACGGAAATTGAGAGATATGGTTTTGGTGGAGAAGAATGTCGCGGGTTTGGCTATTCGGATTTTTCGAGGCAGTCACGCAGCTTTTGTGCCTGGGATGATAGTCGATACGATGGAATATCGGCAGGCCGTCAAAGAGATTCGGCATCAGCTTTTTATTCGGTCGGGTGGCTATTGTGAACTATGCGGCGATATCGTCCTGGAATCTTCAGGTCACATGCATGAGCAGACACACCGCGGCCAACCGGGCGGCGAGATAAGTTTGGAGAATTCAGTGTTCGTTTGCGCCAAGACCCACAAGCTTGAGCATGCTGACCGTAACCCAAGGTTCACAAAAAAACCCTTGACATCGGAATAGATTTCTGGCACTCTGGTGTCTGACAGTAGCACCCCACGACAGTGGGTTTCCGTTCTGTTCCGTTAGGCGGCGAGCCCTTGAGCAAGGCTCGCCAGCCCCCTTAAAATTCAATGCTCAGGAGATGATATGGCGCATTCAGTTGGCGAACAGGCCGCACGAGCGGTCAAGAACTCCGAACGTAAGAAGATTCTCGAAACCCGCACCCCCGACGAAATCATCAAAGGGATTCGCGGGAATCTCGCGGCGCACCTCGCCGTGACGCCCAGCGATACCGCTCTCTTGCTGGCGCAGTACGATCTTCGCGTGTCTCTGATCGGCGATATGTTGGCGGAAGATCGTCAACGCCAAGCCGAGACCGTCGCACTTCAATCGAAACTGATAGCTGCCGTTGAACAGATTGAGACCTTGCAGGCTCAGGTCGACCGGTTTCGAGAGGTTTATGAGCAGGAGAACCGCAGCACGACCGTCACCTTCGAACAGGTTCAAGATGAAACGATTGTGGAGTTACCCGCGCAAGTTTATGACGCTCTCACCTCGCTTGTAGACCACGAACATGGCGGCGAGGCATAGATGGCGCGGGACCTTAATTGCGGGGTTTGTACTGCGCCCCGCGGTTTGTGCGGCATCTGCACTGATTGTGATGGCTGTATGAGCGAGCACTGCCAATGCGATCCATGCCAGCATGGGAAAGCGCGCTCCGGGGAGTGCGTGTTTTGTGGGCGTTGCTATGCGCCGCCACTGAGTGAGATGATGGTGCTGCGAGATAACATGGCGGACGATATTGCGTGGCTGATGGGAGGCTCGAATGTTTGAAGTATATATCGAAATGCCTCTCGGTAACCGATCTCACCCGCATGAATTTTTTGAGGTCGCGGATGCCCGCAAATTATTTGAGAGTTTCGTTCAGCAGATGTTGCCCTGGAAGAAGTTTCGAGCCGCGGTGGTCTTGACCGAGAACGGAAAAGAAATCGACCGCACAGGGATTGAAAACAATGCTTAAGGATAAGGCAGGCAACAGGCTCTTTCGCAAGATGACCGTGAAGGTTCTTTTCCCGGACAATATTTTTCCCGAGCGCACCCAGGTACAACATGCAGGGCCGAAGCAGGGATTCGGGCCCGAGGGTGTGCAGGCGATGTTGGAACAAATCGCTGACCAGCTTGACACGCTCTACCCGTGGTGGGATTTCACGCCGATCGAATTGAAACCGGAGGGGCGTACGACACGATGGATTTTCAAATTTGCGGGGTATAGAGCGACACCTCCCGCATCAACACAACCCATAGAAGACAGCACTACACTTGAACCTGAGACGCCGCAAAGCGATAGCACGACGGAGGCCATAGAAGCCGCTGTCGGAACCACACTGCAAGACGTGGCGTCTCAGGCAAAGGTGCTAGGAGAAGAACATGCCTGAATTTGTGGAAATGCAAAAGATAGCTCGGCTGTCTCGTCTCTGCACAATCACAGAGAAGATTGACGGCACGAACGGAAGCATTTATATCAGCGACGACGCCTCAGAATTTCTTGTGGGGAGTCGCACTCGCTGGATTACGCCCGAACATGACAATCACGGCTTTGCTCGATGGGCACAGGCGCATCGAGACGAACTCTTGACTCTTGGGCCGGGTCATCACTTCGGAGAATGGTGGGGGTTCGGGATTCAGCGAGGATACGGGCTCAAGGAAAAGCGATTCTCACTCTTCAATACGTTTCGATGGAGTGATGCCGCAGGGGTTCGCCCGGCATGTTGTGGAGTTGTGCCCGTGTTGTACGAGGGTTTGTTCGAGACCTCGGAAATAGTTGCCGCCTTGGCGACTCTGCGGATGGCCGGAAGTGTAGCGGCTCCGGGGTTTCTGAATCCCGAAGGCGTGGTGATTTACCACCAAGCCGCAAAACAGTATTTCAAAAAGACGATTCTCAACGACGAAAAGCCGAAAGGCTCTAAAGAGGAATAACATGATTCAGCCAACAACAAGCGTAGCAGAGAGCATCGAAGCCCGGATGACGCGGGAGTTGCACAAAGGTATTACAGAGCGCTTCGAGCAAATTCGCGAGCAGATCGTGGCCGATGCAAAGCAGAAGTTCGAGAATGAACTGCGCGCAGCGCTCGGAAACGTCGCAATCAATCTCGCCAGCTATTATTCAGTGGAGCGAATCGGCGGGGACCTGCGTATCACCGTGAAGCTTGAGGATAAGCGATGAAACGCCCGCTATTTGACATCTGGGAAGACGCAAGCAACTCTTCGGGGTCCTATCATTGGCGCGTGCAGTTAGTGAACTATGTTGGGAGTTTCCCGAGCCGCGAGAAGGCTGAGAGTTTTGTGGAGACCACGAAGAAATTGCGAGAGCAGGCGGCGAAGTCGGTTACGAAGTAAAGGCGACAGTGCCATTAATTGAGTGTATGAATGGCGGAGGTCTATATGAAAACTTTTGTAGGCATAGTTGGGATATTGTTAGTAGTATTAGGAGTTTTAGCACATAGCGCAGGTTACGCCTTATACGGTGCTTTATTGTGTTTCGGAGCGTTGACACTAGACGATTAAACGCCATTAATCAAGCAAATGACTGGCGGGGTTTAAGATGTAAGTTCGAATGGCTCTTTATATCCGCAGGTCATAGGGCCGCACTTGCATTCTGCACACGTAGTTAGATAGGGTTCCCAGCAGAGGGTCAGGATACAGTCCCAACGCGCGTGGCAGATGCGACATTCATGGGGTTGGCTCCAGCCATCACCTTCGGCTTCGATTGGTTTGGTCATAGAAAGAGGGTATCACAATGGCAGATGCAAAACTAGCAATTTCTATTACGCTGGACCTCGCGCATGAAGGCGGCTTCCAAAAGAATTCGAAAGACCGTGCGAACTGGACCGGCGGGCAGGTCGGGGTCGGCATGCTGGTTGGCACGAAGTACGGTATCACGACGTTGGACATGCCCGGGGTGGATATTGAAAACTTGACCATCGCGCAGGCGACCGAGTATTACCTAGAGCACTATTGGAAACCGCTGTACTCGGAAATTTCTTCGCAGGCGATCGCCAATAAATTGTTCGACCTCGGGGTACTGTTCGGCGTTGGTACTGCGGTTAGGAATTTACAAATGGCGCTCGATATGCCAGACCAGGACGGCGTGTTTGGGCTGCACACTCTCGCGGCAGTAAACGTGACGAATCCGCAAAATCTTTTGCAGAAATTTCAGCAGGAAATGACTGCGCATGCCAAGGCTATCGCTGCGGCGAATCCGAACGAGGCTCCTGATTTGGGCGGCTGGACTCGAAGAATAAATTCTTAACGGAGGGTATTATGAGCATGGCAACTCTCGAACGAGCAATCTGTACCGGCGCAAAGGTCGTATTTCATAATTCGAAACTACGCTTGAAGGATATCCAGGAGTGGTCTTCGGGCGAGATAACGCCGCAGGCTGGCGAAGTCGCCGCTTTTGTGCCCAATCCTGGGGTCTATGTGGCGGTGAAGATTGAATGCGACAGGCGAGTCACATCGTAATCAGACTTCTTCCTCCATAAGTGAGAGAACAAATTTGACCGTTCGGCGCGGGACAAGGCTCATCTGGAAATAGGAGCTAATCAAATAAATACGCCGACAACTTTTTTTGAGGTGAGCAAACGGGCGGTGGGGCTATGGGGGCGACAAAGCGAAGATTCATCTTCAAATGCGCCAAGGGCCACCTCACGCAGAAATTTTTTATGCTAGGCACACGGATCGATGATTACGACGAGACAACCTGTGCTGAGTGTTTGAAGAGTTTGGAAGTGCGACCAGCGTATATCGTTTTTGCGGATTTCACCTCGACCGGAGCCAAGAGCGATGGCGGATTACATTCATAAGTATTACTGTACTCGCTGCGAGCGTTTTATCTACGGCGAGACCCTAGCCATCTTGGCGAACGCTCTCAATTACCACGCTACCGCATTTCATCCCTCAGATTTTGCGAACTGGACCGCTGATAATATCGCCGGATCGAATCACTACACCGCTGCAGCAGGCCCGCTTCCTCAGTACTTGGCGGTTCACGGAACCACATCAAAACGTCTTCCAGACCTTACTGAAGCCGATCGCGCTATGTTGGCGGCGGGACATGTCCGATGGGATTAACTGCGACCGAAGAAAAATTGCTTGAAGTCGGAAATGCGCTGGCGCGCAGCATCGGCCATAAAATTTCCCGCGGGTGCCCGAAGCTGTCGCCCGCCGTGCCATGTACCTGCGGGGCGAGCGCCGAGCAGGCCCAGGCATTGGCGGATTGGGAGCATCTGGTCGACCAAATAAAAAGGCTTGACAAGCTTTTCAAGGTTTGATAATCTGGTCGTGGTTGACCCCGTACCAGCAAAGCGAACATGGGGCCGAATAGACGACAAGTACGACAAAACATAGAAAGCAGTCCAGCGGTCCCGCCGAGGGGAAACCCATAGAAGCGGGACCGCTTTTGTTTGGAGGTAATCATGGAAGCATACCAAGCACGCGTTGTGATTGAGCAGGAAGAGTTATCCGAAAAACTCACCAAACTTCGGGCTTTTTGTAATGGGCAAATATTCGAGGCGCTGCCTTCTCAAGAGCGTGGCCGACTGACTCGTCAATTGATGGCGATGTCAAGCTACCTTAATATTTTGAATGAGCGGATCGCTGCTTGGGGGCTCTGATGATCGATTTGTGGTCCGCCGAATATTACAATCAGAAAGCTTGGGCGCGCGTCAAGAGCGCGAAGCCTGCCGATTTCGAACCCTGGGAGGAAGCGCGCGAGCGGTACATCGCCGAGAAAATCGAGCCGGTGTTGCAGACGTATCGCCAGTCTGACCACGATTGGTTCAAGGATTTTTCGCGGCGCAGGGGTGAGATGATGCATTCCTCGGATTTGATTTACAGGCTGCAGCAATTGAATCCGCATATCAAAGTGCAGGCGCAAGTGAATTTTCCGGGCGATTGGGGGCTCTATTCTTCTGCGATGGGCCGGGTGCAATTCTTGACGGGCATGCCGAAAGGTTGGATGACAGAATTTTCTTACGCGATCGTAGACGCCCGCGACTTGCCGCTGGAAGAGCGCCGCGGCTGGCGGACAGTGCTAGTCTACTGCTTAATGAAGGGTGCTATCACTTGGGATCAAGTGATCGCGGAATTTGGTGAGCCCCAGGACGGATTTAACGAGCAAAGATGGTGCGACGTGACGGCGGATTATCGCCACGGCGGCGATCAACTCGCGCAGCGGAACATTGCAAACGCTCTCAGTTAATCGGAACCAACTCCTGACAACTTGTTACAGTTTTAGACTTGCTCCTCCATAAGTGTAGGAGCATTCAGCACCGAGCCTTTTGAGGAGTAATGCAATGGGACACGAGAACGAAAACAATCGCAGCAGCGCCCTGACCCCTGAAATTTTGGCGCTTATCAATGCCTCGATCGCCGCTGCCGTTAAAGAAGCTATTGCGGGCACGGGGACGCTGGTATCGGAAGCCCTCCGCGAAGCGAATAAGCCATACGTGGACGAAGCCAAGCAGCGCCGCGAACTCCGCGAGAAATTGAAATTCAAGCAGGAAGAGGCGGATAACGCCAAAACGCAGCGCTTGCAGAAGGAAGCTTGCAGCCATCACTACAAGAACGGATTGCTTGCCGTGGCGCTCGTGAATAACTTCCATGATCGTCAGACCCGCGGCATTTGTATGCGATGCCATGAGTGGTTTTTCCCCCGCGAGTGGCGGATCGATAATCCGACTGAAGAGAATCCGCGCGGGGTCGCTCACATCGTCGAAGCGCATCCCAAGTACCACCTCGTGGTCGAGGCGGCTGCCCAGCAGCAAGAGTAAGATAATCCTTGACATCCTGAGTCCTTCAGTGCAGAATGGTGCTGGAGGACTTTTTCATGAGCAGACTTCTTTCCGTTGTTTTTGCATTCCTGATGTTGTTTTCGTTTGCGCCTGCAAGCAAGGCACAAACTGCAGGTGATTGGGCATTGTGGGCGCAAGTCGGGCCAGCTATCCCATCTTCCTCAGTAATCTATCCGGCCCAGACACAATCTTACGAAGCTACCCCCCGAGTAATTCTCGGCGGCACAGGTGGCACCGAATTCGGCAATTCCTATATTGGTGCCTTGACCGCCGTTGAAATTCCCATCAAGCATTTCGAATTGGATTTTTCAAATACGTTCTCACCATACGAAAGCCACGTCGCGCTCGGTAAAGGTTATGCGGACCAGTTCAGTGGGCGCGGAATTCTTTGGACGCCGCGCGTCGGATTTTTTGGCGGGGCAACATACTCCATGTACCATGTCAACATTTCCAAAGCCTTGGAGTATGCTCATGGCGGGGTTGTGTTGCGAAGCGATGTTGCGGGAGTGCCCGCGCGGTTTTTCTTCACATATACGCACGAACTGAATAATGGGCTGTTTCCGCACAACGCCTCGGGTACCGAGACATCGCGGTTGCAGTCAGGGGCCGTGCAGCTAGAAGCCCGGCTTCAGTGCAACCGTGACGGCAATAGTTGTTTGCGCTTGTCGGCGTCTTTTGATGTTGGCGTTGTCAAGAATCAATCGAACCCGGTCTGTGATGGGTCTCTGGGCATCAGAGGCGGTCATGATGGCGGTCCCTGCTACCGTAAATTTACGCTGTCGGGCGGCGCGTCCTTTGGTCTGTCGTGGGAAATTCGGCACAAGACATACGACACTACGGAACTATTCTAGTGCATCGCAAATCCGCACGGTCAAAGGTAGGGCGTCCGCGGCAGTCCCAAAGCTGCCCCCGATGTCATACCTTTGATCGTGCGTCATTTGCGAAGAACAAATCCCGTCGAACCGGGCTGCAGGTTTACTGCCGAAACTGCGAACGAGAGCGCCGTTTCTTGAAATCCCTTAATTTTGACTGAACAGAAATTGACTCTGGGTTCCATAAGTAGAGAGGCTGAAAATACGCCTTCACAAAGGAATCCAAGACAATGTCTGACAATACTAGCAAATTCGGGGCAGCAAACTTTCGTCCCCTCCATGTTCGGGACGTGCTGTTGTTTGAACGCGGCAACGTCAAAGGTTTTGCTACTCAAGGCAGCGAAACTGGCGTGAACTCCCCCATCGGCGCGAATAGCAATCCGGGCGGATATCCTGACACGCCATTTGTGATCGGCGTGTATTCGTGCTTCGGTGAAGCGACTCAGCCTGGAAATATTCGGGCAATCGATTCAGAATTGCTATTTAACTTCGCGGGGGAAACGACAATCGCAGGAAGTATTGCGGCGATTCGCGGTAATTCCTCTGTTGCCTTGGGCTGCGAACTGAGTGGTTCCAGCTTTTTGTATGGAGTTCAGGGCAAACTCACGATTCAGGGAGAGTTGGATACCTCTGCCGGTTGGCAGACGGCGGTGTTGGGTCAACTCGACATCTCTTCTGCAACTTTAACAAGTCAAAATTTGTCGGCGGGCTGGTTTGATATGGGGGCCAGTTCAGGTCCGGGAGCGGTTAGTGGCACAGGCGTGGATGTTCTTCGCGTCACCAACCCGACGAACCTCATTGTGAATTCGTTGGGTTATTTCGAAGGGATCGCCTCCCAGCTATTTTGGGTCAGCGATGTGGACGGGACGCACTTTGCGAAGACGGCAGGTACTCCCACGACCTCGGCAGGTCAGTTGCGAGTCATGGTGAACGGCACAGTTCGGTACATTCAGTTGTTTTCGACCTCTGCCTAAAAAGTTCTCGGCACGGGCTCACAGACCTTGATAGGGATTGTGGGCCCCTCGCCAACAAGTGTGAAGTAGAAGTAGAAGTCAAATCTGAATTCGGAGGCACTACCAATGAGCACAGATACACCGGTTGTACTGGACGCGGCGACAGTCGCCCCAGCCAAGAAGTTGAACGCGATCGAAATGGTCGAGCAAGAACTCGGCAATTTCATCAAGCAGCGTGAAGCAGCAGCAAAACAGGCCGAACAGGCTATTGCCAATGTTCATGCTGTTGACGGCGCGATACAGGGCACGCGGTATTTGCTGGACAAGTTGAAGGCCGAAGCGGCCAAGGCTGCTTTGGAAGTCGCAAAGGTTGCCGATGCCGTCGAAGGCGAAGTGAGCAAGGGCATTCACGTCGTCGAAGCCGAAATCAAGAAACTGTAAACACAATCTTCCAGCCTTTCCCCGGTGCTGCTCACACTGGAGACAAAAACCGCGCTGGATGCTCCGAACACGCCCTGCTTCTCCAATGGAGCAGGGCGTCTTTATTTGTGGTATAATAGGGGCATGGAATTCTACTCCTATTTGTGGTTGCGAGAAGACGGGTCCCCATATTACGCGGGGAAGGGCTCGGGCAAGCGAGCGTTTGTGCGGCATGGGCGAATTTATCCTCCGCTGCAGCGTTCTCGAATCGTGCTCTTTTCGCAGGAGTCTGAAGCGGATGCTCTGGCGTCTGAGCGGGCGTTGATTTGGTTGTTTGGGAGGAAAGATTGCGGTACTGGGATTTTGCGTAATCTGACAGATGGCGGTGAGGGAGTTTCGGGAATGAGGCATTCCGAAACAGCGAAGCAACAAATTAGTCGAGCCTTGGCGGGGCATAAAACAAAAGGGATGACTGGACAGCATCATTCTGAAGTAACAAAACAAAAAATGCGCCAGTCTAGTCGAGGGCAAGTACCTTGGAGTAAAGGACTCACCCTTTCAGATGAACATAAACGAAAGCTTAGTCTTGCTGCAACAGGAAGAAAAATGTCGGTAGCAGCAGTCGAAAAAATGGCGGCTGCTAAACGAGGAAAACCTTGGTCAGCTACGAGAAGAAAAGCACACGAGGCAAAGTACAATGGCAAATTTTAATCTCGTCCCGAACGTGAACGCCACCACCACGATTCAGGAAATGGCGTCACAACTTTCTATTCATAGCAAGCTTCAGAATTTCTTTAACGTGGGAGGAGTTTCGGGACAGCCCATGCTGCGAATTGCCGAAAATGTGCAGCAAATGCTTTTGACTAGAAGGATGCCGTGGAAGTTTAATAGAGTGAATTTAGGGTCCAATAACCCCGCAGTTAATCCTCACTTTTTTATTTCACAAATGGGATTTCAGGATTATCACTTCGCGGGCGCAACCTGCTTCGCTCTGATTAACAGCACCACGCCGGGCGGGCAGCTTCCCGCGGGCGGCGCGAGCGTCGACCTGAACCCGGGCGTCTACGCGAATGGAAACGCGCAAGTGCGGTACGGCACGTTCAACGGAGGAAACTCCTATGGACCGATTGCGAACTGGCAAACGGCGGGGATTATCTTTAATCCTGCTACTGGCAATTTTACTGTACAGTTTTTGGACCCGCACCCATTTCAAGCGGGGAACATCGGCACGTCACAAATTCTGATCGCGGGCATCGTGAATCCTGCGTACAACAGCACTTTCACGTATAATCAACTCGCGCAGACTAGTCAGTGGATCAACAGTTATACGCTGGTTTCCATTCCTGACAATTTCCATATCATCCTCGCCGGAACACCTGGGCAATTCGGGGCTATCAGTAATATTGCGGCAAGTGGCGGGGTCACTACGGTGACGGTTCCGAACACGATGTCGCCCGGGGACATCATGACGTTCAGCGGTATCGGCACCAATACCGCACTAAACGGGCTTACGGTCACGCTCCTGACGGCAACACCGACCGCCGTGACCTTTACGACGCCTGTGGGTGTCGTGATCGTAAGTGGCGCGGACAACGGCACGATTTACGCGGCACCGTCCGGCGCGCCCGGGATTTTCAATCTCGGTTGGGTGGAATCGGCGGCACTCGTTGATATCAATAACCCAAGCTTTCCTTTACCCGTGAATACGATCGATGCCGTGCATCGAATTGCGCCAGAGTATACTTCGACGGGCGACACGATGAACTTGTCTTGCGAAATCGATTATGGCAACGGGGTTGTGAAATTCCGGCTTTCCGAACCGGTGAGTACCTATCCGTTCGCGTTCAATGTTGTCTACCAAGCGAAATCGCCGAAGTTTACGAGCGGACAGAGCGTCTTTCAGTGGCCCGATGACTATTCGTTTGCGCTGTTCGAACTTTTGCTGTGGCAGGGAATGCGGTTTGCGTACGGAATTACGTCGGCGGAAACACAGGCGCAGGCTCAGGCGGCGCAGATGGCTCTGATGAACGTCTTGGCCGCGGAAGACCGCGAAGATAACATCCAGGCGATTACTCCGCAGCGTTCGCTTATGATGTAAGACTTGTGGTTCCCTAAGTAGAGACGACGATGATTACTCTCATAAACGGTTTTCCGCAAGGCCCGAACGGTTTGATTGTGCCGAACGGGTCTATTAAGTTTGCGCTCAACGTCGATGCGACAGTGATTGCCGCTCCGGGCGGATTTGTTGCTGCGGATGTTCCAGCCGTGTTTCAGTTTGACGGAACGGGCGCGCTGGTTCAGCCCGCAAAAATTTGGAGCAATCGGGAGTTAAATCCGCAACTGTCGCCGACGCTTTTGGGAACCTATTATTTAGTGACGTTCTATGACCAGAACGGAGCCATACTGAACTCCACTCCGATGTGGTGGCAGTTTCCCGAGGTAGCAAGTTCGACGGTCGACATCAGTATCATGACTCCGATATCGACGGTAGGGGGCAATGTGATTTTCTATCCAACGAATTTCGGGGCGAGTAATCCCCCTGGAACGGTCACCAGCGTTACTTTCACGGGCGACGGCACGGTGTTGTCCGCCACGCCCTCGGCCCCAGTGACTTTGACAGGGACCGTTACGGCAACCTTAAATACTCAAAGCGCAAATCTTGTGTTGGCGGGTCCTGCTTCTGGTCCTGCCGCGGCTCCGACGTTTCGGGCATTGGTAACTGCCGACCTTCCTGCAGTTGTGAGCATTTGGAATTTGCTCTCGCCCGCAACTGGGAATTTGATTCTCGCTAATACGACTTTCAATTCGACCTTTAACCAAACAAGCGCAGCAAACTGGACTTGGGCAAATATTACTGCAGCCACTGCGATTACTCCGCAAAATTCCCCAAATCTGATCGTGGCCGGGACGTATTGGACTGGCGCGGTCTCTGCGGTGGATGCTTGGACGATTCAAAACGTGGTTCCTGCTGGCGCAAACCCCGGAACTGTACTCACGATCACCCATAGTGGTTCGCCGACGACGGGAACGGTGTCGCTCTTCAATGTCAATCTGAGTTGCGGTTCGATCATCTCGAACGGGATGACCGCGGCTGGCAATGTGAGCGTGTTAAATGGAAATTCGTTTAATATGCAGTCTTCGAATGCCGCGAGCGCCGTGCGTGGGCAATCATCGGAAGAAATTACGCTCAGTTTGGCTGGAACGACTACCGATAGCTCGACGAATTTGCTCCCGGCAGGGGCCATCATTGACGCCGTGGTGGCGCGCGTTACGCAAACAATCTCGGGCGGGGCTGTTCCTACGACTTGGGAAGCGGGCGACCCCACAACAGCCGCGCGCTTTATCAGTACAGGCAACGCTTTAATAGCAGGCACAACCGCGATCGGGCTAAATCAAATGGCAGGAAGTGTAACAACGGATGCCGCGGGCCCGACACAACCTGCCGCTGCAAAAGTCCGTATCACCCTGGATCAAATCCCAGGGCAAGGAAAAGTCCGGGTCACGGTATTCTGGACGCAGTTTACTGCGCCTACCTCATAAAAACAAGACTATCTTTGCCATAAGTGGAGACCTCCAGGTCTCTCTAAAAATTTATGGCTCGCAAAATATCACAGAACGATCCTGCGCTGTCGATTGAGTTTTTCAGTTCAGGGTTCTATACCCACCGCTCGCAATTATTTGCGCCCTTTAAGCCGATCGGGGTCAACGTGGTTAGTTTCCACGACCCAGTGATTAGCGGCGCGAACATGGAAGATACTGACCTGCTGGAGTGGCAGCGCCGCCCGGGATTTTCCAAATTCTGCTCGGTTCAACTCCCGTCTACTGAAATCGTGCGTCAATGGGATTCTTTTCGTAATTTAAACGGACAAGTGATCCCATTGTTTGACTCCTCCGCGCGTCTGGCGACTTTTACCCCCACAACGATCACCACAATCGTGCCGAAGACGACCGCAGCCCAAGGGTACGTATCGACGCTGGGGAATTTGTTGTACTTTTCGGATGGGGCCGCCTTTGATTATTCGAAATACGATGGGACGAATCTTTCCGAGTGGGGGTTAGCGGCCCCCACCATTGTTCCTACTTCGACTGGGTTTGGCTTTTGGCAGCCCGATTCAAATTATGACATCGGCGATCCGATTCAGGACCCTAACGGGAACATCGAAGCAGTTTCGGCCATTCTGATTCCAAATGGGAGCGTTGAGTCCCCGGATACTTTTTCGGAATTGGCGTTGGCGGGCGGAATTGGGGCTTGGGGAACAGGGGCAATCACCTCGGGCACTACCATTTCACAAACCCTGGTGACCATCGGGCATACGAAGTATTTATTTTTTTCAGATTTGAATCTGGCGATTCCGGCAGGCGCGACGATTCTCGGTATTTCGGTTAGTATTCCGAAGTCTATTACCGGCGGGACCGCGGTTGACCAGTCTGTGAAATTGGTGGTAGGGGGCGCAGTGGCGGGCACGGAACATGCTTCCGCAACCCCTTGGAGTACATCAGCATTTGTCACGACAGTATACGGCGGGCCGGTGGATACGTGGTCAGCGGCGTTGACGCCCGCACAGGCGAATACTCAAGGACTTGCGGGGTTTGGATTTGCAATTGCCGCCGACGTGACGAGTACCACCTTTTTTAATTTGGTGCAAAGTGGCACCGCAAACTCGGTTGTATCAACTAGTACGGTCTATACATTTCCGAATCCGGTGGCCGCGGGAAACACGTTGGTGATTGGAGTTCACACTTTCAACGAGGGATTTGTTTCCGTGCAAGATAACCACGGGAATACCTATACCCAGGCCGTTAGCGAAATTTTCGGCGAGCACACGCTCCGAACCTTCGTGGTATCGGGGACGGCGGCAGGTACGACGACCATCACCGTGACCACGAATGCCTTGCAGTTCAACAGCTTTACGGCCATTAACGCTCACGAATTTCATGGTATTTTGACTCCCGCTCCGGTAGCCGCGACGGGATCAAATAATTCTCTTCCCTCTGCGTTTACATCGCCATTTAATTCTGGAACGGCGGCGGTCTTAAACGCAGATGATTTAGTGTTTTCGTATATTATCGGGACGCCGACCAGCGCGATCCCGAGCGGGTATACCGCGGCCACAACCAATTCTTTTTTTGACTCGCCGGGCGGGTTTCCGGTGCGCGACCAAGCGGCGTTTTTTGCTCCGGGCGTTTCTGGCGCGGTTTCGCCCTCGTGGAGTAGCGGGTCTGCAGGCAATACCGTTATTTTGAAATCTGCAGAGAGTGCGACGGTTTTGGTTGGTGGCGGTGCACCCAACGCCCCGATTGTTACGATCTTCTTTCAACTCCCATCAGGTATTGGACCTGGGTTTTCGGGGCCCAATGAACCAATTTGGTCGACCACTGTTGGTGGCACTGTTAATGACAGCGGGCTGGCTTGGACGAACTACGGCCCGATTGAGGTCTGGTTTCCCGTTACAAATTATCCGGTGCCGGTGGTTGTGTTAGACTCGAATGGCAATCTTCAATTAGCGACTACGATCACAACGCCTGTTATCCCGTGGAACGTAGGGACAACCTATGCGATCGGAAACATCGTTTCGTTCGGTGGGGCGTTTTGGATTTCGCTTGTCGCAGGGAATATTGGAATCGCGCCAAACGCGGGGTATAATGTCGCGACCGTCGCAGGCCCGGTTACAACTTCGGTTTTTAGCTGGGCTCCCGCGTCTAACCCGGCGGTGACAGGCGCAATCGCGCCCGTTTGGAACACGACCATTGGTGGGACAACGGTTGACGGCAGCTATACGTGGACGAATTTGGGGCAAGGATCGCCCTTGGCCAGCTTTGGATACGCGTACGTGTATGGTTATCGGACAGTCTATGGTCATCTCACCACAAGCAGTCCGTTCAGCAATAACACCGGCGCAATTCTCGGGCCGCTAAACGGCAGTATTTCTTCATACGCCATTGCCACTAACGTGGTTACTTTTCAGGGCAGTAATAACTTTCAAATCGGGAATGTTTTTACGGTGACGGGTCTGAAAGTTGGGACATATCTGAATGAGCAGGTGTTTACAGTCACCGCGGCGGTCCCCTCGGCGATTTTCCCGCTGACCTCGGTCGCGGTGAGCGGCGCGAATGTTTTGACAATTCTTGCGCTTAACAACTTAGTCGCCGGGCAAACCGTGACCTTCAGCAATGTGACAATCGCAACCTTTTTAAATGGGGTTACTGTTACCGTATTGGCTGGCGGTTTAAGCGGAACTCAGTTCAAGGCAAATTTTGTCCACGGAGCCTATGGCCCTACTGCGGATACCGGAAGCGTTTTGATAAACGGGAGTTGGACTGCAAGTTTCGTGCACGCAGATGTCAGCAGTACCGCAGACTCGGGTGTAGCGGCCCCACTGATTTCGACGATCACAGGAACAGGGACAGCGTTGACGGACGCGCATGGATTTGCATTGTGTAATTCGGTCGCGAACATTACCGCTTTTTCTGTGACTGCGGATATCGTAACGATCACTGCGAGCAATAATTTTCAACCCGGGCTTTGGGTGACTTTGAGCGGTCTATCGGTCGCGACTTTCTTGAATGGCCAGCAAGTGCAAGTGATCTCCGTAGATCAGCCGGTCGGAACTCAAAATACACAGTTTCAAATCTTTTTTCAGACGCCGGACTCCGTTCAGACGGCGGATGCCGGGACGGCGACTTTTAACGCGATTGAGATTTACCGCACATCGGATGGTGGAGGGACCTACCTGTTCGACGGCGCGGTCACGAACCCGGGCGCGGGGCTGCCGTGGACGTTTGATGATTTTGTGGCCGACGCGAACCTTGACATTTTGTTGATTGCGCCGCTGTTTCATCAAAACGATCCCCCTCCAGGAGCCCCGGGCTCGCTTGTGAAAACGGTCGGCACGCTGACGCGGTACTGGCAAGGGCGGTTGTGGATGGTGGTGGGCAACTATGTGTATTTTGATTCTGGCCCGGATTGTACGAACGGAATTCCTGAAGAAGCTTGGGCACCCGGGAACCGATTTCAGTTTGCCGGTCCCGTGCTGAATTTAGTGCCGACGCCGGATGGGGTTGGACTGTTGGTCTATTTGGCTGACCGCGTTGCGGTGATTTTGGGCGGTCCCGAGACGATTAGTTTTTACGCGACGGACGCCTTGGGTAACTTCGGTATCTCAAGTCCAAACGCTATTTTCCGAGACGGATCGATCATCGGGCAGTTCACAACGCAGCGGCAATATTTTGCTTTGGTGAATGGGCAAAAAGAGGAGTTTGGTTCGCATGTCGCCGATTACTTGACCGCGAATTTTCCCGCGGCATCGACATATCTTACTATGCACAGGGACGGGCTCGATGTCGGAACTTTTCTAAGCAACGGCACCGATCAAGTGTTGCGGTATGGTGATAATATCGAGGCGTGGAGTGTCCCAGCTTTCCCGGCATTTGGGGCGGGTGCATTGCGCTCGATCGAGACATCGGTCGGGGTGTATAGTTTGATGCTCGCCTCACCTAACGGCGGCACGCAAAATTATCTTTATGTTCGCGATTTGAATTCTTGGGGCGACGGCGGAGATTTCGGTGCGAATAACGGAACAGCCTACGCGACTTGCAATATTGTGCTGGGCAGTATTACACTTTCCCAGCCCGGCGCGCGGCTATTCCCGCTGCAACACGTGGTGATTTATGCGAATGCCGCTGGGACTCTCGACCACGGCGGGCCCTCGCAGCCGAGCATTTGGATTATGCCAAACGAGATTTCCAATACCGCGGGCATTGGATTCATTCAATTGCCCGAAGTGTTACAGGAACCGCCGATCGGCCAGACGAACCCGTCAAAATCGTTGCTGGCGTTGCGGTATCCGATTAATATGATGAACAGTACTCTTGCATCGCAGTTTATTCATCATCTACAGGTGAAGATTCAGTTCGAACCCGAAAGCGCGCCGAACACACTTAAAGCAATTGCGTTCATGGAGGATCAAATAACATGACGCCCGGAGGGAGTTGGTTAACGAAACTGATTAATTCAGTGAAGCACCCAGGCGCTATTCCAAAAGCGCCCGTGGTTTGGCCTGCGCCTCGGCAGGTGGTGAATCAAGTACAGCAGACGAAAGGCTCGGCGAAGCCCCAGGCAGATTTCGTGCTACCGACGACGCAACCAAACGCCTCTGCGGTGGCATCTCGAACGACGCCGCAAGCGGTCAGTCAAGTTCGGGTAATGACGCGCCGCCCCGTTAATGGGCAAAAAACTGTGATCGTTCAGTTTACGCACCCATCCAACGATCCTCATTTTCAGGGGGCTTCGGTCTATTTGCGTAAAGCAGGAGGGCAGCCGACCCAAGTCGCCTCGGGAAATAAGTCACCCCTGGCGTTTACCGTTCCTGTCAATGCCGCGGCGCACGCGATCCATGTTACCTCGTGGGGGCCGTGGGGCGAAACAAAAGTCCTGACTGCGCCCAGTCACCACGTTCGGTTGAGCTAGACGGCGAATTAAGACTTTATGGGCCATAAGTAGGGAGCACTTTATGAGCGAAGTGAAGTTTAGGTTGGCTGAACCTGCTGATGCAGAAGCATTTAAATCTTGGGTTTTGGCGAGCCCGGAGATTGATCCGCAGGATATTAAGGCGGCGTCGAAGAAACAAAATCCGTCAGTGCTTTATTTTGTGGCCGAAAGCCCTGAAGGCAAAGTGGTGGCGTTTGCGCCTGTGTACGTGCAGTATGCCTTGGCGCATTTGGCCTTTAATCCCGAAGCGGATGGCGGGGAGCGCCGACAGGCAATGGAGACGCTGCTCAACGGCGTGATGGCGTTTGCGGTGCAAGACGGTGTCCGGGAGATAGTCACAAAATCGCTTCCCGAGTACGGTGTTGCACAGTGGGGTCTTGCTCACGGATTTGAGATGGATGCTCGGCGGCTGTTTGTGTTTGACATCACCAAGATTTTAGATGCGGCGAAAGAAGAAAACTCATGTGTAGCTCCGGTGGAAAAGTAGCGGCGAACGATCAGGCACTGCAAGATTCTGAAGTCGTCGCAAACAAAACATATCTGGCGGACTACAATACGACATTTGCTGAACAGCAAACTGTCCTGGCGCAACAGAAGGCTCGCCTCGATGCCGAAGTTGCCAATCCGATGGGGTATACGCCTGCGCAATTGCATGCTGCCACGACTTCGATTAATGAGAACACTTCGACCGCGGCGAAGCAAGCTATCGGCGCGGCGGCTGCATTCGCAGCGGCGCACGGCAGCACGGATATCGGCGGCGGCGCGGCGGGGCAGATGGTTGGACAAATCGCTTCGGGCGCAGCGGGAGAAAAAGCCCGGGAACTTTCGGCGTTGAGCCAGCAAAATGAAGCGATAAAACAGGAACGGCTGCAGGCGGGCTTGGCTGGTTTAACGCAGGTTGGGTCAGAATATGGCGGCGCGGCGGGCCGATCGACTTCCGGCGAAAGCGCCGCGGCGGGTGGTGCAACGGAAGCAGGCACCGGCGTCTTGGCGGCGAAGGAAGCAGGCTGGCAGCATTTTGCTGGCACATTAGGTGCAATCTCTGGCGGGATTTCGGCAGTCGCAGGTATTCCTGGCGTTCACGTCTAAGAGGATTTTATCATGGCTGAGACAGTTAATTTGAAAAAGTCTTATTCGGCGCTGAACGAAAAGATCGCGAAGCTCTATGACGAGAGCGGCGTGCGTCGAAGTTTCACTGTGCCGTACGTCGAGGGCCAGCCGATGGCCGATCACGTTGCGGCGGTTGGGCAAGCGGCCCAGCAAAATGGTGGACTGACTGCGAATTTGGTTACTTCTGCGCATCATTCGGAAGGCAAGGGTTGGGGGAGTGGCGACGGGCATACCGTTGGGCACCCCGCCGAGAAGTTACGGCAGACGATTATTCCAAAGGACGACGAGCGCGCTAAGGCCGCGATCGACGCGGCTCAAAAGCATATAAACGGTTTGAAGTTTCTTCTGGGCGACGACGAACCCACTGTGCAGACTGCGCAAGGGCAATTGAATTTGGTAAAGCCGACCTCGGGGGCAGGTATGAACCTGTTTGACCTGGGGGTGCTGTTGATTAACATCATGCATACCCCGACCCAGGCGGTCGCCCGAGCCCATTCTGGCACAAAACCGGGCGGGCACTCGCCAAATCGGCGAGCACCTGTTCAAGAAGAGGCTTCAAGCGGTCAGGAAACGCCGGAAACCACCCCTGGAGGCGAGCGAGCGCCGAGTGAGGCACCGACAGCCGATCAGGCTGCTCCCGCGGCTCCTGGGGCTCCTGCAGCGTCAGAACAGGCACAAGGATAAGACGATGGCTGAAACTACACCCCAAACCGCACCCGTTCCTGTAGGGATGGATCAACCTGGACCCCAGGCTGCCCCTTCAACGCCGGAATCTGTAGCGCCCCCGAATTTGACGCAGGGGAATCTCCCTGCCTATGGTGAGCCCGGCGCGCCGGAACAGCCGTCGACAATGTTTCCTGCTGGCGCTTCCGCGACTCAACCCCCTGTGCCGCCACCCCACGCGAAACTGCTGGCGATGGTGCAAGGGTTATCCGAAGGCTTGTCCGCAGCGGCTACATCTATTTCTACACATGGCCGCGAAGGCGGCGCAGCCCAGGTCCAAGAAATGCGGCAGAGCCGTGCAGCCGCTCAACAGCGTGCAACGGCTGCGGCTCAGGCGCAGAAAGATGCGGAGACCCGCAACAAGCTGATGACGGCGCAGACGAACGAAATCAACACCAAGAATATTTTCAATAACGCCACTCTGCCTGACGAAATTTCGAAGAGTCACATGAGTGTTAAAGCTGAGGCAGCTAAAACGGCAGGGGAACAGTTTAGTCTCTTTGCGGGTACTGGGATGAATCCCGGTCAAATCGACGCACTCGTGAAGGGCGGACCTGCGGATGCGAAAACGTCCAACATGTTGCAGGCGAATGCTCAGATGCAATATCGTATCGCGTCTCAACTGTTGCCTGAAGATAATCCAAGCGTGGTAGCAATGAAAGCGGTTCTCGCGGACCCGAACACGCCTGTCGCCACTTTGGTTACGGCGACCAATCGGTTGCAATCGGAACTGAAGGGCCAGGAAGGCGTGAACGACGCTAAAATTAAAGAAGCCACAGCGGCAGCGACCGCGCCATTTGGGGCAAAAGCTGATGCCTTGAACGCGGCGTTGCTCGACCGCTATAAAGTTCTGAATCCGAAAGCGACGGAACTGCCGCAAGGTTATGCACTCGATGCCAAGTCCACCTCGAAAGATTTCGATCGCGTCGATAAGATCATGCAGCAAACGGAAAACGCTGAAGCCACAAAAGCGAATCGCGATGTTGTGAATGGCATGCGAGAGCAAATGCTCGACCTTGCCAAAGGCGCAAAGATTCCTGGAGACGATACAAAAACAGGTGACGAATATATTGCTTCTTTGCCTGTGGGGGTAGCGGGAACTATCAAAGCTATTCACGAAGGACGCGAAGCGCCTCCTCCTGCGGGTTCGCGGAGCGCTGCCGCTCAGACTATTTTGGGCGCGCTCAACCACGCTTACCCTGACTACGATGCGACAAAATATCCCGCGTACCTTCAGGCACGAGAAAAATTCACCGCAGGTCCCGAAGGCAAGGGCATCAACGCCATCAACACTGTGGAAACGCATTTGGCTCGCATGTACGACCACGCAACGGCCCCTGCCACCTCGGGCGGTATTACTGGAAAGGTGACGGGCTTCTTTGGTGACAAGGATGTTCGAGCGTTGGACATCGATCGGACGGCTGTGTCGACCGAGCTATCGAAGGCGTATGCGGCTGGTCAGATTTCCGAAGGCGAAGTTCGCGATTGGGAAGCCAAACTTGATTTTACCAAACCCGGAATGACGACAGGCAAGCTGATTACGAACCTGAAAGAAATCGACGGCTTGCTCGAAGGTAAACAGAAAGCCTATGAGACACAGTGGAAATCCGCTGCACCTGCGCCGAGCATTGTCTCTCCTGTGCCGATTATTAGTTCTGATGCGGCGGCGGCTCGTGCAAAAATCCGTGGCGAAGCTGCGGGCGGTGCACATGTCATTGAAATCGGCGGCGTTCACTATACCTATAACGGTAGCGGCGATACGGCTGACTTGAAGAATTATACGAAGAAATAATATGGCGAACAACGGTCTACCTCCCGGAGCAACGCTCGTCAGCGGTTCACTTCCCTCGACAGCGGATGCAGCGGATTCTCAATCTTCAACTGCGGCAGGGCTTCCTCCTGGCGCAACGCTTGTTAGTGGAACTGTGCCACCTCCTGCGGCTGCTCCTGGGACTACTGGTGTTTCTGGTTTCCTCAATAAAGTCGGTGAAGGCGGGGCCGAAGCGGCTCATGACATCTATGGTGTAGCGAAGAGCATGGTTCCTGGCGGCTCGGCTGAAACTGGTGCAGCGAGTACGGTTTGGAATAACTTGCCTCCTGTCGAACTCGCGAACAGTGTTAAGCAGACTCTTCCGCTCATTCATGCATATGAGAGCGCTCGTTCTAAGGGCGCGCCGATTAGCGCGGCGCTCACAGCAGTGAACGACGCAGCGAAACAGCATTCGTCAAACATTTCTCAAATCACACCCATCGTCGACGCTTTCAAAGCGAATCCGACTCGTGAAACAGCCCGAGCGTTGATTGATGCGACGGCTGCAGCGGCGTCTTTGCTTGTGGGTGGTGAGGCAGCGGCTCCTGAAGCCGAAGCTGCTGCAACTGCTGCGAAGGTTGCGCCTGTCGCTGAAGCTGCCCCAGCTACTGAAGGGATTCTCACGCGGCTTACGAACCCGTTTCGTCGATTGACAACTCCAGCGAAGGAAGTCGGCGCTGCAGCGGCTGCTGAACCCGCGGCCCAAGCAGTTCGTAAGGTCGCAGGTGCAACGCCAGAAACTCCAGTTCTTGCGGGCGCGTCGACCGCCGTGGATAAGCCGATTACAGATTTGGCGACTAAAAAATCCGCAGCGTACAAACAAATTGATGATGTGGTTGGCTTCGACCGAAAAGCCGAAATTCAGAAATTGAAAGACTTTAATTACGCTATCCAGCAGCCTGAGCATGCCAAAGATATAATGACGCTGCAGGGCCAGATTCACGACAGTGAACTTCGACTTGCCGTAGCAGACAAGAAACTGGCGGCGGCGAAGATCGACCCGAAGGTTGCCGACAGCCTCAATACCTCCTGGGAAGCGGGGAAGCAATTTAAGAAGGGGCTGGTGACGGCGACATCTTCTGACGGCACGGTCAATGTGAATCAGCTATTGAACAGCGCCAAGCGGCTCCGTCTGGACCCCAAATATGGCGATCGTCTCGCTCAGTTTTTTGGTAAAGGGGATGCCGCGGCAGGCAAACCGATAGCGGATTCATACGTCAGTGAGTTGCAGGCTGCCCAAAAAACGGGCGTGCATGCGATGCATGTTCAGAAAATTCACCAGTGGATTGGTGGGCTTATTGGCACTGCCGCGCTCGGCGGCGCGTACGAAGGCGCGAAGTTGTTAGCTACTGCCACACCCTAGTTAGTTATTTCCGAAGCAGCGACAAGTCCACCACACCGCAAAGATTAACCAGACGCAGAACATCATGATTTCCTCCACTGTTCTATGATGTGATAGACGCAGACTCCCATCCAGCCCACTAGTCCGAACAGCCCTACCACGATGGCCGAGGTAGCGCAGAAATTGCTAAAGGCTATCATGCGGCACGCTGAGAATCCCAACTTCGGGTCCGTCGTCGGCGGAATCCTGAGCGTTAATCTTCACGGCCAAGGCGTTGGTGATGATCGTGTTCATTTCGCGTAGCGCGACGAGTACGATATCTCGTTCATGTTCGGTCAAATCGATTTTCATGGTGTTACCTCCGTACACAGAATGCCAAATTCCCTCCGGGTTGTCTATAGTACTTCCGTACTAGAAAACTCTTCTTGCCCAAAACAAGACTTTTTATGCTATAATTAGGGGTATGAAACAGTTCTATTCATATCTGTGGTTGCGAGAAGACACGACTCCATATTATGCGGGAAAAGGGACGGGGCATCGTGCGTTTATTAGTTTTGCTCATGGAGTGCACTGTCCTCCAGATCGTTCAAGAATTTTAGTTTTCATGCACTCTTCAGAAGCCGAGGCGTTCGAGTCCGAAGTCGCGTTTATCAAATGGTTTGGACGTAAGGACCTTGGCACGGGATGTTTACGGAATCTGACAGACGGTGGGGAGGGTGCGTCGGGATGTAAAAAGTCGGACGAGACCTGTCGAAAACAAAGTAAGGCTATGAAAGGGCGAGTATTTTCAGTTGCGCATCGCAAGCGGCTTAGTGCCGCTCTCAAAGGGAAGAAAAATTCTTTGGGGTATCGCCACTCTGCTGAACAGATTCGCAAAAGTAGTGACAGGCGGCGAGGCCAGAAACGCTCTGTGGAGTCACGTCAAAAGATGAGCGCGTCGGCCAAACTTAAACTGCCGATGTCGGAAGCAACTCGGCGTAAGCTAAGTGAAAATCTCCAAGGGAATTTACGTCGGCTAGGGGTTGTCGATTCAGAAGAAACGAGAAGAAACAAAAGCGAGGCTGCAAAGCGCAGAGGGATTTCACCTGAGACACGCCAAAAGATGGCAGCCGGGACCCGACGGGGACCTGACGGAAGGTTTTTTAAGCCATGTCTGACAGACCACTAATTTGCCCGGGGTGTCTTTAGCAAATTCGCGGAGATTCACGGCATGTTGTATCGGGCCGGGAATCCAGTTGGCGAGAGGTGCGAGGATGTGTGGCATCTCGGCGCAGAATACAATCCGAACAGATGGGAATTGAGCGAGTTTGATCGAGAATTTTTAGCGGAACAGCACGTTTCTCAAAGGTGATTGACCATGGTAGCGCCACACAGTATCGTGAAATGGGCACTTGGACCTGTAGGAA
>Ga0209580_10000177_pt1 | contig 43334 bp, 32 predicted proteins | sample Coa_R1_5_FD_187153 | JGI IMG/M metagenome (GOLD analysis project Ga0209580, IMG submission 187153) | Surface soil microbial communities from Centralia Pennsylvania, which are recovering from an underground coalmine fire - Coalmine... | ecosystem: Environmental > Terrestrial > Soil >... | reverse complement strand
TTCCGGCGAGCTATATTGTTTGCGCAGCGGACCGGACGGTCACACCCGCTTGGCAGCGAAGGGCCGCTCCTGAGTTGCTTGGAGTGGAGCCGCTTGAATTGCCCGGGGGCCATTGCCCCAATGTCAGCCGTCCCGAGGCTCTTGCCGAGGTGTTGGAGCAAATCGGGAGATAGGCGATCGGTCGCACCAGCTCGTCGCATAGAAACTTCATTTCGTCGCAAATGCATGAACATTCGCATGCAGAGACTGGTTTGACGGATCGAGGGTGGCTAACATCTTCCCGCAGATCCAGGGGGTTTCCGACCCGATGCACCAAAGAGGTACACATGAGCGCACAAGGAACGGTAACTGCGGGCATGCCAGCGAAACAGCACCAAGGCTGGTTGCGACGATTCTTCGTCCGAGGTCGCCTTTCACTTTTTTATAAACATGTGGTTGACGTACGGTGATTATCCGTTGGCGCGACTCGTGCATTTAGCGAAGTAGTGCGATTCCTGTCGCTCACCGAGCCCTGGACGACGGATAACGGCCAATCGAAGCAACTGTGCAGACCTCGGCGCAGACGCCTTCGGCGTCAGCAAGGATTTCATTCGCGATGATATCAGGCTCGAGCCTCGGCTTCCGATGGCTCGACCAGGTCCATGGTGAATCCCGTCACGCGGCCGATAATCGTAGCCTCAGCGGGATAGCGGACGTATTGCGCCCGGCGTTTTGATTGCCGGGTTGGAATTAGAATCAGCCGGCCATCGTGCATTTCGCACCAGGTGCACACGTAATGGTCACGGAGTTCGATGAAAAAGATCGGACGATCATCGCTGTGCCAGTTAACCGAAGGAATTTTCTTTTGCCGAGGGTCAATTCGAACGAACGCTAGAGTGAGGCTGAAGGCGGCTTCTCGGCTTTCAGGATCGACTCGCGAAAATGGTCCTCGTCGACGTAAAGATCGACATCGCCGTTTCCATCGTAGCGGATAGGAAACTCGAATCCGCCGCGAATGACCGTCTCTCCCGGCATATGAAATTGGATCTTGAAAGCGGTTAAATGACCACTCTCCATCCATGTACGGGCCGCGAGGTCGATCCATTCTGTCCACGCATCGGCAACTCCGCGCGGGTCGAAGCCAAAGGCGTTGACGAGCCGCTTCATAAGACCGCCGATCTTGTCGGACACATAGGCGGCGGTATGGGTGCGAGCGTAAGCGAAAGTTTTGGTAGTCATGCCTTTTCCATCGCCGTCCAATCAATCTCGACCTCGGCGATCTTGCGCGCCGGCTCCACGTCAGCGTTGGGCTTCTCATTGGCGTCGTGCACGGTTATGCGTGGTGCTCGCTCCTTGAGCGCCTTCGACATCCACCCGACGTCTTCCTGGGAGCACGGGACCGTTATCGCCCACGCGTCGCTCGCGGTCGGGTTCCAGCTCAGCTTGTCGACGCCGAGCCCTGCCTCCATCGCGTCCGCGCCGTGCACGGTGTAGATCACAAGTCGCGATGCGCCGCCCTTCACGACGATCGGCGCTGACGCGGAGTGTTCGTCAGCAATCGCCGAACACAAAACACTGGTAGCAGCTTCGAGTTGTGCCGTATCAACCGAGTCAGCACCGGTGATCAGTTTGACGATCGCCTCCCAAGTTTCCTTTGACGTACGCGCGGGGAGCGACGCGATGGCACGTCGGATTTTCACGCCGCCTCCTTTGTCTCGGCAGCGACTTCTCTGAGCGTGACGATGACGTGCTCCGCCGTGAGAAGAGCCGGGTCGCGGGCGATCTCGATCTTCGCAGCGAATGCCGCAAGGAGAGCCTTTCGGATGCGCCGACCGTCGAGGCCATCGGTAAGTTCAACGAATTTGGAAACGCGTTTCTTGAGTGCCGCGAGCGGCGGCCACTCTTTTGCGAATGCGTCGATCATTTCATCAAAGATCGTCGTGCGAGCCTCCGAGTTCGGCGGACCGATCCTCTCAATCCAATCAGCGCGAGAGAGAAACGCGCGGTCGACGGCGTTCTCGAAGTTGGTCGTTGCGATGATCAAGGTGTTTCGGTGTGAGCGCGTCAGTGCGTCAACACCGGCAAGCGCCGCATCTGTAGCGCGGTGCACGTCAATAGGGTTCGCTTCGAGGCTGAGTCGCTGCCGGTCGGCGACAATGGTCTCGACTTCGTCGAGCAGGACGATGCAGGGCCCCTCGTTCGCGTGCTCGGGGATCGTCTGCTGAAATAGCTTCGTGACCTCGCGCTGGCTCTTTCCGAGCGATGAACTCGCGAGCGCGTGCGGGTCGATCTGGAGAAAGCGAACTTTACCGCGGATCACGCGGGCGACTTCATTGGCGAGGCCCCTCGCAAGCGTGGTCTTGCCGTTGCCGGGCGGCCCGGTGAGCAACAAGATCCCGTGCGACGGCACGATTTCGAATGAGAACTTCTTTCGCACTACCATTGCGAAGACGCCTTGCGCGATCAGTCGCTCCTTAATTGCGGCCTCCATCTTGATGCTCCGCCACGCGTGGGCGTAGTCGTCGTGAGGCAAGTGGTGAGTTGAGATGATGCTGTCAGTCATGGCTGGCTCTCACAGTGGATGACATCTACACGCACTCCGGCAGCCACAGGAGGTTGTCCGTGTACTGACCGTCAGCGTGAGTCCTGAGATACTTGCCGTGCGCGCCGTCGACGACTGCGATGTTCGCCCGAATTCCGTTCGACAACGTGAAGAACGTATGCTCACCCCCCTCGATCCAACCGATGACGGCGGCACGTGACCACTTGCCCTTGGAGTTTCCGAGGTGCGTGATGCCTTCGTGGGTGTTGTCGCGCGGGGTCTTGTTGATGCAGGTAATCTGAACGTCAGCCATTGGTTCGCTCCTTCGCTTCGAGCCACGAGCTAGCGCGGCTCAGTTGATGGAGCAATTTTGACAGGCCGTCCCGCTAAGGGATATGCATGCGAGCTGCGAAAGAGGTGAGTACGTGACGCGCGTTTTGCGGCCTTGAAACGCGATACAGGAGCGAAGAGGTGAGGCTTATGGAAAAAGAGGTGAGCGACTACCCGCGCCGCGGGGGCCCCGCCATCTCTTGCTCCCAGGCTACCACCTTTACCACGAGAGGATTGAGACGATAACCGTCCCACTTGCGCAGGTTCTCAACGACGTCATTTCTATCAAGGGCGCGATTCAGTCCGTCGCGGAAGTCGGTCTTTACCTTCGCGCGGAATGACGCGACGCGCCGCCGCACGGCAGGCTCTTCAATCTCCCACTTGGCCGCGAGTTCGTGCGAGCGCTGGCCACGAAACTTGCTCGGAGGCTTAAGGGCACCAAGGTCATCAAGGAAGACATCTCGCAGCGCGAGGAGGAGATCGTAATCGGCGCCCGTGTATTTGAACTTTTCGACGAGCACGACCTTCTCGCTGGTATTAAATCTGAGCTGCACGACCTTGATGGTATTTCGTGAGGGACCGCTGAACGTCCCCTCGTCGAAGAGAGCGATCTCAATCTTCCTCTTGAGTGCCTTACCATCGCCGAATGGCTTTTGCACGTAGTCGCACGCGCCTCGATGTTGCAGAAAGTCGGCGGACAGGAGCTTGTCCTTTCCGAAGGCCGTCATTACCACGACTGGTAGAGGGCTAGCCGTACCGCGACGGCTGATATTTCGCTCGCGAACTTGCCGCAAAATATCTACACCGACGTCCGTGCTTGGATTCATGTCCGACCGGTTGCGTGGTAGCTTCAAGTCAAGGAGAACGAGTCGAAGGCCGAGTTCTGGAGGGCAGCAAATGCCTCATCCTGATAAGTGGCACACGAAATCTCGTAGAGTTTCTTGAGGCGTGTTTTCAGAAGGTCTTGGATTGACACTTCATCTTCGACAACAAGAATGTGTGGCTTGTCAGTCACCGGTCGACCTCCGAAATCTGCCGCACAGGCAGCATGATGGTGATCTTGGTGCCGATTCCAACCGTGGAGTCGATCTCCAACTCGCCGCGGTGGTCGTCGGCGATGATGCGCTCCGCGATCGGCAGCCCAAGGCCTGTGCCACCTTGTGCGCGCCGCGTAGATCGAAATCGCAAGCGAGCCTGTTCGACGTTTTCCGGAGTCATTCCCGTTCCGGTGTCTTCGATCGTCAGCCGCACGCGATCGCCATTCATCACGAGCGCCCGAATCGTCAGGGTTCCACCAGCCTCCATCGCCTGGTAGGCGTTGGCAACGAGGTTCGTGATTGCACGTAAGAGTCGGCCCGAGAGCGCATCGATAATGATCACGTGCGGCACATCGATCACTTGCTTGACCAGGCCTTCAACGACGGTCGTTTCGCCACGGTCAGCGCCTACTGCGATTGCTTCGCGGACAACGCTCTCGAGATTCGTCGGGGAGAAGTCAGCGGCGGTCGGCGCGCTATAGACGCCAAGGTCGTCAATCAGTCGAGTGATATGCTCCAAGCGAGAGAGAGCGCGATCAACCAGATCTCTCTCGCTTTCTCTGTCAGCGGCGTCATCTGATAGTTGTTCCCGGAGATCTACAAGGTAGCCTTCGAACGGCGCGACGATGTTCCGCATCTCATGTGCCGTGTCGGCTGCGACTTCGCGGTAGGACTGTTCGCTGACTTCCATCGCGAGATCGTAAATGCGTGCAGGTGTCATTGAGCGAAGACCGATCTCGCGAATCCTCATCATGATGTGCTGAAGCGTCGGGTCGCGCGCGTCCTCGGTGAGTTTCCACTCTTTCTGCCGCTGCGTTCTCGAGCGAATGCGCTTGAGTGCTCGATCCGCCGCCTCTTTCACGTAGTGGGTCTGCTGATTTAGTGCGAGCCCCTCCAGCGTTGACTGGACCAACGCAACACCAGCATGGCGAAGTTCGGAGAGCGCGACGGCCGCGGCCTTCTGCACTTCCCATTTCGAGTCTCTCGCAGCGTCGACGATCAACGGAACCATGGCCTCTTCCTGCTCCTCGCTGATCTCACCAGCTGCGAGCTTGGCCGTGAGGGTTCGCAGCGCCTCCGCCTTCTTGCCCCAGGCTGGCTCTCGGAGTGCCGTCAGTAACTCGTCGATCTCGCTGCTCATTTGGCTTTCGTCCTAGGGACGGGACGTCCATAGCGTTCACGGCGCGCTTCGAACGCGGCGTATCCACCTTCCAGGATTGTGACGATTTCCTGCGCAAGGTCGTCGACGGTCCCTGCATTGGCCACGGTTGCTGCCCGGCCGGTTGATCGAAGCGCAAAGACACGCGCGGCATCTCCGAGGACGGGGATGTTCGGATTATGGGTGACAAAAATGAGCTGGCGGTTCTGACTGGCACCCGTGATGCTCTGGACGACAGTCTCAAAGACAAAGGCGTTATCAAGGTTGTCCTCGGGCTGATCAATCAGCAGAGGACGTTCGCTCTCGACAAGCAAGATAGGCAGAATCGTTGTGCACTTCTGCCCTGTCGAGAGAGATGCGGAGTCTTTGTAGTCCTCACCGTCCTTCAGCTCCAGGACCGGGCGATCACGAAGCTCGACGGTCTCAATGCCGAAGATCTCGGGCTTGTCTTTCAGCTGAATGATTAGGCGCGTTGCCCGATCGGCATCGATATCCAGCTCACGCACCAATGTCGCGTGGTCTTCTCTTTGAATCGCCGAGGCGAACTCAACCGGGGGGAGGCGTTCCGCCGCGCGGTCGACGATCGATGCGTAGCGCAAGCCAGAACCCTTCATCGCTTGGTTTAGTACGTTCTTGTACTCGTCCCGGTTGCCGAACTGGTTCACTTGAATGCGGATCATCGGCTTAAGCCGCTCGTTGAGGCGATTAGCCACTTCGACCCGAAGACGATAGCGCTGATCCCTCAGGTCGGAGAGTTGCCCGCGGCACGAATTGCGATCTTTGTAGAGCGCCTCAAGATCCCCCTTTGCATCCGTAAGGATTTTCTCTTTCGCCTTGAGGTCACTGTACCTTTGTTCGAGGCGAGTACGCTCGAGGCCCTTAGCTCGCTCTTTTTCGTCCTTTTCGAGGAGAGCTCGATATCCCTGCTCTTGAAGTGCGTGCAGTTCCGCGAGTGCAGACTGTGAAGGATTGAGTCCAGCCTCCGCGTCGCGGAGGACGCCGATAGCTGCGTCGATGTGTGAGTGCATCTTCTCGAGCGCGAGTTGCGCATCGTGTTTTAATTTTGCGATGACGTCCTTGTTTGACGATGCGGAGAAGTCCTGTCCAATCGCGTCGGCGAATCGCCGCTTTACTTCGAGGGCGGCAGCGGTGAGGGCTCGTGATGATTCTTGGTACGACGTTCGAAGAGACTCGACGAGTCTGGACTCTCGATCTCGGAGGCTCTTGCCTTCGTGGCCCTTGCGCATTTCTTCGCTCTGCGCGCCGCCTTCCGCCTTTTCGAAGTTACGGATCTTTTCGGTGATGTCAGGAAGTTCGCGCGTTGCCTCAGTTTGGTCGCCAATGACCTTCTTGCGGTCGAGAATCTTCTGCCCATTCGTTTCCAAGAGATTTGTCGCGTCGCGAATCTGACGTTCAAGCTCATCGAGCGGTTTCTGGATAAACTTGTCGATAAGCTGAAGCTGGAAGTAGTCGTTGTTTGCGATGTCCTCGATCTGATTCTGGCTATAGATATCGACGCCGAAATGCATGTCGTGGCCGATGCGGATGTCAACTGGCTTCCCATCCGCGTTTGTGACGAGCGGTGTCTCGCCGAACGCGCGAGCAACGGAGTACAAAACGCCATCCGCGGTTTCTAGTTCAACCTTGATGCTGCCGGTTCCCAGATTAGCTTGAAGGAGCTTTTCGAGCGCCTCGTAGCGTTTGCGGTCCACTGTTTCGTTCGGCATCCGATCCAAGGTGTAGCGAAGCGCTTCCAACACCGTTGTCTTCCCTGTGCCGCGCCCGCCGATCACGCAGTTGAGACCGTCACTGAAGTCCATCTTGATTCCCTGCAGGAACCCGCCTGTGACCTCAAGAGAGCGAATTCGGTGGTGCTTTGGAGAAGTCTTGGCAGACGCGGTCATGGCGGCTTCCTCTCGACGCCTAATCGTGCACAAGCCTCAAGACGCTTGTCTTTTTCGGCTCAATGTTTTGTAACGAGTAAATCTATCAAATCGGCAGGCCCTCCGCTGTCCGAATATGAAGCCAGTGGCGACGGATACCAACTCCAGATTGGGGCACACGGTTGGCCCATTGATGTGAGCACAACAGCCTACAAGGCTATCCGGCTGATGGAATGTCAGCCAGCAGCTCGCGCTGGCCGCAGCTCCGATTTGACGATCCGGCCGCAGTCGAATGTTTGCGTTTGGTTGTTACCAAACTTGGCACTGTCACCGGTGAACACTTGTTCTCGATCTTTGTGAAGACTAACCTCGTTACGTGTGGATTTGCTGTGCGGCTGTTATTGCATAATGCAGTGCACCACAATAGATTGCCCGGGCGATGACCGCCTGCCTTCCACAATGATTCCTCCTTCCCCGAGAATCTGCTTGCGCATGACCGCCATTGGCAGCTGATCCGAGCGCATCCGTCATGAACGAAACGAGCTTTGCCAAGTCGTTGGACGAAGTACTCTGGAAGCATCAGAAAGAAGCAATCGAATTTGTACTTCAGAGACTACGCAAGGTGAATCCTGGAACGGCACTGGTCCGCATGCCTACAGGCACGGGCAAGACCGGTGTGATCGCGGTCCTCTCGATTGCTCCTCCGCAGCCCGGGTGGTCACTGGTGCTTACGCCTTGGCAGAATCTGTGCAGTCAAATGGTGCAAGACCTCGCGAGACGCTTTTGGGACTCCAGAGGGTTGAGCCCTCCTGGGAAACCGCGAGTCGAGAGACTCTATCCGAAGACCCTGGCGCACATATTGCAGAGTGTCGACGGAAACGAGTGCATTTTGGTATCTACATTCTCCACGCTAGTCGCTATCTTCAAGAGACAGAAATCGGGTTATGCGAAACTCGCTCAGCGATTGTCATTAGTGTTTGTTGACGAAGGCCACTACGAACCAGCTGTGGAATGGGGCCAGTCAGTGAAGCACCTGAGGCGCCCGACGCTGTTACTGAGCGCGACGCCGTATCGCAATGATCTCAAGCTGTTCCGGGTGAAGAATGATGACGTTTACAACTTCACGCATGCCGATGCGGTAAAGCGCCACATCATTCGCAAGGTTAAATTTGTGCCATTGAAGGAGCCTGAACCCGATGGCAAGGGTTTGCGAGCCTGGTGCGAGGAGTTCGCAAGATTCTGGAAGAGTGCCGATCGCAACAAGCTGCACAAGAATGGGCGGGGCATAATTTGTTGTTCGAAGATGGCAACCGTCCAACGTGTCACCGAACTGCTCAGAGAACTTGGAGTGGATGCACTCGGAATTCACGAGGGATTTAAAGGCAAACGTCGCAACTGGCTCCTTCGCTACACCCCCGATCCAATGGCGGTCAGCTTCAAGGTCTGGGTCCACCAGAACAAACTGACCGAGGGGCTCGACGACAGCCGTTTCTGCGTGGTTGCGATATTGAATCGTATTCGAAATGACCGGAAACTGATCCAGCAGATCGGCAGAGTCTTGCGAACCACGGCCCGGAAACCCGAAACCGCGATTGTTCTATATTCAAGAGGTTTGACGGTCGAGCGATCCTGGAACAATTACCTTGAATTTGAAGGGCAGCCAGATCTTATCGATCCCGAGCGCTATCGAAGGTTCCTCGAGCGGCTCTTGAATGAGCAGCCCGGAATGGAATATTTTGCCGGGCGCTTTCGTAGAAAATTTGACGGTCGCAGTCCCAACCTGCCCGCACAGATCTTGTTGCGCGCCAGCTGCGTCGTACGTCGCGTGGGCAAAGAGTTCGACTGGAACGACTTCACAGAATTTACGTCCGATGCATTGCTTCTGGAGGACTGCATTCTGCTCGGTCCTGACAATGGACCGCTTACCGGGCCAAACAATTCAAGGCTGTGGGTGTATGCCATATTTGGCAATACTCCCTTATTGATGGAGCATTCCCAGTACGAAGTCCGACTCGGCGCCACCGCGGCGGTACAGCATAATAACCTGCTGTTTTTAGTGGATACCGAAGATCTGTACCCGCTCGACTACATATCTCAGTTCACGAGCAAGGTCGGTCCGGATGAACTCGGAAAAATCTTCCCGAAGATTGGAACCATACCCAAGGAAGTATCACTCCATAATCCCTGGCCCACAGGATCGGTGGTGAAAAGCTCGAAAATTCATGCCGACAATCTTGCCGACACACCAGCACAGTTGTCGGACGCGGTTTCTGTATGTTCCACGGCCCGGGCGAACGTTAGGTCCGATGGCGCGGGTTCTGTACGCCGGCACTATGTCGGTTTTCAGCGGGGCAGGCTATCGGAGCAATTGCGAAGCACAGATCGGTCGGAGTTCAGCCTTCGAGAGTACGTGATGTGGACCAAGGAATTGGGCCAACGCATCGAAGCATCACGTCGCGTCCCTCCTGACTTCTTTCGACGCTATTTGTCACAGGCAGATCCGCCAGTTCCAGTAGTGCCTAAATATCTGGTCCTCAAATTCTATGAGACGGATCGAGAAGTGCAGGACGCCGCAGACAATCCAATCGAGTTCGTTGATTCCATTTCCGAACTCACTGAGGTGGATGGAACTTTGAACAACGCAGCTCGTTGGGAGTGCACCCTCAGATATCGTGACCTGAACAATCCCGATTCGAACGTCAAACAGGCAACGGCAGGGTTGGCATACGACCCCGGTCAACGCCGCTTTCGAATCCACAGCGAAGCATTGAATCAAGATCTTACGGTTTTCGAAGACGGCAGCGATGAGGGCGAAGGATTCGTAACCTATCTGAACAACCATGATGAACTCTTCACAATTGCGCTTCAAGAGCCCGAACTATTTTACGCAGCACAATCGTTTTACCGCTTAGATTACACACATGCGGAAGCCCGCATTGCCGGAATGCTGACTCAATGGCAAGGTCTAGACTCGGTCCGCAGCGAAAAGGGAAAAACCGGGGCAGGAAAAACCGGGTGGGATTCTGCAAGCATCTTCAGGATCATCGACTCGCGCCAAAATTCTGGGCTGATTCCGCGGAACTTCGGTAAGCCAGAGTTTCTGTTTTGCGACGATCTCAATCAGGAGCCTGCCGACTTTGTTTGTGCAAACTTCTCGACGCGAAAAATAGCGTTCATTCACGCTAAGAACGGGAACGACCACTCCGTTTCTGCTTCTGCGCTCCATGTGATCGTTGCTCAGGCACAGAAGAATCTCACACTGATGTCGCGTGGCGGTTCAGTGCCGGCAACCCTGGATCGCTGGACTCGGGACTCCAAATGGCCCAATACTAATATTCGGCGCTGGCGCCTCGGCGCCCGATCCCTGCCCGAAAAAGATGCTCTTTGGGCGAAAATCCGCTCGGAGATTCTCGATTATCCAGAAAGCACTCGCGAAGTTTGGTTGGTACTCGGAAAAACGCTGGAAAAAGCTGCACTTGTGGATCAACTGCAAGATCCCGACAAACGCGACGCCGTGACTGGGCAGGTGCTCTACCTGCTCTCATGTCTTCAGTCTAGCTGCATCCAGCTTGGAGTTCGCCTTCGAGTGTTCTGCCACTAAGGATCGTTTGAGTTCTCTTCGGCTGGCTGACCGTGGGCGAAGCAGGTCGACCGCCTCGGCATCGGTCAGATCGCAGACAGCGGAACGGGGAGGTTATACTAGATCGCCTCAGAATCTCCGACTCTGCCGTTCATGGTTGTCGCACGGTATCCTGCCGTGTCTCAGCACGAATCTGCTCGTAGACCTGCTTCCTCAGAAACTCCGCCACGACCTTGGCAAAGGCCGGATCGTTCATGTAGCGGGCGAATATCTCCTGGTTCTGATCCATGCGGTCGATGAACTTGCCTTCCAGGGCCTTGTCGAAAACATACTTGAAGTTCTCCAGCGAGTTGACCATGGCGGCCTGCTGGATGTGCGTGTCGGCGACCGCTTCCTCGCGAATCTGATCGAAGAAGAGTTGGTCGGCAGGCTTGAACTCAGTTCCGAATCTTTCATTCACGATGTCAATCAGCCGCGACAGTTCGATCTGCTCGTGATGATCCTCGCCCATGCCGACCGCGGTCGGCGCTTTCACGGCGCCGCGATCCCCCGGCGCCAACGAGATTGACCCTTCGCTGGTTTTCTGGAGACGGTAGTACTTCAGGTTGACCTCGTCATCGAACACCAAACCCGGGCCTATGGATCGTTTCGGCAATCGCGGAATCAGCAAGCGGATGAACGTGTAGAGCTTCTCAAGGTCGGTGTCTTGGAACGGAATGATCTGCGAGAGAAAGGCGTACAGGCTTCGAAACGCGACCAACTGCGCGCGGAACAGTTCCTGCTTCTCCGGCTCTAGCCGGCCAAAGCGTTCCACGGGAAAGTCCAGGATGCGGTGCATCTGGGCATGATCGTTGGGCGCCTGGCGGCCCTTCGGCTTGAAGAAGACCTTGGCGAACTCCTCGATCTCGTTTGAATGGTAGACCTGCTCCGCGGCCAGCTTGGCTTGCAGGTCGTAAAGCTGGTGCGCCTCTGCCTGCTGCTCCACCAGCGGCACTTCGTAGTAAGGCCGGAACGCCTTCTGGATCTCATCGGTCTCGTTCACAAAATCCAGAACGAAGGTGTCTTCCTTGCCGGGAGCCGTGCGGTTCAGCCGCGACAGCGTTTGCACGGCCTGAACATCAGCCAGCCGCTTATCGACGTACATCGTGTGCAGCATCGGCTGGTCGAAACCCGTCTGGTACTTTTCGGCAACGATGAGGACCTGGAACTCGTCCGACGCAAAGCGCATGGGAAGTTCCTTTTCCTTGATCCCCAAGTTCATGCCAACCTCGGTGTATTCGTCGCCGACGTCAAGCCTAACTGTCCCCGAGAACGCGACCAGCGTCTTAATGTCCGTGTATCCCTTCTCAGCCAGATACTTGTCGAACTCCTGCTTATAGCGCACCGCGTGCGCGCGGGAACTGGTCACCACCATCGCCTTCGCTCGCCCGCCGATCTTGTGCCGGGTCACCGCGCGGAAGTGCTCGATCATCACTTCGCTCTTCTGTGCCAGGTTGTGCGGATGGAAACTGACGAACCGCGCCAGCGCACGGGCGGCCTTCTTCTTGTCCAGCGTGGGGTCGTCCTCAACCGACTTGATCAGCCGGAAGTACGTTTTGTAGGTCGTGTAGTACTTCAGCACGTCCAGGATGAAACCTTCCTCGATCGCCTGCCTCATGCTGTAGATGTGAAACGGCTGCGGCTTGCCGTTCTCGCCCCTGCGGCCAAACGTCTCCAGCGTTTTGTACTTGGGCGTGGCCGTGAAGGCGAAGAAGCTGAGATTGCCCTGTTTCCCGCGCTTCGCCACCGCCTTCAGAACTTCTTCCTCGTAGTCCGGCAGCGCCTTTTCTTCAGCTTCTTCCTGGGCCTGCCCGCTGATCGCATGGCCCGCCAGAACTCCCTTCATCTCGGCTGCGGACTCGCCCGATTGCGAACTGTGCGCTTCGTCCACGATCACCGCATAGCGCCGTGCCGGTAGTGCGCCGACCTTCTCCGTGACGAACGGGAACTTTTGCAACGTGGTGATGATGATCGGCACTCCGGATCTCAGAGCTTCCGCCAGTTGCGTGGAGTCCTCATCAATCTTCTGCACGACCCCGGACCTGTGCTCAAACTGGTAGATCGTGTTCTGCAGTTGCTGATCCAGCACGCGGCGGTCGGTGACTACCACGACCGAGTCGAAGACCTTCTGGTCCTTTGCGTCATGCAGGCTGGCGAGCCGGTGCGCGAGCCATGCGATGGAGTTGCTTTTCCCGCTCCCCGCCGAATGCATGACCAGATAGTTGCTGCCGGCGCCCTCGACCTTCGATGCCTTCTCGATCTTCCGCACCGCATCGAGTTGGTGATAGCGCGGGAAGATCATGTTCTCCTTCCGCGCCTTCTTGGCGGCGATCTCGGCCTCTATCGCTTCCAGGTGGATGAACCGCGCCAGGATGTCGAGCAGGCTGTCGCGTTGCCAGAGCTGCTCCCACAGGTACGACGTTTTGTACTTGCCCTCGGGCGCTGGCGGGTTTCCCGCGCCCATGCCGTCGCCCTGATTGAAAGGCAGGAAGAACGTGCTCTTCCCCGCGAGCTTCGTCGTCATGAACACCAGGTCGGGATCGACCGCGAAGTGCACCAGCGTGCGCTTCTTGAACTGGAAGATCAGGTCGTTCGGGTCGCGGTCATACTGGTACTGCCAGATCGCATCCCGTACGCTCTGTCCCGTCATGGGGTTCTTGAGTTCGGCGGTGATGATCGGAATGCCGTTTAGGCAGATGGTCAGGTCGAGCGCCTTGGTGCTGGTGAGCTTGAACAGAAGCTGGCGGACGACCGTCAGCCGGTTCTTGGCGTAGAGCGTAGCCACTTCCGGGTTCATGCCGTGCGCCGGTGCGAAGTAGGCGACCTTGACCGACTCGCCGTAGCACTTGAAGCCGTGCCGGATCACGTCGAGCGACCCGCGTGAGTCCATCGCCTTGCAGAGGTCGTCCAGCAGGGTTTCTTCGGTGCGCGACCCTAGCAGTTTCTCCAGTTTCTCCCACGTGTCCGGCTGCGTGTCTTTGACAAAGGGAACGAACTGACTCGCATCCAGCGCCCGCACCTGGTCGAAAAAGCCCTGGTCGGCCTTGGCGTAACCGGCGGCTGTGATCAGGTGGTGCTCGATCGCAGACTCAAAGGCCCGTTCCTTGTGATCTACTGGCACAGGGCAGCGGCCTCCTGCGAACGGTAGTTGCGAACGTCAATCTGGCCGGTTACGGCAGCGGAGATCAGGGCCGAACGCAACTCGCGTAACTTACCTAGTGCTATCTGAACCCTTGCTAGAAGCGCATCGATCTTCGAGGTTTCATTGTCCAGAAAGTCTGCAATAGCTATTTGTTCATGTGCATCAAGCAGTGGAAGTGGAACCTGGGCGAAGTTTTCGAACCTGAGAGCTTGACCGTCTCGGACAAGATTGGATGTCGCTTGCAAGGCTTGAATGTATCGGCCGCTCTTAAACAGGTAAGAAAAAAACCTCGGTTCAACGCGATTGGAGGGAATGAGGGGAACATATGCGGAGCTGATACAACCTTGGAGTCGGCACCATTCAATTCCACCCTGGAAACTCCGCATACTGATCACGAAGTCGTTGGGCTCAATGTGCTTGAGGATGTCCGCGCCCTTGATAACCTGCATTACTTTCTGCCCTTCAGCACGCATGAACTCGCTTTGCAAAACGACCCCGTATTTTTGGGACGCAGTCAGCTGTTCATCCGTGCTGCGAGCTTTCTCTCGTCTTTCCCGAAAATACCTCCGACTTTGAACAACCTTCCAATGTCGGGGAATTCGGCCGAGCCACTCAACTCCTGAGTCGTGCATGGGCGCTTCGCGGTTGAGTCCTTTAGTGACAGCGTCAGAAATGCAAGTTTCTCTTTTTTCAACCAGCAACTCCATAAGCTGCTCTTTTCGGCCGATCAAGGAGTCCAGTTTTGTCGTCTCGCCATCGAGGAAGGTCGCTATCGCAAGTTGCTCGTCCAGCGGCGGTAGTGCAACGGGGATCGGATGAATATCGTTTCTATCAACCCCCGGTACTGCTGACTTAACAGCATTCATGACAAACAGCGGTGAAAGATGCTGGAGCATATAACGCAGGTACCGCGCGTAATTCCCGTGGAGGTCTACGCTGAAGAGGGTGGTGTTCAAAGGCCAATAGTCCCGTTCCAGTAGGTAGAACTCACCGATGCTTCCATAGCGTCCTGTCACAATTCCTGGAGCACTCGCGCTTGGCTCGGAGTGTCTAGCAGATATGCCTCCTGAAGAAACGACGGGTACGTCCCCATCTTCCCGCTGCTCTGCCGGGAGATCGTGACCTCGTTGGAAGGTGATTGCTCTTTTGAGCGGCAACGTCCGCCAATGCAACGGAATAGTTTCAAACCAGTCGCATCCGCCCGACTTGGACTCGCCGTGCAGCGGATAGGTCATCCCGCCACCTCAGCAAGGAGTTGCAGGATGTCTCGCTCGATCGTCTTAATTTCAGCTTTAATGTCTTCCAGTGGTCGTGGTGGGGTGTACTTGTAGAAGTGACGGTTGAAGGGAATCGCGTAACCAACCTTGGTCTTCGATTCGTCAATCCATGCGTCTCCCACGTGCGGCTTCACCTCGCGCTCGAAATAGGCCTGGACATCCTCTTTGAGTGGCACATTTTCATACTCGCGCAATTCCGTGTCGGGCTCAGGGTTGCCGTCCTCGTCCATGCAAATCTCAGCGGCTTCGTCACGGTCGGACATCATGCTCAGGATCGCCTTCTTCACCGGCGCAGAGAGTTTCACACCGGCTTTGGCAGCCGCTTTCTCCAGCCCCTTCTCAAAGTCAGGCCGATTTAGGTTGACCTCAGGTCCTGCCATGCCCTCCAGCATTGCCAAAATCTCGGCTTGGATCTTCTGTCCTTCCTCGATCTCCTGTTGTCCTTGTTTGCCTTTTTTCTTCGAGGTCGCGAGCTTCTGGAACGCAGCTTCGACTTTGAATGCATCAATGCGGTCCGGGGTCACCTGGAAGGCAAGTCTCAGCGGTCGCTCGACGGTGATCTGGCGGTAGCCGAAATCGGAATTGTCGAAAAGCTTAGAGCGGCCATTCTTGGTAACGTCCCCGTAGAGCTCCACAATCTCGGCGATATTGCCATTCGACAGTTCGTTGCGCTTGTTTCCCAAGCTCTTACGCATCTTCACAAAGAGATCGATGGCATTGATGAGCTGGACTTTGCCGCGGCGTTCTTTGCGCTTACGGTTGGTTAGCACCCAGATGTAGGTCGCAATGCCGGTGTTATAGAACATGTCCAGTGGCAAGGCGATGATCGCTTCCAGCCAGTCGCTCTCGATGATCCAGCGGCGAATCTCGCTTTCTCCTGACCCGGCGTCGCCAGTGAATAATGGCGAGCCGTTAAATACTATCGCCAGACGCGAGCCTTCGGGCTTCATCTTCGAAATCATGTGCATGAGAAAGAGGAGCGCCATCATTAATTCGAGGCAGGCCGGGCCCGAAGCGGCCTTTGAAGGCGAGTTCGTCATGTTCCTTTTCTATGACGTCGGCCTGGGGTTTCCACTCGACGCCGAAGGGCGGATTCGCGAGCAGATAGTCGAACCTGTGCCCCGGCAGACCGTCCTGAGTGAAGCTATCGCCGAACTTGATGTTCTCCGGGTTCTGGCCCTTGATCATCATGTCAGAACAGCAGATGGCGAAGGCTTCGTTGTTGTAGTCCTGCCCAAAAACTTCCAATCGGGCGTCCGGGTTCAACTCGCGGAGATGTTCTTCTGCTACGCTCAGCATTCCGCCCGTACCGCAAGCGGGATCGTAGAGCGTCCTCACGATGCCCTTGGTGCGGAGGACTTGGCTGTCAGGGGTGAACAACAGGTTGACCATCAGCCGGATGACCTCGCGCGGCGTGAAGTGGTCACCGGCGGTCTCGTTCGATGCTTCATTGAAGCGCCGGATCAGGTCCTCGAAGATCAGGCCCATCTCGTGATTGGGGACGACGTCGGGATGCAGATCGATGTCTGCGAACTTCCCGATCACCAGGTAGAGCCGGTCGGACTCATCCAGCTTGGCGATTTCCTTCTCGAACTCGAAGTACTCGAATATCTGCCGCGCCCGCGAAGAGAAACTCTTGATGTAGTGCGACAGGTTCTGTGCGGCCTTGTCCGGCTCGCCCTTGAGTTTCTGAAAGTTCAGTTTGCTGGTGTTGTGGAAGGCATGGCCTGCGACCTTGTTCAGGATCGGCTCCGGCTCTTTGATCTTGCTGTTCTTTACGGCGGCGTGCTTTTCCAGCACCTTGGCCTTGGTCGGCTCCAGGACGCAATCCAGGCGGCGGAGGACCGTCAGCGGCAGGATGACGCGCCCATACTGATGCGGTTTGTACGGGCCACGCAGCAGGTCGGCGACCGACCAGATGAAAGACACTTTCTCTGAGAAGTTGCTCACTCGACACCTTGACTAGAGTCCGCAGGGGGAAGGTTGCGGGAAGCAGCATTGTAGTCGAGAGGTTCGCCCCAAAACTAGTAAGGGCTGGGATGCAGTTGAGATACGACCATCGCGCAAGGCCGGCTGCCGGATAGAATTGGCTGGCGATGTTTGGAGGTTAGCTTATGGCCTTGCGCGAAATCGGGGAAGATGGCAGCACGCACGATGTTTTTCACTTGCCTCATAGGCGGGAGTTCGACGCTACATGGTCACTGATCCCGCCCGCGCAGAGAGCGGCGATTGAGGCGGAAATCAACCGTCGTCTTGATGAACTCATCAATTCTCCTGACCCCAACTGGGGCTCGATCACGAATACTTCAATCGAGGGTGGCAAGACGAATCCCGCGACCGGCGTCAGGGGAGATTGGACCGGAACGGTGTTCCAGTCGATCTACGAGACGGCCTGCGGCATGGACGAGGATCGAGCCGGTATGTTCTACGGCAATGTCTGGAGGAAAGTGATCATCGAGCGTCCTGAACTCTGGATTGGAATTCGCTCGGACCCGACTTTCCCACAACGTGGAATTTTGCTTGGAGGCAAGACTTACTTCCTTGACACGACGTAGAGGCACACTGCTGACTCACTCCGAGCACGTAATTGATTGCAGACTAATATCCCCTCGACCATCCCGGCTTATCGGCCGTAAGTCAGATTGGCGGTTCTCCGAATCTGAGTAGCCTCGGAATCTGGCACACAATTCGCACACACAGAATTCAAAATAAATGTTGTTCCAACTTCCGAATAGCCGCCCATACGCTCAGAATGTCGTCCGTCAATTCCGGCATAATCAGTTTTCAGTGGTACCCGTGGAACAGCGGCAGCAACAGCAAGATATAATCGCCGGTCTATTGCCAAGGAGATATATCGATGCCGCAAGTGATTCGTTCGCCGAGGATCTACGACGTCTGCGTCATCGGATCAGGCGCTGCCGGCGGTGCTGCGGCCAAAGTGCTCACGGAGGGCGGGGTCAGCGTCGTGATGCTGGAAGCGGGACCGCCGCTCGACCCGGCGAAGGACTTCAAGGAGCATCTTTGGCCTTACGATCTCCCCCACCGCGGTGGGGGCGCGGGCGGTAAGCTGCGCGGTGAGGAGGCCGACGAGTTCATGGCGCCAAACGGCGCCTGGGAAATTGACGGCGAACCCTATGTATTGGCGCCGGGATCCACGTTCCGCTGGTTCCGTTCGCGGATCGTCGGTGGGCGCACCAATCACTGGGGAAGAGTGGCGTTGCGCTTCTCTCCGATGGATTTCAAACCTCGTTCCAGAGACGGCATGGGCGACGACTGGCCGATTACATATGAAGAACTGGCTCCTTACTACGACAAGGTCGAGTCCTACATCGGGATTTTCGGGACCAGGGAAAACATTCCGAGTTCTCCAGACGGTATTTTCCAGCCGCCGCCCAAGCCCCGGTGCACAGAAACGATCCTCAAAAAAGCCTGCGACAAGGTGAACGTTCTTTGCGTGCCCGCGCGTATGGCCATCATCACGCAGCCGCTGAACGGGCGCCCGGCATGCCACTACTGTGGTCAATGCACCCGTGGATGCAAGTCGGCCTCGAACTTTAGTTCCAGTCAGGTATTGATTCCACCGGCGCTAGCCACGGGTCGTCTGACGGTGATCACCAACGCTATGGCACGGGAAATCGTCGTGGGCAAGGACGGCAAAGCCGAAGCCGTTTCCTACATCGACCGGACCACAAGAGAGGAAACGCAGGTGCGTGCCCGAAGTTTTGTAGTCGCGGCCAGCACGTGTGAATCCGCACGTCTTCTCCTGAATTCGCGCTCCACGTCGTTCCCTGGGGGATTGGCCAATTCCTCGGGAGTGGTCGGGAGAAACCTGATGGATAGCGTAGGGAGTTGGGGTTCGGGTTACTTTCCCCAGTTGGAGAAAATGCCGCCTCACAACCACGATGGCAGTGGCGGAAATTATCTGCCGCATGTGTACATGCCTTGGTGGAAATTCGATCGCAAAAACGAATTCCTCCGTGGTTATCACATTGAACCCGGCGGCGGTCGCTTCATGCCAGTGGTGCAACAATTCGACGACGTGTGCGACCACGTCGAAGGCTATGGCGCATCCCTGAAGCAACACTGCCGCCGCTCTTATGGAGCTACGATCGGCATGGAAGCTCTAGGAGAGATGATTCCCAACGAAAATACGTACTGCGAAATCGATCCGAGTGTTGTTGATGAGTGGGGAATTCCAGTACTGCGTTTTCATTGGCGTGCGGGAGAGAACGAAATAAAAATGGCGAAAGATATGCAGCAGACCTTTCGCGCCATTGTCGAAGCGGGGGGCGGCACCTACTCGACCGATGTCACTACCGACGGCCCAACCCCTTACGGGCTCTATGACGGCGGCACGGCGATTCACGAGTCAGGCGCGGTGCGCATGGGCGACAATCCCAAGAACTCGGTCCTGAACAAGTATTGCCAGGCCCATGACGTGAAAAATCTATTCGTAACCGATGCGGGCGCATTTGTGACCAGCCCTGACAAGAACCCGACGCTTTCCATCCTGGCGCTATCTTGGAGGGCGTCGGAGTATCTCTTGGAGCAAGCGAAGCGAGGCAATCTGTAACACCAGGAACTTGACGGGAACCCGAGGAGCGCCACTCATGTTCATTTCGCGCCGTGACCTTATCAAGTCGCTCAGCCTTACTGCCGCGGCAGGGTCAATGCTGCGGGTGGTTCCGTTCGCAGACGCAGAAAAGGCTCACCGCATGGTGAGCGCGCATAAAGCGGCGTCACCCTCCGCAGAATACGCGCCCAAATTTTTCCCCGAGCGTCAGTACAAGACGCTGCAAGCCTTGTGCCAGGCGATCATTCCTCCCGACCAGGAAAGCGGAGGCGCGGTAGAAGCGGGCGCGCCCGAATTCATTGATTTGCTGAGCAGCGAGAACAAGGATCTCCAACTTCAACTCGGGGGCGGGATCATGTGGCTTGACGCGGCGTGCATGGAGCGCTACGGGCAGACCTACCTGCAATGTACTCCGGGGCAGCAGACAGAGATGCTGGATCTCATCGCCTTCCGCAAGAACGCAGACAAAGACTCCAGGCTCAGCCCCGGTATCGAGTTCTTCTCGACGCTGCGCAAATACACCGCGGACGGATTTTTCACCAGTGAAATTGGAATCAAATACCTCGGCTATATCGGCAACACCTACCTGAAGGAGTTTCCCGGCTGCCCCGCAATACCAGAAGCCTAGGGGGATCTCAGTTCACTCAAGTAACATGGCTGCGACTATGTGCAACCCTGTTCAGCTAGATTCCGTCCCGGATTTGGGGGCTGGCTCGCGAGTGATTGGCAATCCCGAAGTTAATTGAAAAACGGCTGATCGGCCGACCGTCGCCCACTTCCGCTTGATCTCGGTGGCCAATCCGGAGAGACGGTTATCGAGAATGTGAGCGCCCTTTCGCGCGTTGCTTTGGGCTGCGTGCGACGGATGCCTTGGGGATGAAAACGTCAGTGGGAAGTTTGAACCGAGTGCTCAATTTCCGCACTTGTTCTAAGGTGAGATTTCGTTGTCCGGTCATGAACATCGAAACGGCGCTTTCTGAACCAAATTGAGGAATGAGGTCGCGCTGTGTTAGATGTTGCTGTTCAATGAGAAATCGGACAATTGAAACCGGATCAGCCTTGGGCACGGAGTAATGCTCTTCCTCGTAACGTTCCACAAGCAAGGTTAGGAGTTCGATTGCCTCAACTTCAGAGCTCGAAGGATTTTCCAGCGCCGTTAGTTGGAAAAGAGCATCAGTATACATTTCGAGTTCTTCATCGTTGTGTATGACGCGCGGGGCGCCATGCGCAATCATTTCCGCCGGGTTTGCGAGAACTGTGCTCATTATTTTCCGTACCTCCTGTCCCAGTTGCTGCGATTGTCGTATTCCTTATGCGTCAAGAAAGACCGGATGTAGACATGCCCTTGCGTTTGCCTTTGCTTCGTCGTCTTCGCATAGTGGATGACAGTTACAAGCCTGTACCGGTTGTGCCTAATATTAAAGATGACGTAGCCTTCTACCGAATCGGCATCTTTGAACGTTCTGCGGACCTCATCAAAATTGTGCCAGCGAACCGCCTCGACAACGGCCGTCCAGGCTGTAATTTCGTTCGCTGCATCTGGGTAGGTTTCCATCGCCTCTCTCAGGTGCTTACGCGTAACGATATGCACCTATCCAGAATACTTCACAATATGTGAAGTCGTCAAGTGGTTTAGCGGAAGCTGAATCTGGTCAGTTATATGCCCTAGAATCTATGACCTGATTGATTGCACTTGTTTATGCAGAGCCCCCTCTGTAGGGTAAAAAAAAGCGATTTTCACCAAGAAACTTGTCTTCAGTCCGCCGCTTTGAGTTTCTCCAAATATGTACTGTATGCATTGCGAACTGAGGCTGGGTCGGGGGCTTTTTGGTCGTAGAGGATGACAGGTTTGATGAAGGCGTCCATGGCTTCATCTATGTCTTCGAACAATTTAGGGTTTGTCTGCTTAAGACCGTGCTCTCAGGTTTCTTCGGCTTGGTCCCATACTCTAGCGAGCACACGGCCCAAGCTGGCAGCGGTCTCGATGTCTTTGTTTTCGAAAGACTCACACGTGAGCCGCGCCAGGGCCTTGTACGCTGCAGTTTTCGTGTTATCCAGGCGCGTGCCGCCTGCGGCTGCACCGTCGGGCGACAACAAGCTAAGCCCCATTACGGCTACGGCAAAGCAGACTTGCGATAGGAAAGGCACTTTGTGGGCTTCGAACCTACTCACTGTGTCTGTCTCCAGAGGAAATGCGAGCTACGGGCCGCAGAATATCCCACATGTATATGCAAGCGGAAGGTCAGAAATGTACCAGAGCTAATCCAAAATAAAATCGAGCGGTCCTCAGCCTGCAAGCGGTAAATCGCGCTTCCACCCAGGTCACGAAACGACGTTCGGGTCCTCTGATGCGATGAGTTCTCTTACGACAGCAATACCGGCCTTATGACGCAGTTTCTCCGTTGCCCCTTATTCCCGCATCGGCATTAACGGCGGTTTTGCCTTTTGCTTACGCCTTTGGCCGACGCAACAGACGGGCAGGAATTCAGCGGAGGAAGTCAACCAAAGCACCATAACCTCCAGCTAAAGCCTTGCGGTAAACCGCCGCAGCAGAGGCGACATCCTGTAGTGCAGTGCCCGTGGAATCAAAAATAATGATTTCATTTATTGAAGTGCGGCCTTGTTTCTTGCCGGCGACAATTTCCCCCAACTCGGCATGCACGTCCTCCTTGCGCATCCCCGCTTCCATTGCATGGTGCAGTTCTCCGACCTCAGCGCATTGGTCAACAAGATCTACCACGACTGTATTAGCCTTGAGTAGTTCCGGATCGAGCTCTTGCTTTTCCGGACTGTCAGCTCCCATTGCAGCTATGAACGTCCCTTTGGCAACTTGCGTGTTCCAGAGAAATGGATTCCGTGAAGGTGTACAAGTAACGCAAACATCGCTTCTCCGAATGGCCTCACCGGTGTCTTCCGCAACGAGCACCTTAAGGCTGAGCTCTTTCGACATTTGTGCCGCGAAGGACTCCGCATTGTTCCTGTCCTGGTCAACCGCATATACAAGCCTTAGAGGCAACGCCGATCTGAGGCCATGCAGCTGAATGCGTCCCTGAGTTCCACATCCGAAGATGGTTGCGACTTGGCTTTGAGGTCGGGCCAAATGACGAGCAGCAATGGCTACAGCTGCTCCGGTACGTTTGAGCGTGATTTCAGTAGAATCCAAAACGGCCAATGGATAGCCATGATCTCCATCGTAAAGTATGACTAAGCCTCGGATGTTAGGCAGCGACAAGCGCGTCATGTTTTGAAAGAATCCACTATTCGCTTTTATCGCGACGTACCTGCGTTCGAGCTCCAAGCCCCCGGCTTTGATGTGAAACTCGCCCTCGTTCGAACAGAGGTGCATGAGCGCAGGCTTGAGGGCTTTGCCCTCGCCGTGCAAACGAAACGCATTCTCTACGGCAGTTATGGTCTCGTCGAGCGTCAGCAGTTTCGCCACTTCGCTTCGATTTAGCAGTAGCGTGCCCGCACCTATCATTGCTCCTCCCGAGGTTCATGGCTATACTCTTGTGCATTGTCAGAGGCTCATTCTGCCTTAAGAAGATGGTCGCGAAAAATCCACAATGCAGCTTTCCTGGTTCTCAAGCAACCATTCGAGCCCAAAAAGCTCACGCCGCGATTTTTTAAGAAAGTTCCTTCGCAATCAGAATGGTACCGTCCGCCTGCATTGAGGTTTCCAGCAGGGCGCTGTCACGTAGACGGCGAGCATACGCGCGGCGCACGTAGCCATACACTGGCAAACCTGAAAGAGTCAAGAGAACTCCCGCCAAAGACCCCACTGGGCGCGTCTTAAGAGTGCTGAAAAGCAGCCAGATCGCAAAGACTACAAAAGTTAACGGAAATAAGGGATAGCATGGTGTCCTATACGCAGTTGCTTGCGCTCGCACCTTGTGCCGCAAAAGGAAGATAGAAAATCCAGCCAATCCGTAGAAAATCCAAGATGTAAAGATGACATAATCCGTAAGCTGATCAAAGGTGCCTGAGATTGCAAGCAAGCACGCCCATGCTGCTTGCAGACCAATCGAAACCAACGGCACTCGAGTGCGGCCGTTGATCGCACCTACACTAGGAAAGAAAAGCCCATCGCGAGCCATTGCAAATGGCACGCGAGCAGAAGTTAAAATTGTGCCGTGCAGAGCGCCAAGTGTCGAAATGATAAAAATTACTGAGATAAGTTTTAGCCCGGCAGACCCGGCGATTTCGAAAGCCACTCGGCTGGCCACCGGCAACGCGTCCGGGTACTGTGTTGAGCTTGACGTGGCGATCTGAGAGGCTGGCAATTGGATGAAATAAGCCAGGTTTGCAAATAAATAAAGGACAAGAACAATGCCCATGCCCACTATCAGGGCCTTCGAAATATTGCGGGAAGGATCCTGAACTTCTCCTGCGACCATGGGCATCTGGTTCCAACCGTTATAGGCCCAGAGTGCCGCTAGCACGGCGGTTGCGAATGCGGAGCTTGTAGATGGGCTTGAAGATGATAGAGCAAGATGGCTCCAGGACGCCGCGTTAGAATATCGGAAGACCGCAACAACTATGGCAACAATACTCAGGCACTTCAACAAGGTAAGAAACGACTGAATATGGCCGCCAATTGCTACCCCAAGCACATTTACGGCCGAGACTGTTAATATTATGCCAATTGCTATAACCTGTTGTAGGCCGAACTGCCACTTCAATTGGTGACCAAACACATTAAACGTCTCTTGAAGCCACACCGTGTTCCCGGATAGCAGCGCAGAGGAAAAGATCGCGAAGCCGACTCCTAAGCTAGCAATGATTCCGCTCGAGCCGACAAGCAGGCGCATCCAGCCATAACAAAAAGCAACGGCATCGCCATAACTTGCGCGCAAGTAAACGTACTCTCCTCCGGCGTTCGGAAACAGTGTCCCCAATTCCGCGTAAACCATCGCGCCGGCAAAAGAAAAAATCCCTGAGATAACCCATGCGCACAGTACCAGAGAAGCTCGCCCGACTAACTGTGTCATCACTGCAGCTTTCAGGAACACGCCGGTGCCAATAACCGAACCCACCACAAGAGCGGTCGTGGACACAAAACCCAGAGTGCGGGGTAGCCTTATGTCGCCCTCGTGTCCGGTCTCAGCGCGGCTCACAATCCCTCACCAAATTGAACTGTCTTCTGTCGAGAAGCAATTCGCGAAAGTACTTCGATTCAGTAAATCAACCGCGGCTAGTGAGTCGCGATTACGCCGTCGATCCATTCTCTGTAGTAGGAAACGCGGACATGGTAGCTGATCTCGCCATAAATTCCAGGCCTAAACTTGGAAAGCTCTCCTTGCCAAAACTTCCAATCAGCAAGTCCTACCAGTTTCCAAACTCCGTTTTCCTCCATTAGGACCGGTCCACCGCTGTCCCCATCCCCAAGCATCCCTTCAAGTGGCTCGGCATTGGGCGGAGCATCAAAACGATATGCCAGCCATTTCCCATCGGCTTTGATAATACGGTTGCACGCGCGCCGCAGTTCACCCCGATGCGGTGAGTTGGGATATTGGCCAACTGCCCCATTTCCGGTCGCACCTTTGCCATATATTTTCACGAGCTTTCCGAGTTCGTTCGATCCGTCATAACGGAGCAGCGGCCTGACGTCTTCGATCGGCTCGGCTAATTTCAGCAGAGCAATGTCATCGTTTGCTTCAAGGGCAGCCATCAACGGGGCAGCATCCCCGGACATTGACAGGAGATTCTTAGATGGCATTTTAAAACCAGGGTTGACGACCATCATGCTAACTGCTCGGCGCTTCCCATTGATTTCGACAAATTTCGGGGTGCCCCACCGCACCGCGTGCCCAGCAGTAACCACCCATTGTTTAGAAATAAGAACGCCGTGGCCTTCCTCGGGCAAATCCGCCAAAGCAGGAATATCCGATCCGGCAACACGATAGCGGGCGTCAGGGACGTCATCTCTAATCACGATTGCGCCTGAGTTCGGCGCTGCTGCAATCAGTAACGCGGCGATGAGATGGCCAATTTTCATCGATTCACTTGTTCTAGCCAATGTTTTCAGCCATATCTAACATTCAATAACGTTCACGGCTAGGCCGCCCAGAGAAGTTTCTTTGTACCGCGCTTGCATGTCGCGTCCTGTTTGTAGCATCGTGCGAATAACCTGGTCTAAGGAAACCTTGTGTTCGCTGTTTTCGATCATGGCCATCCTGGTTGAACATATGGCTTTCACTGCTCCAAACGCATTTCGCTCTATGCACGGGATCTGAACCAGCCCCGCAACTGGATCGCAGCTCATGCCCAACGTATGTTCCATTGCGATCTCGGCGGCATGTTCGATCTGCTCGTTGCTGCCTCTTAGCGCCGCGACTAGTCCCGCAGCCGCCATTGAACAGGCGACTCCGATTTCGCCCTGGCATCCAACTTCAGCCGCCGAAATGGAAGCGTTTAGTTTGTACAGATGCCCTATAGCTCCAGCAGTAAGAAAAAATCGCAGAATGCCTTCGTCCTCTGCCCCCCGAACAAACTTCGTGTAGTACTGCACTACCGCGGGGATGACTCCAGCGGCACCGTTTGTGGGCGCGGTCACCACGCGATTCCCCGCCGCGTTCTCCTCATTAACAGCGATGGCGAACAGGCTGACCCAATCCATCTGCGACAATGGATCTGCGGCGCCCGAATCTGCAATGGCCGAATAGATGTTCGGAGCTCGCCGACGGACATTGAGTCCGCCTGGAAGTATTCCCTCTGTGCGTAATCCCCGCAAGATGCAATCTTGCATTACGCCCCACAATCGGAACACGCCATTTATCACGTCGTCACGAGTTCGATGTGCCTCCTCATTCGCCAAAACAAGCTCCCAAATAAGTTTCTGGTGTGTTTTGCCTAGCCCTAAAAGCTCTTCAGCAGAACTAAAGGGATACGGAATTGGTTCAGATGCCAGGCTTCGCTGATCCACATCTTCTTCCTCCGCTAGGATGAAACCGCCGCCAATGGAGTAGAAGATCCTGGCGCTCAAGACAGTTGCATCACGGCGATATGCAGTGAAGCGCATGCCGTTGGCGTGACGCGGCAGGGTTTCATGTTTATGAAAAATGAGGTCCGCTTCTTCATCAAAACCTATAGCGTGTTTTCCCAACAAGTTCAGGCGTTTATCTTTGGAGATCTTTATGATTCTGGTTTCTATGGTTAGTGGATCGATGCGATCGGGGTCCTCCCCAGATAATCCGAGTAGCACTGCGCGGTTGGTCCCATGGCCTTTGCCGGTCAAAGCCAAGGACCCGTAAAGCTCAACCTTCAGGCACGCTGCGTCGAGAAGCAGACGTTTTGCATCGAGCTCACACACGAATCTTTTGGCAGCTCGCATCGGCCCAACCGTATGCGAACTCGATGGTCCTATGCCAATCTTGAATAGATCAAAGATGCTTAACACTGACCGACACCCTGAGTTTTTTCATGTCCGCGGCAGACACATTCGCGTCCGCTCGGCTTTCTAAATCATAAGATCGCCGCCATTTATATCGAATGCGGCTCCAGTAATATATTGTGAATTGTCAGAGACCAGAAATAGCACTAACTGGGCTACCTCTTGGGGCTCGCATAGACGCGAGATCGGGAATCCACTGACTATCGATGTCAGCTGCTGGGGCTGAATATTGCACTGCACCATTTCGGTATTGACCAGGCCGGGGCAAACTGCGTTCACACGTACATTGTATTTCGCTGCCTCCTTTGCGAACGCTCTGGTCAGTCCGAGCACGCCAGCCTTTGCAGCGGTGTAGTGAACCCCTCCCAGGGTGCTGACACTTTTGCCCGCGGTAGAAGCCATATTTACGATTACCCCGGCACGGCGATCAGCGAAATGGGGGAGGACCGCCTGAGAGCAAAGGAATGTGCTTTTTAAATTCGCATCCAACACCAGATCCCATTCCTGCTCCGAAATGTTCGGCAAGCGAGTCGATCGCAGCACTCCAGCATTGTTAATAAGCACGTCTATCCGGGAAAATTGTGCCAGCGTTGAGAATACCAATTCACTGACGAAACGGCTGTCGGTTACGTCAGCAGTGGCCGCAGTTGCTTTCCCGCCACCGTGTTGAATAGCTGCGGCAGTTTCGAGGGCCTTTGTCTCTGCGATGTCGTTAACAACAACTAAGGCCCCCTTCTCCGCGAACAAAGTTGCAATTGCGCGGCCAATTCCTTGTGCGGCACCGGTTACGATTGCAACTTTACCTGCTAGTTCCTTTGCCGGGCATCCTTGCTCCTCAGCTTTATACATATTCCCACGCAGGAACTCAAAAATTAACCTTCAAAGCGAATTGCACGATCCGTGGCGAAACTACGGTTCTGTGAATTTGCCCGAAAGTCGAGTCAGAAAAATTTGTGTCTGGATTTCCAAATTGCGGAGTGTTGAAAGAATTGAATGCTTCCGCACGAAACTCCACGTTTGCAGATTCATTCGGCCATTTGACACCAATGTGCCTGATCAATGCGAGATCGACATTCTGTTGCGCCGGGCCATGGACAATGCCCGGCCGGGTATTGCCAAACGCTGTTCCGATGCCATCCGATCCGATGATGGGATACTGATGGGTGAAGCAGCCCGCATTGATATACCTATTCAATTTCGAGGTTACAGATCCCGGGTTATTGACTTGAGACAAGCTGCACCCAGGTGTTAGTTCAGCGAAATCCCCGCCGAAGGAGTTAATGCCGAAAACATTGTTGACATTAGCGTCGGTTACGGTCAGCAGATCCCCAGATTGAACAGTTACCACTCCGGCGAATTGCCAGCCATTCACGACATCCTGAAGCAGGTGATTCCAATTCTCCGCTTTGGGCGTTTCATACACTCCGCTAAGAACGAATCGATGCGGTCTTACGAACTGATCTGGGCCGTAATCGTGGTGAACGTCAAATTGATTGCCGACTCTGGTGCCATTGGTCTGGTTGATAGAATTGGTTTCGGTGAGAAGATCTCTCGACCAAGTGTAGGCGGCGATAAATTGCAGTCCATGACGGAACCTCTTCGAGAGGCTTGCCTCCCCGGCGTTGTACCACCCCTCCCCGATGGACGCAAATTCTCCAAAGAACGCGGGCGAAAAACCCTCGAGCGGCGTTCTCTGCGCGATGTTAGCGACCGTGTTAGTCGTCACATTGCGTATCGGCTTGGCGGGACTGGCTAGGCCTGCCTGGTCTGGCAAGATCACGGTTTCAAGGTGCGTGGTGCGGCTGCCTATGTAACCTACCTCGAGAAGGAGATCGTGCCCGAGTTCAGTCTGGATGTTGGCGCTGTAGTGCTGGATAGAGGGCGGTCGAAAGTTGGGCGCGAATGCGGTGGGAGCCAGTTGCGTGTTCGGGGAGTATTGGGCTCCGGCGAAGGTGGGGAATGTAATATTCCCAGCAAAAGGACTGGCGAGGCTTAGGCTTGGTTGTGATAAGCCGCGCGAAGTGGCCCAAGGAGCGTCAAACAGTAGTGGAATGATCGCCTGCCCAGTTGGTTTTTGATGGAAAAGACCCCAGCCTGCCCGAAATACATACCGGTCCGACCGAGGCAGTCGCCATGCCAAGCCCACTCTCGGGTTGATTGTATTCTGTCCTTGTCCATTGATCGCGAGTGTGCCAGCACCATTGCGCACGACGCCAGCGGGCGGCACGCCTGGGTAGTTACTTGCAACCACAAAGCCCTGCAAAGTTCCAGCAGCAGGCGGATTTGGGTTGGCGAGATTTATATCAAAGTTGCTGTTGCGCCCATTTCGCTCTCCAAGATCCCCCAATCGTTCGAATCGCAGCCCCAAATTCACGGTTAGCCGGTTCGTGAGCTTGATGTCATCCTGACCGTAGGCATTCACGTCCCATGAGCGAAAGTTACGGCTTAGAATCCCTGGCTGATCCAGCGAAAACAAAACATTACTGTTTGGGGTGCCATTACCGCCGCTAGCGATCGCGCCCCCCGGCAAGCCCAACAAGAAATCAGGCCAGCTTCCAAACTGCATGCCGGCAGGCTCTACAAATTTTGGATAGTCAAGATCGTCGCGCTCCGCTCCTGCTCCAATTCGCAACGTCTGCTTTCCGAAAGACCAGGCGATGTTGTCCTGAAGCGTATACTGGTTCTGTCCAATCGGAACGATCTGGCCATTACCGCCCACTCCAATCGATCCTAGAATGGTTAACACGGGTGGAACGCTTGCATCAATGGGTGGAATCGTAACGCCTACTTGCGGCCAAGAAAAGACATCTGTCTGTTGAATGGATCCAAATACTCGGTTGTAGCCGATCACCACTTGGTTGAGTAGTCTCGGGGAGATCAGATACTCGTTCGAAAGACTTACGTTCCGGAACTGCTGCGGCACGTTTGTCGGGACGCCCGGAATGGCCGAGCCTCCCAAGAAAGGATTATTCATCGTCAGGGTTTCATTGCTATTCACAAAAAAGAAGCGCTCTTGCCACTTGCTCTTTAATGACTGGCTCCAGTCCAGATTAGCCATATACTGGTCCTCGTTGAAGGGACACGGAGCACTAATCGAAGAGCTGCCAGCGATGGCCGCTGTAGCAGGATCGCTTGCCAGCGCGGCATTGACGCTCTGAGCAGAAGGAATTAAGTATTGGCCATTCGCAAGTTTGAACGTCAGTAACGCCAGAGCCTGGGGACTGATATTGGACCCATCAGGCGCCACTGTCTCTCCTGTCGCAGTGCCTGTTTGTTGCTGATAAAAAGTGGGTGCGCCAGCAAGCAAACTACCTAAGCCCGCCGGTGTACGATTGGAGTTGGTAAGAGCCGGCTCCACAAACGTAGTAGAGCACTGCCCTGATACTCCATTCGCCTGTCTGGTTCCTTGGTAAGACGTAAAGAACGTAAGTTTATTTTGGAGAATTGGCCCCCCCACCGTAAATCCGAATTGGTTCTGCCGCAGAATGGGCCGTGGCTGCTTGTTCTGCTTCAGAAAATAATCGTTTGCGTTCAACGCGTTATTTCTGAAAAACTCAAATAATGCACCGTGAAAAGTGTTCGTTCCACCTTTAGTAACTACGTTGACATTGGCGCCTCCAGCCCGACCGTATGAAGCATCGTACGCGGCGGTTTGCACCTTAAACTCCGCGATAGTGTCGGGATTCGGGATTGGCCATCCAGCGCTATTAAACGAGCTTTGTTCAAGGTCATTGACGTTGGCGCCGTTCATCTGGAAGGTATTGTCCATGACTGTTGCGCCGCCGACTGAAATCGCTCCTTCAGATAGCACATATCCGCCATTGCCCCTGCCGATGTCCCCGGCGTTTGTAACATCTGTGGAAACTCCTGACGACAAACCAATAATTTGCGTATAGTTGCGGGTAACAAGTGGCAGGCTCTCAATCTGTTCCTCGCTTGTTACGTTTCCTAAACTGCTGGTTTCGGTCTGTAGCACCTGGGCACCAGCGGAAACCTCAACGGTCTCGCTTGCGCTTCCAACCCCGAGTGTGACATTTAGGGCCTCAGTCTCAGTTACATGAACCTTAACATCGGTATATTTTGCGTCCTTGTAGCCGGTTTTGCTGACCTCAAGCATGTAAGCGCCCGGCAAAAGTAAGTTTGCCGAGAAATTGCCTTTGCTCGTGCTGTGCAGCACGCGCGAATCTCGAGTCTCCTGGTTCGTTATCCTTATTGTTGCGTCTGGAATAACGGCGCCGGTAGAATCCGTAATTACACCAGCGATTGCTCCGGTTCCGGCGTTTTGTGCAAACACGATGGGCGAAGTGAGCACAAAAGTTATTACTACAAAAAAGAGGCATCTTGCCTGGGACATGCAACCCTCCCTGTGGTGGTTCGGTTCCTGGAAAGCACTTGCTAATCGAGGCATGTTCTCGCATCGGCGGCGTTCGTGAACTCAATTATTATCAAATCTTCTCATCGGCTTTTGCGGGCGTGGGAACCCCAGTGGGTTTTGCTCAGCATTATTCCGAAGTGCAAACGGTTACGGTTCTAACGAATGGTCTGCCCAAGCCGCTCGATCCGCGGTGCGGTAGGCGTGGCGATCCACAAAATCAGCAATCAACGATGGCTTTATGGTTCCCTCATGCACCAACGCCGACATTGCTGTGATTGCGATACTTTTTGAATCTATTTCGAAAAAACGACGTAGCGCCGCACGCGTGTCGCTTCTGCCGAACCCATCGGTTCCCAGGGTGATATAGCGTCTGTGAATCCAGGTTCTGATCAGATCCGGCACAGCGCGTACGTAATCAGAGGCAGCAACGACCGGGCCCTCCGTCCCGTCAAGGCACTGTTCAATCCAGGTCAACTGCGGCTCACTGCTAAGGCGGAATTGCCGATCGCGCTCAATTTCCAAGGCCGATCGCCGCAGTTCTGTGAAACTTGTGACGCTCCACACATCCGCAGCAATACCATAATGCTCCAGCAGTTCACTTGCCGCCAGAGCCTCTCGCAGTATTGTCCCGGAGCCCAGCAACTGCACGCGTGGCGCTCGGCTCTGGCCCATGCAAGCCTTTCCGGAATCAGCTCCTACGCTGCTAATTCTGCCGCGATCTCCAGTCGAGGACGGACTCGATCGCAACAAGTACATGCCTTTGACAATGCCGTCCTTCATGGCAGGTGGAACAGAAGGGTGGAGATACTGCTCGTTGTAAAGCGTGAGGTAATAAAAAACGTCATCCTGCCTTTCGAGGATGGTCTTGAAGCCATGCTCTAAAATCACCGCCACCTCGTATGCATAGCAGGGATCATAGGCGCGGCAGTTAGGAATCGTTGACGCCATCAGGTGGCTGGTGCCATCCTGATGTTGCAAGCCCTCACCAGACAGTGTTGTGCGGCCAGCCGTAGCCCCGAGTAAGAACCCGCGAGCTCGAGAATCAGCCGCAGCCCAAAGCAGATCTCCGGTTCGCTGAAATCCGAAGATGGAGTAGAAGATGTAGAACGGCAACATCGGCAATCCATGATTGCTGTACGAGGTCGCGGCGGCAATCCACGATGAGAGAGCGCCCGCCTCGGTTATTCCTTCTTCAAGAATTTGCCCATCCTTCGCTTCTTTGTAATGCAGGAAATTCGCCTTGTCTTCCGGCTCATATAGTTGCCCGGCAGGGGAGTAAATGCCGATTTTCCTGAACATCGATTCCATACCGAAAGTGCGCGCTTCATCGGCAATTATAGGCACCACGAATTCGGACAGGTCCTCCAGTTTCAATAATCCATTTAGCATGCGTACAAACGCCATGGTGGTTGAAAATTCACGAGCTTCTTCTTGAAATGCAAATTGAGCGAACGCCTGGGCTGCCGGACCTTTTCGACTTTCGACTTTCAAAGATCTTTCCGGTACAAAACCCCCGAGCTCCTCTCTACGCAAGCGTAGATAACGCATCTCCCGGCTGTCTCGAGGAGGACAATAGAATTGGGCTTTCTCGGTGTCTTCGTCAGAAATAGGCAATTCGAATCTGTCCCGAAACGCTTTGAGCGCTTCCTCGGTGAGTTTCTTCTGCTGGTGCGCTGCAATACGGCTTTCAACCCAGGGGCCGAGTCCATATCCTTTCTTTGTCTGCGCTAGGATTACAACCGGACTTCCAGTGGAGTGAGTAGCAGCTTGAAATGCTGCATAAATCTTGATCGGATCGTGCCCGCCTCGGATCAGCGCGTCGATTTCTTCATCCGTTAGCTGTGAAACAATGTCACGCAATTCCTCATACTTATTGAAAAACTCGGTGCGATTGAAGTCTGCGCCCCTAGAACCATAGCTCAATAGTTCTCCATCGATGGTTTCAGCCAATCTTTTTAGAAGTATCCCGCCCGGATCGCGCGAAAAAATGGCATCCCAGTTCGAGCCCCAAAGCAACTTTATAACCTTCCAACCCGCCCCGCTGAACACACGTTCCAATTCTTGGATGATGGATCCATTTCCGCGCACGGGCCCATCTAGCCGCTGAAGATTGCAATTCACGACGAAAATCAGATTGTCAAGGCACTCCCTGGATGCCAGCGACAAGCCAGCGAGCGATTCCGGCTCATCCATTTCCCCATCTCCAACGAAGGCCCACACCTTTCTATCCGTGGGCTCGATGAGACGACGATGCTCGAGATAACGCATAAATCGAGCCTGGTACACCGCTGTTAATGGGCCAAGGCCCATGGAGCCGGTTGGGAATTGCCAGAATTTGGGCATCAGCCATGGATGGGGGTACGAGGACAGGCCCGCGCCGCCTACCTCCCGGCGAAAGTTGTGCAGCTGTTCTGCCGTTAGTCTTTCTTCAAGGAAAGCTCGCGCATAAATTCCCGGAGCTGAGTGGGGCTGGAAAAAAATCAGGTCTGCAGTTGCCTTAGGCCCCGTGCCTCTGCTTCCGCGAAAAAAATGGTTAAATCCTACTTCAAACAAATCAGCGGCTGAGGCATAACTTGCCAGATGACCCCCTAATTCCATACCGTCACGGTTGGCGCCTACAACCATAGCGAGAGCATTCCAGCGCACGATTGAAGTTATTCTGCGTTCAAGTTCGATGTCTCCCGGGTATTCAGGCTGCTGATCAAGCGGGACTGAATTGACGTAGGGAGTGTTGAGGGCAGGTTTCAGATTCACGCCAAGTGACCTTGCGCGAACATGCAGCTTCTGTAGTATTTCTTCACAAACTTGCGGTCCTCCAAATTCGAAGGCTTCGTCAAATGCTTCGAGCCATTCACGCGTTTCGGCTGAATTGATGTCCTCAACAATCATAACTAACAGTCCAGCTAAAAAGCCGAAGTCATGCTCGCCCCGTCACGAGCCCTTCCCCGTCGGCTGATACTCGTTTTTGTAAATTGCTCCCCCCTTCATCACAAAGCGCACGTGCTGTAGCAGTGTGACGTCTGCTGTTGGATCGCCGTCCACCGCGATCAGGTCTGCCCACTTTCCGGCTGCAATGGTCCCTACTTTGTCCGACCAGCCTAGTAGATCAGCGGCATTGACAGTCGCAGTACGAATTGCCTGAATTGGCGACATTCCTAACCTCACGTACACTGCCAGCTCGTGTGCATTCATGCCGTGAGGGTAAATGGACGCGTCGGTTCCAAGCGCAATTTTTACTCCCGCATCGAATGCACTCTTCACGTTGCGGTGCGCTTCAATTGCAACCGATTTCATTTTCTTAACGACGTAGTCTGGCGCGTTTAACTTTTCAACGTTTTCGAGCCACCAATCGATTTGGAAAAGCGTTGGAACCAAGTAGGTCCCGTTCCGCTTCAAAGTGGCCACCGCCTCCGCGTCCATCAGCATTCCATGCTCGACGGAGTCAACACCGGCTTCAGAAGCCCAAATTACCCCTTGCGCGCCGTGGGCATGAGTTGCAACTTTCCGCCCTAACCGGTGGGCCTCTGCGACTAACACTTTCATCTCCTCAAGTGTGTATTGCGCCGCCCGCGGATCGTCACCCTTAGACATGACTCCGCCGGTAGCGCAGAACTTGATTACATCAGCGCCGTATTTGATAACCTCTCTTACCTTTTGTTGTACACCCGCAACACCATCCGCAACTCCGTCAGAGGTGTGATGAAATTCGAACGGAAGCAGATTATCGTCGCAGTGGCCTCCCGTCGCACCAATTGCAGGCCCACTTACGAACATACGCGGGCCAGTGACATCTCCATCGTTAATGGCGTCCCGCAATGCAACATCCGAATATCCTTGAGCTCCTACATTCCGAACCGTCGTGAAACCAGCTTCTAGAGTAACTCTCGCGTTCTTAGCGCCTCGCAGCGCAAGCCGGGGTATCGACGATTCAAGGCTGGCAAGCCCTAAACTATCCGGATCGTTCGTCAAATGCGTATGCACGTCAATCAGGCCGGGCAGAACAGTGGCGCTTGGGAGATCAATGACAACTGCCCCGGGAACGTCCATCAAAGGTTGCACAGCAACAATCCTGTCATCTTCTACAAGAATTTGCTGATGTTCGAGAAGGCCACCAGTCTCTACGTCCAATATCTTTTGAGGCCGAATGACGATCCGCTTTGGACTTTTCGTAGGAGCCAACGATGCTGCCGGCGAAAAGAGTGCGGCCGCAAGAAGCACATATACCACAGGGCAGATCGCCAGTTTAGTTGGCGAACTATTGCGAATGTTTCTCCAACTGATCAGAAACTGCATCGATTGCGCTCGCATAATTCTGTAGAACTGCTGCCACTCTGGCAACTTCATCCTCCGCCTCTTTGTAATGCCTTTGTTCGATCGCCTCTCGTATGCCTGGAAAAGTTTTGGCTTCGTACCCAGTGTAGTAACCTGGAGCATAGATCAGATTTTTGTACCATGGCCGCCGCGGTAGGCCGGATTCACTAATAAGGCTGCGCTGTGCTTCGATCAGCTGCGCATTAAGCTTCTGAAGACTTTCTAATGAAGGAGGATCTTGATTGGACAGAAATTGGGTGATGGCCTTGCCGTACCTCGCCGCGCTACGGCTGAGCGTGAATTGCGAGTTATCAAGAGGGGCAAAATTGAGAAAAGGAGCTTCATCTTCTTTCTTCGGAGGAACGATTGGTGCGCGAGGGTCGGAAATCGCGCTGTACATACCTTCATCGAGATTTCGGTTTCGCTCACGAATTTCATCCTGCTGGTGTTTGAGCAAAGTTTTCAGCTCGGCGGTATATTTGCTAAGCGTTTCGGCAAAGTCACTGAAGTCGTAGGGGAGAATATCCGCATCTGCAAAACGCAGAACCATGGTGCCAACCGTTTGAGCCAGCAGTTGGCCGTAAACGAATTGCGTGTCGGAGAAGTGAGTGAACCAATAGAAATCATCATAGACAGAATGATAAACACCATCTTTATCTTCGCCGTCATAAGCAACGTTTAGCGACGGAATACCGAGATGGTGTATAAACGCCGTATAGTCGCTTCCCGAGCCCAATGCACCTATACGAAGGTCACGGCGCGTCCGCGCTTCTGACTTTGTGTTCTCATCTCCCTCGTCCAATAGCAAGCGACGCGCTTGGCTGCGTTTCCATACCGAAATGTTTGTTTCCGGGTCGTTAATGTCGCGAGCAACTTCGTTCACAAATCTTTCGAGAGAATGCGAACCGTCTACCACTAAATATCCGCGGCCATACCCGTCAGTGTTTACGTAGATTGCGGCATTCCGGTTGAGCGTGTCTGTATGGTACTCAGCCCACTCCGTCGAACCTAGTAAAAATGGCTCCTCGCCGTCCCATGCGCAATAAACAATGGTTCGCCGCGGTTGCCATCCTTGGCCCACCAACCGTCCGATCGACCGAGCTTCTTCTAGAAGAGCAATCTGGCCAGAAATTGGATCTACCGCACCATTGACCCAGGCGTCATGATGATTTCCGCGAATGACCCATTGATCGGGAAAATCTCGTCCCGCAATCTTTGCGATCACATCGTATACAGGTTTTATATCCCAGTTCGATTCGACGGCCATATGCACCTTGGCAGGTCCGGGGCCAACGTGATATGTCATACCCAAGGCACCCCGAAAGCTTTCAGGTGCGATGCGACCGCCTATTGCTGCCAAGATCGGCTTGGCGTCTCCATATGACAGCGGCAGTACAGGAATTCGTGTTATGGTCTTTGCATCTCTTATATCAAGCCGCTTTACGCTACCTATTGCACCGACACCTGGCGTAAGTGGGTCACCAGGATAAAAACTCATGTCCAGCACGCTTCCTCTTTCGACTGAGTTCTCGTTCCTCATGCCGCCCGCCGGAAACACGTCGCTTTGAAAATAGCCGTCTTCCCTGGGATCAGAATAGAGAATGCATCCAATTGCGCCATGCTCAGCGGCGAGCTTCGGCTTGATTCCTCGCCATGATTTGCCATACCGAGCTATCACGATCGCGCCGGACACGGAGACTCCAAGGGAGTCCAACGCTTTATAGTCAGCCGGCAGTCCGTAGTTCACATACACCACGGGGCCAGTGACATCGCCATCAATCGAATACGCATTGTAGGACGGGAGTTGTTCGCTCTGTTGATATGACGTTGGGTCCCCTTGTACCGGAGGTTCCTTCATTTTCGCGACGTAATGCGCTGGGGCAACCAGCTCTACCAGCCGCTTGCGAGGAGTAGGGAAAAGTACGTCAAATGTTTCTATTTCTGCATGCCACCCCCATGCGCTAAACTGGGATTTAATCCATTCAGCGTTCTCACGATCGTAAGGCGATCCCACGTGATGCGGGTGTGCACTGAGGCGCTCCATGGTCTGCCGCAATACCTGTCCATCAGGCAGTGCGCGAAAGCGGGATTCCCAGTCGCTTTCGGATCGCCGGGTTTCAGGCCGGAACCCTGAGGTCCTCTCTGAGGCGTCTGTAGCGGCTAACGGCAAAAGCAGGGGCACGCAGGACAAACCAGCCAACACGCACAGCTTACGAACGAAGTCACGCCAGGGATGCAGGTGGTGCCGCGGGTGCCCGTTAGTTTTTCGTCGCTCCATTTTTCATCGCTCGCATAAGCGGCACAATCTACATCAGCCCTCACCGGTCTGGCCGCGTGTCTACCGAGACTCTTCCCAATTCGCCATAAGATGTAAGTGCGAAGTGATCATGATCTTCTATCGTTTGAGCTGTAATCTCGCCTGATAGCTTGCCATTCCGCAGATGGAGATCCAACCGGACGGAATGTGGATACAACCGAGCGTCAGCGGTCGGTATCGTTCCAGCAAATCTGCCTCTAAGATCTCCATCCTTGAAGCTCAGCTCTTTTACCTCCGCATCAGGCTCCGTGCCCAGCTTCACCTTGGCTTCTCCATCTGGACTGACGACCAGCTTCATATCAAGCGTCTGTTCCCATGTTTTGACCTCACCCTCCCACACGCCGACCAGCTCTTGGGGCGGGTTAGCCAGCTTCGGAAAGTTATCTGGCTCTTGTTTTCTCCGCTTAAGATCCTCCCGAATGGCGGTTGTAAATTCTGGCAGCACCGATTCGGCTATTTGCGCAGCTATTTCGTCGACATCGTGGCTGCGGCTGTTCGCCAGCACGACAATTGCTAAGTCCTGCTTCGGATAAAGGTTTAGCACGGTCGAAACGCCGGGCATACCCCCGGTGTGTGAGACCTTCGCAAACGGCTTATCAAGATCATTCACGAACCATCCGAAGCCGTAATCTTTCTCACCATGAGGGGGAGTGGCAACCCTCTGCATCTGGTCAATCGTTGAAGGTTGTAAGATTTTCCGTTGCCCGCGGATCTCGTCTTTCAACTGAAACATTCCAAACCGAATCAGGTCGTCTGCGCTCGAGTAAATGGCGGACGCTGCACGGTGATCAAAGTCATAATTCGGAAGCGGTAATTGCTGTGAGTCGTAACGAACCGCGAGCCCCTTTTTTGCAACGGAACCAATCGCGACGAAACTGTCACCCATGCCAAGCGGTAGAAAGACTTCCCGGGTCATGAAGTCAGCATATGTCTGTCCAGACACGCGGCTGATTAGCTCACCCAGAATACCGTAACCTAGGTTGGAGTACTCAAAAACTTCGCCTGGAGGATTTACAAGAATTCCATACCGGCGAATTGTCTGCTCCATAGGAGCAAGCTGCTCGTCGGTGTTCTCGTAAAAAAAATGATAGTGAAGAGGCAGGCCGGAAGTATGGCTGAGAACTTGGCGAATGCTGGCTCTGGAAACATCTCCAGCCAATCCGGCTATCTTAACGTCCCCCAAATAATCATTTATTGAGTTGTCTAGACCTACCTTGTTTCGCTCGACCAACGTCATCAAACCGGTTGCAGTGATGGGTTTCGATATGGATGCCAAAGAGTAGGGTGTGTGCGGAGTTGCTAATTGCGACTTCTCTCGGTTGGCTGAACCAAACCCTTCTTCCCACAGAATGTGCCCATCCTTGGCCACTGCTACCGCAACCGACACAACTTTATGATCGTTGATCTTTTGCCGGATACCGCTTTTTACGGATTCGAAGTCGTAATGTGTTCCCGATTGCGTCGAAGCCGCACGCGGCGCCATACAGCTAAGAACTAGAGTTAATGCTAACGCAGTTATGAAGAGCTTCATTAGAAAGTAGCTACAGATTCCAGCCACGGAGCTGGCTTCTATGGGCCTTATGCTTTGTTCAAAGATGTTAAGCAGCTGAAGCGCTGCTACGACAAATACCGTATGCCTGATGAAGGCGTGCCAGCCAATCAATTTTTCTCAATTGCAGGACATTCAGACTACATGAAAAGCCGGATCGATCAAGGCAGTCCGACGCGATGAACCAAGTGCTTGAAACGGCTGTCAGCGCGGATGGGGTCCAAAGCAGGATCGACATTGAGCCACGCTAGCCATTCGGACCGTCCTTTGAAGGCGCTTTCGAACCACCGGAAAGCATCGTTAGTCTTGCCCAACCCGGCATAGATCACCGCAATGTTGTAAGGGGCAACATAACGCTTTGCCGACTGCCGGATCAACAATTTCAGAATTTGCTCCGCTTGCGCGGTATCACCTGAGAGCGCATACGCATGTCCGAGGGAAGCCATAATCCTAGGATTATCATCTAGCAGCGTGGCTCGCTGAAACAACGCCAAAGCCTCAGTATAGTGACCCTGTTGTTCATGCACCCACCCCAAAAACAAATGCGCCGGCCAAAAATTAGAGTCGAGATCCAACGTTTCTTGCAATTGCTGGGTAGCCGATCGATACTCGCGCTTCCAAAAAAGAACTCTCCCAAGTTCCGCATTAAGGCTAAGAGAGAGAGGATCAAGCCTTTGCCCCGCTTTCAGTTCCTCAAGCGCTTCATCAAACTTTTTCCGAGCTGCCAAAAAACGGCCATGCCATAACCGCGATGGAGCATAGAAGGGATTCAGGTAAATCGCTTGCCTAAATTCGATTTCCGCTTTTGACCAGTCCCAGTCATAAAACGCCAGCGTTAATGCGAGCGATGTATGCGCTTCGGCCAAAGTGTCATCGAGAGCCAGCGCCTTCCCTGCAGCTATTTTCGCTTTAGGCATTACTTGATGCGGAGGAATGTACAAATTGGAGATAATATAATACGAATCTGCAAGTCCTGAATATGCCAGCGCGAACTTGGGATCGTATTTTATAGCCGCGTTGAACCATTCGATCGACCTCGTCAGGTTGGGCTGCGTCCATTTATACGAGTAGTAACGTCCTTTCAAATAAGCATTGTAAGCGTCGTGGTGTTCCGTACCGCGTTTCAGTAATCTGCGATGTTCTTGGTCTGATACTCCCAGAGAGAGTGCTTTGAGAGCGTTATTGCAAATGGATTCCAGGACTGACTGCATGTTGCTGTCCTCAAAGTCAGCTTTCCACAACACTCGACCGTCCCTAGCGTCCATCAGTTGCACACCTACGCGCATATTGTGCCGAATTTTCTGAAGCTTTCCGGTAAAGACGAAGTCCGCCCCGAGTTTCCGGGCCTGAGCGCCAGGAGTGCTTTCGGAGTCATAATGTTCGAGAATCGCACTCGTCGGCAGAACTCTGATTTGCTCGATGTTGCTGAGCCGCCCAATAACGGCGTCAGCAAGTCCAACGGCCAGATATTCGACTCCACGCTTTCTGCCCACGACATGAAATGGCAATACTGCTAGAAACTGAACAGTTCCTGCCGCCTGATTGACAGTGGGTGCAATAACCGGCGCCCAAGAATTAGGACTGCTTGCCGAGGACTCGGTCCTCCTAGCATCTCCCGTGAAGCGGTATCCGCTTCCAGGGATAGTTACAATGAGGCTATCTTCTGGCCTGGTTTTGCCTAAAGCCTTCCTCAGCAAGAACACTGTTTGGGTCAGGTTGGACTCCTCTACGACGGTATCCGGCCACAGTAAATGCATCAGTTCGTGCTTTTTTATTTCGCGGCCACTATTTTCGAGCAGGACCAGCAACAGCTGAAACACCTTCGAAGGCAAAGGAACAAGCTCGCCACCGCGCAGTAAGACCCGTCGGACCACATCCAAGCGGAAGTCATCGAACTCGTAAAAGCGAACTAATTGCAATACGACACCTGCTTAGATCAGAAATGAGAAAAATTGAGCCGGGGTATTGTACCCAATACTTAATATGGGCGCGAGTTTCTTTTTTTTAGTCGGCATACATCTGTCTTTGAGCGGCTGATGGCACTGGCAAGTGAATAGGCGGATATGAGAATGAATGAAATTGCTGAGCGGCCCTCAACAGAGCCGGCCTCCCCCCATCTACCCTGTTCGATTGAACGATTAGGGCGCATTGTGACACCTGCACTCGTCATCTACGCTGACGTAGTCGAGGAGAATATTCGGACCACTCTGCGCTTGCTAAATGGTGACCCGTCCAGATGGAGACCACATTTGAAAACGGCCAAGCTCATTTTTACCATGAAAAAGCTTATAAAGTACGGGGTCAACCAGTGCAAATGCGCGACCACTTTGGAGTTAAAAGTGGCATTGGAAGCTGGATTTGATGACGTCTTGCTGGCCTTTCCAGTGTCCGGAGCGGGCGCGCTGCGGGTCGCCGAAATCGCAGCGAGCCATCCAAAGAGGTCGATTTCGGTTCTGGTCGAGAATGCGGACAACCTAGCCATGTGGCAGCCCACCGGCGTGAATATTTTCGTTGACATCAATTCGGGAATGAATCGAACGGGAATTGAACAGTCACGCATAAACGAAATTGTGCAACTTGTGCAGAATATTCATAGTCAAGGGCTTCATTTCAAAGGCCTGCATTATTATGAGGGCCATCTTGGCGACCTCTCGCTTCGCGAGCGAATGAAAGCAGCGGAGGAGTGCTATGGGCAACTAGTAAAGATTGCCCTCGCCATACAGCATCGTGGATACCACATTCCGGAAGTTGTAACATCAGGTACTCCTGCTTTCCCGTGCGCGCTATCCTATACAGAATTTAAAAACTCAGGTTTCTTGCATCGTATGTCTCCGGGGACGCTCGTATATTGCGACGCTCGAAGTCTTCGGCAATTGCCAGAAGAGTTTGACTATAAACCGGCTGCTTTTGTGCTCTCGACAATAGTCAGCCGGCCTTCCGCAGGCCGGGTCACTTGTGACGCGGGCAGCAAAGCTGTCTCAACAGATTTGGGCGACCCTACTTGCGAAGTGGTTGGCCGGCCAGAGCTTACTCCGGCTCATCCCAGCGAGGAGCACCTACCGCTCCTGATCGATGCAGGCTCACCCGCACCCTCATTAGGCGAAACTCTTTACCTGCTGCCCCGCCACATTTGCCCCACTCTCAACAATTTCGATCACGCCTTTGTTGTGTCTGGCGGAGACTTGGTTCTCTTGGAATCCGTCACTGCTCGAGGACACGAATCAGTTCTTATCAAAAACTAATGGATGCCGCTTGACTCAAGCGAATCCACTCGAGCTCAGAGGCAACTCTCGAATTCTCTTGCCAGTAGCAGAAAAGATAGCGTTACAAAGAGCGGGGATGATCAGTGGGACGCCCGCCTCACCTATTCCCGTTGGTGGGCGGTCGCTTTCAGCCAGGTATACATTAGTCTGATATGGCGCCTCGTTGATACGCGCCACGGGATAATCGTCAAAATTCGACTGTTCAATTATGCCGTTATGGGCGGTAATGAGCCCCCTTCTCGCAATGCTGGTGGCAAAAACAGCTGCTCCCTCGAATTGCCGCCGTACGTTGTCTGGGTTGACGATGGTGCCCGCGTCTACAGCAGTGTCGATTCTTAAAATACGGACTCTGTTGTCATCATCGACCTCAATTTGAACTACCGCCGCGACATAACTGAAAGAAACCTGATGAGCGGCGACCCCCATCCCGAAGCCTTTTCCGCGCATTCGCTTCCCCCAACCCGACTTGAACGAAGCCGCGTTGCGGCGGACGCATTCGCGTGTTGCTGGCCAGCGGTCAAGGTGATCTGAGCTAGTTTGTGTCGCAGAGGAGGAACTCTCTGTGACCCATCTACGTCAGCTCATGCT
>Ga0209580_10000176_pt1 | contig 43459 bp, 46 predicted proteins | sample Coa_R1_5_FD_187153 | JGI IMG/M metagenome (GOLD analysis project Ga0209580, IMG submission 187153) | Surface soil microbial communities from Centralia Pennsylvania, which are recovering from an underground coalmine fire - Coalmine... | ecosystem: Environmental > Terrestrial > Soil >... | reverse complement strand
CCCGTGCACATCGTCGGAGATGTCACGTTCTTTGTCCTGATCTGGCCTCGCGACGCAGCCCGCGTGCTGGTGACAGAGGGCGGCGTGGATCAATGGTTTTGGGTGCATGCGACGCAGGCGATTGTTTTCACGCTGCTGGCGCTGGTGGGATTCTGGTACTTGAAAAAACAGGGCGAGCGCGTGCTGGTTGCTGCCTGACGTCAAGCGGTCAGCGAGGGCTCTGGGAAGGGCAGGGCTTTAGCCGTTCCGTGAGGGAGCGTAAAGCCTAGTCGTGAAAGTCAAAGCCCGCACCCTTGCCGCAAAGGGCGCGGCAAGGATGGGACACCGGGCCGCCCAGCGATCACATAGTCTCGAACGATTTGGGAAGGTTTACGGGGCATTCACGGCAGCAGGGGCGTCAGAGGGAAGCGGGATGGCGTTCATGATGCTGGCATTCCAGACGTGGATCGACAGGTCTGGACCTAGAGCGAGGAGACTTTTGCCGAGTTGAGTACCCCAGGCACCGCGAACCGACCGGAAGGCTCCGTGGGGGCCGACCGAGATCGTGGTGGTCGACTCAAAGTAAATGGAATCGGGCTGGTTGAATTGTCCGTAGAGACGCAGGATTTCAAACTTATTGTCGGGCGAGAAGCCTCCGAGGAAGACGCCGTGGCCGAATCCGTCGTCGATGAAACTTTCGCAGGCGGGAAACTGATCGCCCGAGATTTTGGCTTGCACGGAGAGTTCATGCTTGGTCGAGTCGTATTTGAGGCGATAGTCTCCCTGGGCGTCGATGTCAGGGGCGCCCGGCGCCAGCGGGTTGGCTGCGCCATAGCCGACGGAGACACAAAAATCACTGCCGTCTTTGAAACTCGTGACAGTAGCTTTGGGTTTGCCGCGATCTTGCACGCGCGGCCCAGCCATCAGATAAGGGCCGAACGACGGATCACACCAGACTTTGGTGAAGCCCAGGACTCCGTGGGCAACGTCCACTGAGAACTTTAGGTTCACTCGAGAAGTGGTGTCGTCGTCGTCGTCCACGGAGAATCCTCGGTTGTCGCCGGCGAATTGGCCGCCAGTCGAATCTGCTGCAGACTTCGGGAGCACTCCCCCGAACTCATACCACGGAGCAAAAGAACGCAGGAATATCGTGTAGTTACGCATGGTTCCCTTCCAAGCTGGAATTCGAATCTTTCACGTTCAGGACGGTGAAAAGTCCACCTCCTCTTTGTAACGCGGCAAATCGAGGAAAAAATTGCAGGTGGGTGGCCGCATTCTTTGGCGGGTGGCCCAGGCCAATTGGTTTTGAATTCTGTCGGCACTATTCCTCTAGAGGGCCACACGCCCTTCGAAAACCACGAAGCATGGGCACCCTCAGCTGTGTTATCGAGAAGAGCCCCAACCGAGGCTGGGTCACCCACCCTCGGAAAAACAATCTTCTTGACGTGGTCAATCCTGCTCAGATTGCCTCCCAGCCAACGGCTAGGCTCAGGGTTGGATTCCTTATTCTGAGGAGGACCACCAGATGAAAGCCGGATACCGACAAGTGAGTTTTCTTGCCCTGACCGCTGCACTTCTCGCACCTGCGGCAATCAAGACCCGCGCCGCCGCTCAAGACGACAGACGTCAAGAAGACAAACGCCAGGAAGACACCCAACGCAACGACAAAAACCATACCCGTGTCTACGATCGCACTCACAAGGACTACCACGATTGGAATGAGAACGAAGATCGCTCCTACCGCCAGTACGCGGGGCAAAATCAGCAGGATTATCGTGAGTACGACAAGTTGAACAACGAACAGCAGGACCAATACTGGAAATGGCGCCACAGTCATCCAGAGGGCGATCGAGAGAAGCACCATGACGATCAAGACAAGCACTAACTAATCGTCCAGCTGCAGTTGCGACGGCCTCATGCTGATGCCGCACTTAATCGCTGGGGGCCACCCGGCCGAGGACCATGCGAAGACAATAACCCGTCACTGCATAGCTGCATCGTGCCCACCCTTCGAAAACCGCGAAGGATGGGCCACCCTCAGTTGTGTGAATGAGAGGAAGACTAAAACTGAGGCTGTGCCACCCGCGTCAATCAGTTGGGCTTGGCGGCGTTCTTTTCGCGTTTCACCCAGCACTCCAGGTGGGCTTCCTGGCCTGGCTGCATTCGGACCGACGGGCGCTGAGCCTTGGTGATCGGCTTCCCGCAAATCACACAGATGGTTTTCTTACCGCGAGTCTCCTTCCGCATAAAGGGACTTCGCACTCGTTTTTGACACCTACAGTTGCGGACACCTTACACCAGAGAGGCTTGCGCTGTCAGTGATCCTGCGCAGTGGTGTCCTTCAGGTCCGGGGTTCGCACCCTTGCAGATAACGCAAGGATGGACCACCCGCCGGGGTCAATATGGGGTTCTGGGAGGGAAGGTTTGTGGAAGGGCACGGCTTTAGCCGTGCCGTAAGGGACCATAACGCTGCGGGCTTTAGCCCCTGAGGGACGCCGGCGTGTCCGTCATGGTAGGCGGCGCTGCTGGTGTATTTCTCGTCGATGTTAATTTGATTCATTCTGGCGGCCTACCCGCCCGGTCCCAATGCGGAACTTTCTCAGCTGTGCGAGACTGCCCCAGCAACTTCTGGCTCCATCGACTTCTGATTCGAGGAATTGAGAGTTCTGAGCTCTTGAGATGAAAACTCTCTGGGCTCAAGTTCCACGGTTTCTGGGGTTTCGGGTTCGTCTCCCTTCGCGGCGCCCAGCTGCTTCAACTTTCTCGACTTCGAAACGATGAAGCGATCCAATCCCGGAATCGCGTCGTTGTACGACTTCACCGTCGCCCTGAGCCGATCACCAATCGTCGACATGTTGTCCGCGAATCGAGTTATCTCAGCGTATAGTTCTGTACCAACGCTGCTAATTTCCTCGGCGCTCTTGTTGAGTTTCTCCTGATTGAGGACATACCGCACTGACTTGAGAAGAGGAACAAGAGTCATTGGATTAGCAATGAATACTCTCTTTTCACTTGCTTCCCGAATGGTCTCGTCTTCCTCCCGAATGGCCGCGTGATACATTCCTTCATGCGGAATGAAGAGAATCACGCAGTCCAACCCCTCATAGCGCTTCCAATACTCTTGACCCCAGAGAGCCTTAATGTGTGCCCGCAGCGCCCTCGAATGCGCCTCGGCAAGTACGCGTTTCTGTGCTTCATCGGTTGTGTTGGCGAAGGCGATATATGATTCCATCATGTTCTTGCTATCTATGACCAGCTTCCGACCTTTAGGAAGATTGACGACTGCATCCGTTCGTTTTCTCCCATCCTCCGCGTCTGTGGTGTGCTGAAGGACAAAGTCGATTTCTGGCTCCAGTCCCGCGCTTTCGAGGGCGTTTTCCAGAGTCATCTCTCCCCAACTCCCCCTCACAACGGGTTTTCGCAGTGCGTTGGTCAGCAACTCGCTCGCTCCCGCCAATCGCTTTACTTCCGCGTCAAGAACCGCCTCCGCATTGCTCCTCGCTTTATCGCTGTCTTCGACATGCTTATCGAGTCGCTTGATGGTCTCCTCAACGGGCTTGAGCATAGTTTGGATCTGTTGTCGGTGCAACTCGATGTCGGCATCACTTGCTTCGCCGTGCTTTTCAATAAGTCCATCAGCCGTTTGAATGAGTTGATCCGTTGCGTTCTTCAGAGCATCCGCGGAGAGCGCTTTAAATTCGGTTGTTAGGACTTCCCGCGCATTCCCGACGAATTCGTTTAATTTGTTGATCTGTTCGTCTTTTGCCCTTATGACCTCGGTCTGTTTTTCCCCTTCTTTCGCAATTATGACTTCCGCCCTCTTGTTTGCGGCTTCAGCGTCCTTTAGCGCAGAGAACCTTTCGCGGTCAAGAACCTCAATGCGCAGCTGCAACGTCTGAATCTGATTATCTCGCTCAGCAACCTGATCTCTTGCTTCTTCTACCCTGACTGCTTCGTTTTGGAAGCGCCCCTTTTCCTCGAGAGCGATCTTTAGCTCATCCCCCAATTGATCGCATCGCTGTTCTGACTCTTTTACCTTTGCTTTTGCTTCATTCTCCCGCTGGTGGGCATCGGTAATTGCGTTCCGGAGTTCTTCGCGGTGAGCCTCGAATTCGGCCCTAGCGGTTAAGAGGGTTGTTTTAGTCTGCTCAAGCTCACGAGACACAGCCTCGGCCCGGGTCTGTTCCTGTTTTCGGGTGAGGTAGAAAGTAACGAGAACAGCGAGTACCACCGTAAGTAACGCAAACACGACGAATGAACTTAGTCCCATCGAGACACCTCATCAGCAGACGAGCTCCGACAATCAAGAATTCAAATCTGGGCTTATTCAGAATTGTGCGCCGTGACCGCGATCACACCACAAACGCACCTTGGGTTACTGGATGGATGTTACTTTCCCTTGACAATAAACATATCCCCTTCCGTAATCCCGCACCTCTGCACCATCTGATAGCAGTAATACAAATGCGCCGCATGTTCGTTACGCGAATCCGTCCCGAAGCTGAATTTCAAGCCGGCCCGTTTAGCTCGCCCGATGAAATTCTCGTCGGGAACATGTGCCACCTCGTTGATCTCGATGGCAATCTTGCGGGCGCGCGCCAGCTCGATGATGCGGTCGACGCGCTGCGGCGTCCAGAGCTGCGCGTACTGCCGCGCGATGGGCAGGGGCAGGAACGTGGGCCAGGCGAAGATGTCGATAGGCTCGGTGGTCAGCACCTGCTCGATGAACGGCATGTAGTACGTCATGAATTCTTCGCCGTCGTCGACCACGGTGTCGATCTGCCAGATCGCCAGCCATCCGCCATCGGGACGCGGCAGCGTGAGCGCGTCCATCAGAACGTAATCGAGTTGGTCGAGAACAGGCTTCGAGAAACTCTTCGACCATCCGGTATAAACGGGCTGCAGCCCGACGTGCACGGGATACTTGCGTAGTCCGTCGATGTATTTCTTGAGGTCGGCGTCGGTGTTGATGGGGTATCCCTGCCCGGGGTGCTCGACGATCCCGATCTGCACTCCGCGCTCTTTGCCGAGTTGCAGAGCCTGTTCGATCGAGAGTGGGTTGCTTAGGTGGACGTGGAAGTCGGTGACCGCGAACCCAGGCTTCGGCGGAGCAGAGGATTCGCTTCTTGCCGTGAGATAGGGCGAGGGATGCAGCGCCTCTGTCGCGAAGAGATTGCGCGGCGTGGCAATCGCGGCTCCAGCCACGAGTGAGGCTTCCAGAAAACATCTGCGCGAGTGGGCATGAGTCATGATTGAGTTCTCCGAGGATGCGGAAAGAATAATGAACTGCCGAGGATAAGAGTAACGAAGCGCAATGGCAGTGATGGGAGTCACCACGAAACCGACCGCCCCAATCGTCCCGGAGTGGACGACTGACAATAGCCCGCCAGTTTCACTGGCGGGTCAGCAACGCGAACGGAACACGCATCCCGGAGGGATGCATGAACCGTATCCATTCAATAAGGAGCCGGGTGCCCCACTTCTGGCCGATGTTGCCAGAAGTGGGGATTTTCCACTGCCATCACGGAGAGTTTTCCACAGCGCCGCAATGTTCACCCTCGACTGAGATTTTTGAATCTTCATACTCGTATTGGGACGTAGAAGATCTGAAGCGTGATTGCTAAGTCATTGCGCCTCAAGATTTTACCCGCAAGTAACTGAGCCCCATAGATCTTCCCCGGATTCGCCGCTAACTCGATGATTCCAGTAGACCGAGGGGAGGGGGACACCCACTGAAAGGCCCGCTCTCCAAAAAAAGGAAAACCAAAACAGCCGCGGCCGCTTCACATCAAGAGTGAAGGTCTAACGTAAAACCACCGATGCGGAAATAAGCAGAACTTCCAGTTGTGCCGATGCGGACGACCACCTGACTCAGATAGCCCGTGTGCGCCGGATTGTTGGTGGAACATATCCGCGGCACAGCCCAGCCAGCTCCGGCCAGGGTGACGATCCATAACACGATTGCGGTCACTCTGGCGGCGATGCCGAATGTCTCTTCGACTACGGCCGTACGCGCGCAAATGTCGCCGATTCGCTGCCGAGCCTCAGAGCAGGCTGCGACGGCAGTTCCCACCAGATAGAAGGCCAAGCCGTCGACGATGCGCAGAAGATTCCGCAGGGCGCAGGCGGCCAAGGCGCCGCGTTGCGTCGTTCGCACAACTCGAATTCCCACCAAAATCTTGCCGAGTGTGGCTCCGCACGCCGCCTCCATGAGGCAGCCGTAGAGGAAAAGTATGGCGCTGTTGAGCGTTACAGCAATTACCAGCGAAGCGGTGGTGAGCTGCAGTTCAGCGGCGTCGAACGCGCCCCAACGCATAAAGGCCCATGCATCCACGATAGCGAACAGTCCGAAGAGCAGAGCGATATCGAGCGCGAAGGCAATGAAGCGGTCACCGAGCCGGGCGAAACGGTACCGGACAGCCGGGTCGCGGGTAGAAGCAGCAGTAGCGGTGGTCCGGGAAACAGCGGGTGCTGGCTCCGTCAATCCGCACTCTTCCAGAAGATGCTGGCCGGCAGGGATAGCCCCGCCGCAGCGCTTACAGTGCTTTGAGTGCGAACTTATCTGGCTGTGGCAATGCGGACATTGCATACTCTGCGAAGGCCCTCACACCGTCAGTTCATCAGGATATGCCTGGATGGGCGGGCCTTTGCGTAACCGAAGGACAGCGGTCAAGCGGCCATTGTCCGGTTGGGGAGTTCGGATCCATTGCCTGTCTTTTCAGGAACTTATCTGTCGATACTGCTGCAGACTTACTTTTCGGACTCACCACAGAGGACACAGGGGACCACAGAGAAAGTCAAAATCCAGGCCCTGTCTCGCCTTCGACCGGCGAGACAGGGCCGGGGCACCTTTCCTTTCAAATTACTGCGCGGGCGTTTGCGGAGCAGCCGGAGTTGGAGCTTCGGCGGCCACTTCCGGAGTGATCGGGTTGATCTTCACCGTGGAGAGAATCTGTTCCAGACGGTTGAAGACTTTGTCGCGATCGACATGCTTGACCAGTCCTTCGGCCGAGGCGTCAGTCGTGACGTTCAGGGCGAACTCGTAGCAGGCTCCATTCTGGTAGACATGGAAATACTTGGAGTCGCTCAGTCGCGTCCCTTCGCCGGTGACGGCTTCGGTGGCGCGGAGCTCCATGTCGCCGAGCATCAGCTTGGAGTTCGCGGAAGCATCCGACGTTGGCGTTGAAGACTTCGCCTGGTCGGTGCTTGCCATCGGCTGCGCGTCAGGCTTTGTTACTGGCGCGGAATCCTGCTTCGAGACTTCCGTCTTCCCAACTTCGGTCGAGGGCGCTGCGGTCTCAGACTTCGCTACGGGCTTCGACTGCGGCACTGCGAACTCGCTGCATTGATCGGCGGTGATGGTCTTGTGGACGCTCACGTTGAAGAATGCGGACGAGAAGTCGGTGTTGATGAAACCGGTTTCGGGTAGCTCGACCGCGGCGAGCGCGACTCCACCGGACTGGACGAAGTTCATCGGGACAGGATTCGTCTGGATCAGTTCAGACGCAGCGTCTCCGGTCTCGATGGCGTAGCGCCGCGGATACTCAAACGTCACGCCGTACGTTTTGTCGGTGTAATTCACGGTGGCAGGCTTCTTGTGGACCACCGGCTTCTTGGGAGCCGGTTTGTTCTCCGCCTGCACGATCGGTGCGGGCATCGGTTGCGCCTGTGCCTGCGGTTGCGTGACCGGAATCTGGTTGTTGGAGCTTACGGGTTTTGGTTTGTCGCTGGAACATCCAACCGTCACTGAGCAGATGATCAGTACGGCAGCGAAGACCAGGGCGCTGGCGTTCTTGCCCCAGGTCAGAAGACGATTCTCTGTGTTGCTAGCTACGTTGATGCGGGTCATTGTGGTTGCCTCCTGCCGACTAGCGGCACACTGACGGAATGCACGAGACATGCCTTCGGCATCGATGTTGATTTGGCGCGGGTTACAGGATGGGAAGTGCCTTCAGGATGTGACGCGAGAACACGTTGTGGGCGCTGAGACACGGGCTGATGCCCAAGGCAAATCCTGGCCATCGATGCTTCTCTTTCTCTGCACGTGGGAATTCAGATATTGTTATCGGCTCAGTAGAAGTTGCGGAGGGTGATCTGTGAAATGGATCCTGTGTTTGCTTTTGTGCCTGGCGTCGGTTGCGAGTTGGGCGCAGGCGCGTGACAAGGTCATCATTGACACCGACATTGGCGATGATGTCGATGATGCCTTTGCGCTGGCGCTCGCGGTGAAGAGTCCGGAGTTTGAGATTCTGGGAGTGACGACAACTTTCCGCGACACCGAGTTGCGGGCCAAGATCGTCGACCGATTCCTGGGAGAATTGGGGAAGACCGAAATTCCCGTGATGGCGGGGAAGCCCACTGCTCCTACGTCAATGTCGCAGCGACGCTATGCCGAAGGCGGTCACTTTGCAAAGAGTTCGCATGGAGATGCGGCCGACTTCCTGCTCGGCCAGATTCGCAAATATCCGGGCGAGATTACGCTGATCGCGATTGGTCCGCTGATGAATGTGGGTGCAGCGATTGACAAGGAATCGGCAACGTTTCGAAAGCTGAAACGCGTGGTGATCATGGGCGGCGCGATTCGAAAGGGTTACGGGGATCTTGTATATAACGAGCATGTACCGCCGGCGCCGGAGTGGAACATCTTGAATGATGTGGCGTCGGCGCAGAAGCTGTTCGCGTCGGGCGTGCCGCTATTTGTGATGCCACTGGATTCGACGCAGCTGAAGCTCGATGAGGTGAAGCGGGCCTTCTTATTTACGCGCGGGACTGCGGTGACGGATCAGCTCGCGATCTTGTATCACCTGTGGGCGCTGGAGACTCCGACGCTGTTTGATCCGATGGCGGTAGCATTTGCCTTGAAGCCGGAGTTGTGTCCGGTGACCCCATTGCATATTCGCGTGGACGAGAAGGGATTCACGCGAGAGGAGCCCGGGACTCCGAACGCACAGGTCTGTTTGCAATCGAATCCGGAGGATTTTTTTCAGTTCTATTTGAAACGAGTGGGATCGTAGAGACAGTCGTCGGTTGTTTGCCATTGACTATCGAAGTCAAAGTCCCCACCCTGTCGCACAAAACGCGACAAGGATGGGGCATCCGGTGGATACGCAAATGAGAAACAGTGGGCGGCGGAGATTTCTTAAGAGCGCGGGTACGGGGATTGCTGGGGTCACGGGCGTTGCCATCGGCGCAAGTATTCCCACATCTGCCGCGCAGAACTTGACTCAAAACAAACAGCTGTTCTTTGACGTGCGGGCGTTTGGAGCTGCGGGCGATGGCAAGGCGCTCGACACGCCAGCGATCAATCGCGCGATCGAGGCGGCGGCTGCCTCGGGCGGTGGAACGGTCTACCTCCGATCCGGCAATTATCTTTGCTACTCGATTCATTTGAAAAGTAACGTGGTGCTTTTCCTGGATCAAAGCGCGACGATCGTCGCGGCGGATCCGGCATCCGATCCCGCGCAGAGTTACGATCCGGCGGAATCGAACAAGCCTTGGGAGGACTATCAGGATTACGGGCACAATCACTGGCACAACAGTTTGATTTGGGGTGAAGGGCTGAACGACATTTCGATTCTAGGGCCCGGCCTTATCTGGGGTAAGGGGTTGAGCCGCGGCTGGGGAGCCGGGCCGGTGGCTGAGAACCCGGGGGTCGCGAACAAGGCGATCGCGCTGAAGAATTGCCGGAATGTGCTGCTTCGTGATTTTTCCATTTTGCACGGTGGGCATTTCGGAATTCTGGCAACTGGCGTCGACAATCTCACAATCGACAATTTGAAGATTGATACGAACCGTGACGGCATGGATATCGACTGCTGCCGGAATGTGCGAGTTTCGAATTGCTCGGTGAATTCTCCCTGGGACGACGGGGTCTGTTTGAAGAGTTCGTTTGCGCTGGGATATGCGCGCGCGACAGAGCTGGTGACTATCAGTAATTGCCTGCTGTCAGGAAGTTACCAAGAGGGCGCGATGCTCGATGGGACCTGGAAGAAATTCCCAGCGGGGGAGAAAGTCCCGCGAACCGGACGGATCAAGTTTGGGACGGAGTCGAATGGGGGTTTCAAGAACATCACGGTGTCGAATTGCGTTTTTGACGGATGCCGCGGACTGGCCATCGAGAGCGTTGACGGCGCGGTGATCGAAGATGTGACCTGCACGAACATCACGATGCGCGACGTGTTTGAGTCGCCCATTTTCATAAGGCTCGGCGCACGGATGCGAGGACCGGCCGGCGTGCCCGAGGGAGCGATCCGGCGCATCATTTTGAGCGGGATCAGCTGCATGCAGGCGGAGGGCTCGCCGAAGATTGGGTGCATTCTGGCGGGAATTCCGGGACACGCCATTGAGGATGTGAAGATTACCGATGTAATTGTCGTGAATCGGGGCGGCGGCACCAAGAGCGATGCCGAGGCGCAGGTACCGGAGAAAGAGAAGCAGTACCCGGAGCCAAATATGTTTGGGACAACTCCGGCGCATGGATTTTTCGTCCGGCATGTGCGGGGACTGGAGATGCAGGCAGTGAAGATTGAGTGCCCGAATGGGGATGCGAGACCTGCGTTTGTCCTGGAGGATGTACAGGACGCGACGTTCGGACGAATGAAGGTGCCGGTCAGCGCGGGAGCGCCGACGTTTGTATTGAATCAGGTGAAAGAATTCAGCATATTTCGGAGCAAGCCGGTGCCGGATACGGAAATCGCGGCGGCGGAAAAGAAGGAAATCTGACCGGGGACCGGGGAATGAGGAATTCAAAATCCCCACCCTCTCGCAAACACCGCGACAAGGGTGGGGCACCCTCAGGGGCCTATCCAATCATGAACAGAACAAAAACGGTGAGGGGAACGCTCATCCTGATCGCAGCAGTGGTCATGGTTGTCTCCGTTGTCTTTGCGCAGGAGAAGCAGAGTGTCGACCTGATTGTCAGCGGCGGGATCGTGGTGACGATGAATTCGGCGCGGGCGATTTATCAGGATGGAAGTGTCGCTGTACGCGGAGATTCGATTGTCTCTGTGGGGCCGAGGGCGGAGATCGAGGCGCGATATCAGAGCCCGCAGGTGATCGATGCTCGAGGACACCTCGTGCTGCCCGGATTCATCAATGGGCACACCCACGTGCCGATGACGTTGTTTCGCGGGCTGCATGATGATGTCCCGCTGAATGACTGGCTTTACAAGTACATCTTTCCGGCAGAAGCGAAGAATGTGAATGAAGAGTTTGTCCGCTGGGGGACGCGACTGGCAGCAGCAGAGCAGATTCGCGCGGGGGTGACGACCTTCGCCGATATGTATTACTTCGAGGACGCAATCGCCGAGGAGACTAAGGCTTCGGGAATGCGGGGAGTGCTGGGAGAGACATTCATCGATTTCCCGGCTCCGGATAACAAGTCAGAAGCAGAGATGCTGGCGTATACAGAGAGATTTTTGAAGCGATGGCAGGGGGATCCGCTGATTCATGCGGCTCCGGCTCCGCACTCGATTTATACGTGCTCGAAAAAAACACTGCAAGATGTCGCGGCTTTGGCGCGGAAATATCATGCGCCAATTTTGATTCACGTGGCCGAAATGAAGAAGGAGTGGGAGGACTCGGAGAGAGAGAACGGCCTGTCCCCGGTGCAGTATCTGGAGAAGATTGGCGTGCTGGGCCCGGATATCGTTGCGGCGCACTGCATCTTTGTCGATGAGGCTGACCGGAAATTGTTGGCACAGCGCGGCGTGGGCTGCGTGCATAATCCGTCGAGCAACATGATGATTGCGAGCGGCGTGTCTCCGGTGCCGGAGATGCGTGCCGCAGGCGTGGCAGTCGGGTTGGGGACGGATGGTCCCGCGGGGAGTAACAACGATCTTGATCTCATGGAGGAAATCGATCTGGCAGCCAAGCTGGCTAAGATCTCCAAGATGGATCCGCTGGCGCTGAACGCGAAGTCCGTCGTCGAGATGGCGACGATCGATGGGGCGCGGGCTCTGCATATGGAGAAGGAGATTGGGTCGCTCGAAGCGGGGAAGAAGGCGGATCTGATCTTGATTAGTCTGAACGAGCCGAACGCGGTTCCCATGTACGAGGTCTATGCGCAGATCGCGTATTCGCTGAAGGGGAGCGATGTGGCGACGGTGATCATTGGCGGCAAAGTTGTGATGCAGGACCATCTCTTGTTGACGGTGGATGAGCGCAAGGTGCTGGAAAAGGCACGGGAGTATGGGACGTCCGTGAAGAGTTCGTTGGGAATGGAGTAGGAGAATCCACAACTTCAGTGAGACATTGTCAGAAGTTTCCAGGAAATCAAAATCCCCATCCTGTCTCGCAAAATGCGCGAGACAAGGATGGGGCACCCTCGGACGCGGGTTCGCCTTGTAGATTCTCAGCCATGAAATATTCTTTCGTTCTCTCGCTTTTTCTAATCGTGAACGTGTGTGCGGCACAGAAGGTCGCGATGACCTTCGATGATTTGCCACTTAATGGAGATTTGCCACCGGGCGTTACGCGGGTGCAGATCGCGCGGGACACGCTCGCCATTTTAAGTGCACGGCATGCGCCTGCGGCTTATGGATTCATCAACGCGAAGAAGCTGGAAGGGAATCCGGATGCGGCGGAGGCGCTGAAAGTGTGGGCCGCAGCCGAGCCGTTTGGAAATCATACGTATGGACACATAGATTTGAACGCGAATCCCGCGGAAGCGTTTGAGCGCGAAATCGAAGAGAACGAACCGTCGCTCGAGTTGCTCGTGGGGAAAGATGGGAACTGGCATTGGTTGCGGTATCCGTTTCTGCGCGAGGGAGAGACTGTCGAAAAGCGCCGTGCAGTTCGGGCTTACCTGCGGGCGCATGGCTACCGCGTGGCGCAAGTGACGCTGGATTGGGAAGACTACCTCTGGAACAGCGCGTATGCGCGGTGCGCCGCAAAGAAAGATGCGCAGTCAATTGCCTGGCTCAAGTCGAGTTACTTATCGATTGAGTCTTCGTACCTGGATCTGGGCAGGGACCTGACGAAGACGGTGTACGGGCACGATATCAATCATGTGCTGCTCCTACATCTGGGAGCGTTCAGCAGCACGATTTTGCCGGATGCGATCGATCTGATGCAGAAAAAAGGATTCACGTTCGTGACGCTCGAGGAGGCGGAGAGCGATCCGGTGTACGAGGGAGATCCCGATGTTGGGTCGAAGTACGGCGGGACATTGCTGGAGCTGTGGATTGAGGCGAAGAAGATCAAGTTTCCACCGGTGATGGAAAAGCCGTACAAGCAGTTGCAGGAGATCTGCAAATAGCGCGGGCGCGGTTCAGGAAGTCAAAATCGTCGATTTTGATGACATTACAAAGTCAAAATTCTCCACCATTCCTTGGATAGGCCTCCCACTCCCTTATAATCAAAAGATTCTCTATGGCTGCGGTTCTCGACAGGATTGTGGCAGCAACGCGGGCGCGGGTGGCGGAGTCCAGGCGCCGTGCGGATTTGCGCGACCTGGAACGGCGGGCGGAGCAGCACGTACCCCGCGGGTTTCGGAAGGCACTGGATTCCAAGGGCCGCGACGGCATCGCCGTGATTGCGGAGTTGAAAAAGGCCTCGCCGTCGAAAGGGCTGATACGGGCTTCGTTCGATGCAGTGGAATTGGCGCGGGAACTGGAGACGGCGGGAGCTGCGGCGTTGTCGGTGCTGACCGATGAGGAGTTCTTTCAGGGGTCGCTCGAGTATTTGTGGAAAGCTTCGGCGACAGTGGCGATCCCCTGTCTGCGGAAGGACTTCATCGTCGACGAGTTTCAACTGCTGGAAGCACGGGCGAATTCCGCGGATGCGGTTTTGCTGATTGTGGCGGCGTTGACCGAGGACGAACTGACTCGACTGGCTCGGGCTGCGCGGTCGAGAGGCCTCGACGTTCTATGCGAAGTGCACGACGCAAATGAGTTGCAACGGGCGCTTCATGCAGGATGCGATTTGATTGGAGTGAATACGCGCGATCTGCGCACGTTCAAAGTCGACTTGCAGACGGCATTCGATCTGGCTCCGAAGTTTCCCGCGAGTATCGTGCGTGTGGCAGAGAGTGGGATTCATTCGGCCGATGATGTGGCGCGACTGCGTGCCTCGGGATATCACGCGTTTCTGGTGGGGGAATCGCTCATGCGGGCGCAGTCTCCGGGCAGCGCTTTGCGGGAGTTGCTGCGAGTAACCAGCACTCAGTATTCAATGCCCAGTAAAGGCTAACTCGACTGTTTGCGGTCAGCCACATTTTTATGACTTGGGTCAAGATTTGCGGGATGACGAATTTAGAGGACGCGCTTCTGGCTGTTGCCGCGGGCGCAGATGCGGTGGGGTTTGTGTTTTACGAGAAGAGTCCCCGTTGCGTGACGGTGGAGACGGCGCGGGAGATTGTGGAGAAGCTACCGGAGAGAATCGACAAAATCGGTGTTTTTGTGAACGAGGAGCCTGAACGCGTCTCGGCAATCACAGATCAGGCGGGTCTGACTGCCGTGCAGTTTCACGGCGACGAGTGGAAGCGCCCTCGGGGGTATTCGGTGAATCGAGATGCCTTTTTTTGCTTGCCGGTATCAGAGATGGTTCGCGAACCGGGAACAACAATACGTTCTTTGCGCGATATCGGAGGTTTCCCCAACCTAGTTGGATTCTTGCTCGATTCAGGAACTGCTGAGAAGCGGGGTGGCACGGGCAAGGCGTTTGCTTGGGAGGAATCCTTTTGGTTCGTGGAAAGTCTGAAGACGCTACATCGGATAGTGATTGCCGGAGGGTTGACGGCGTCTAACGTCGGGCGGGCAGTCGGATACCTGGAGCCGTTCGGTGTCGACGTAGTCTCCGGCGTCGAGGCGCGGCCGGGGAAAAAAGATCCGGAGAAGGTGCGCGCGTTTGTGAAAGCTGTTCGGGATTTTGATCGGAAGGTTGGTTAGGGATGGCTACGGTTCCACGAACTATGAAGCTCAACGTCCCCACCCTGTCGCGGAAGACGCGACAAGGATGGGACACCCCGCGTTCAATGGCATCTTCAAACGAGCCGGGGCGGTTTGGGGTTTACGGCGGGCGGTATGTGCCGGAAACCTTGATGGCTGCGCTCGAAGAGTTGGAGCGCGAGTATGAGAAGGCGAAGCGCGATAAGAAATTCCAGGCGCGGCTGGATTTGCTGTTGAAGACTTATGCGGGGCGGCCGACGCCTCTGTTCTTGGCGCGGCGGCTCACGGAGAAGCTTGGTGGAGCAAAGATCTATTTAAAGCGCGAGGACCTGCTGCATACCGGCGCGCACAAGATCAACAACTGCCTGGGGCAAGGTTTGCTGGTCGAGCGCATGGGAAAGCATCGCGTGATCGCCGAGACCGGTGCGGGACAGCATGGCGTGGCGACTGCCACGGTCTGTGCGCTGCTCGGATTCGAGTGCGTCGTGTACATGGGCACCGAAGACATGCGGCGGCAGGAGTTGAATGTATTCCGCATGCGGCTGCTCGGGGCGGAAGTGCGTGGGGTGTCCTCGGGATCGCGAACACTGAAAGACGCCATCAATGAGGCCATGCGCGACTGGGTCACCAATGTGCGGACCACGCATTATTTGTTGGGGAGCGTGCTGGGAGCGCATCCGTATCCAACGATGGTGCGGGACTTTCATCGGGTGATCGGGCGCGAGGCGCGAGCACAAATTCTTAAGGCGGAAGGGAAACTGCCGGCGGCGATTCTCGCGTGCGTGGGTGGCGGATCGAATTCGATTGGGATTTTTTACGACTTCATTAAAGACAAGAAGGTCCGGCTCATCGGCGTGGAAGCGGGCGGGCGCGGCGAGGCTTTGGGAGATCACGCGGCGCGGTTTCGCGGAGGGTCTCCCGGAGTACTGCAGGGCACGTATTCTTACGTGCTTCAGGATTCCGCCGGGCAGATTGCGTTGACGCATTCCGTATCGGCGGGGCTGGACTATCCTTCGATCGGCCCGGAACATGCGGCTTTGCGCGACGCCGGGCGGGCGGAATATCTGCCGGCTTCTGATGCCGAAGCGCTTGATGCCACGACGTTGCTCGCTAGGACCGAAGGGATTATTCCTGCTTTGGAATCCGCACACGCTGTGGCGGAGGCGATCAAGCGGGCACCTAAGATGAAGAAATCGGAAATTGTGATTGTGAATGTGTCGGGGCGTGGCGACAAGGACGTGGGTATTTTGCGCGAGAGTCTTAAGCTGGATTGAAGGGCAAGATCGGCAACCCCGAAGGGCACGACGCTACACGAAGGTAAATCCTGGGCGCCAACGCATTGCTGGCGCGGGGGCGGAGCTAATGAGAACGAGTTTTGGTTGGATAGTGGCGGCGGTCACTGTGCTAACGCTGACTGGTGTTTCCAGCCCGCAGTCGGCTGAAAAGGCGGATGCCAGTTCGGTAAAGGAAAAATTGGTTGGGGCCTGGAGATTGGCCTGGGAAGACGAGCAAGGTACCGACGGAAAGATGAAGCACATCGTCGACCATAAGGGCACAATCGTCTATACGCGCGATGGACACATGTCGGTGCAGATCATGCTGCCCAACACGAACGCTCCTCGCGATGTGGATAATCCCGTTAAGTACGATCAAGGTGGCTACGAGGCGTACTACGGCACTTACGAAGTCAACGAGGAGGCGCATACGGTCACGCACCACGTTCAGGGATCGCTGGTACGAGCGCTGGTCGGCAAGGACCTGACGCGCGTGTACCAATTTTCCGATGGGCAGCTGATTTTGAAGTCGTCGCGGGCAGATGAGCATTGGACCATCGCGTGGGAGCACTACTGATCGGTTCATATGCCCCTGACCTTTTACAACAAGCCAGCGCTAGTGGCGTACGTCACGTGCGGGGATCCGGATCTCGCAACCACCCGAGAGATCGTACTTGCTGCCATCGACGCTGGGGCGGACGTAATCGAACTCGGCGTTCCCTTCAGCGACCCGGTCGCGGATGGGCCGGTGATTCAGCGGGCGAGCGAGCGAGCATTGAAGCATGGGACATCGCTCGCGCAGGTGCTCACGCTGGCAGCAGAGATTCGACAGCAGGCGCAGTCGACCGGCTTGATTGTGTTTTCGTATTTCAATCCTATTCTGCGGATGGGGCTGGAGAAGTTTTGCAAGGTGGCTCGGGCGGCCGGTGTCGACGGAGCTTTGGTTACGGATTTGCCCGTAGAAGAGGCTGGCGAATATCTGAGAGCCATGCGCGAGCATGATCTGTCTCCGATATTTCTGACGGCTCCTACGAGTCCGGATGAGCGGCTGCGGCGGATCGCGGCGGCATCGCAGGGATTCGTGTATGCGGTGTCGCGAACGGGCGTTACCGGGCAGCGGCAGCAGTTGGCCGAGGATGCGCGGAAGTTGGTGAAGCGGTTGCGGCGGGTCACAAAGTTGCCGGTCGCCTTGGGATTCGGGATTTCGACTCCTGAGCAGTTTGCGGAAGTCGGAGAATTTGCTGATGCAGTCGTCGTAGGCAGCGCGATTGTGGAGACGATCGAGAGGAATCGGGGGCGTGAAGCAGCGGCGGTGGGAGAGTTTATAAAACGGCTTTCGGCCGTCAGCGCTGTCGCGCGGTAAAGCGCGGTCAGTTTCACGATACAAAGCTACTTCCATTTCTCGTTCACTGGAAGGGCGAGGAATGTGGCAGTTGTGCCGCGGAGGAAGTCAAAAGCCCCACCCTGTCGCTCAAACCGCGACAAGGATGGGGCACCCGGGTTGGTGACGGCTGAGAGATCATGGATATCGAAGACTGGCGAAAGAAAATTGACGACCTGGACCGCAAGCTGGTCGCTCTACTGAGCGAACGCGCGAAGGCGGCGATTGCCATTGGAACATTAAAGCGGGAAACGTCGTTGCCGATCTACGAGCCCGACCGTGAGCGAATCGTTTTTGAGAATGTCCAGGGCGCGAATCAGGGGCCGCTGCCCGGACGAGATCTGGTGCGGATTTATGAGCGCATCATCGACGTGATGCGGAACATTCAGAAAGAACAGATTACGAGCTCGCCTGAAACGACGGAGGCGGAGACGGAGTTGGATTCGGAAGTGAATGATTGAGCAGTGAGCGAATGAGCAATGAGCGATGAGTCCGTCAGAACGCTCACAGCTCATTGCTCACCGCTCATCGCCAAAGGATTCTTATGATTGTTGCCATGCAGGAGGGCGCCGACGAGGCGCTGATACAACAGGTTATCGAGCACCTTGTGAAATTGGGGTTCGAGGTGCACCGGTCGACTGGGGCGCGCATGACGGTGCTCGGGGCCGTGGGCTCGGGGATTGATTTCGATATTCGCAATCTCGAACTGCTTCCCGGCGTGCAGGAAGTCCATCGCATAAGTTCTCCGTATAAGCTGGCGGGGCGAAGTTTTAGGCCTGAGGGGACTATCGTTCAACTGCGGAACGGCATTGGAGTCGGTGGGAACGAAGTTGTCGTCATGGCAGGGCCTTGTTCGGTGGAAACGCGCGAACAGCTCTTTTCTACGGCTGAGGGCGTCGCTAAGGCCGGGGCGAGAGTCTTGCGGGGCGGGGCGTTTAAGCCGCGGAGCTCTCCATACTCATTTCAGGGGCATGGCGAAGATGCGCTGAAGCTGCTGCGGGAGGCGGGAGAGAAGTTTGGGCTGCTGGTGATCAGCGAGGTGATGGAGATCTCGCAGATTCCTCTGATGCTGCCCTACGTCGACATTCTGCAGGTCGGCGCGCGCAACATGCAAAATTTCAATCTTCTGCGCGAACTTGGGAAAGTAAGGAAGTCGGTGCTGCTGAAACGCGGGATCGCGGCGACATTGGAAGAATTGCTGCTGTCGGCCGAGTACATCATGGCGGGCGGGAACTACGATGTGATTTTGTGCGAGCGCGGCATTCGCACGTTCGAAACCTATACGCGGAACACCATGGATATATCCGCGATCCCCATCATTCATAAGCTGTCGCACCTTCCAATGACAGCCGATCCTTCGCATGGGACGGGGCGGCGCGACAAGGTGCCGCCCATGGCACGTGCGTCAGTGGCAGCAGGCGCCGACGCTTTGCTCATAGAAGTGCACTGCACTCCAGACAAGGCTTGGTCCGATGGTGCGCAGTCGCTGGCGCCGGAGCAGTTTGCGAAGTTAATGGATGAGTTGAGGATTATCGCGCCGGCAGTGGGGCGAAAGATCTAATCGACTGTGTAATTGGGTAATTTAGTAATTTTGTAATTGACGATCCCAAGGGTATTGGCTTTCAAATTACCCAATTACAAAATTACAAGATTACCCAATTTCCTTATGGCGATTCGACAAATCACGATTATCGGGACTGGGCTAATCGGCGGATCGCTGGCACTTGCTTTGCGCAAGAAGAAGTTCGCCGGAAGGATCGTCGGTTGCGATCGCGAGGGGACGCTGGAACGCGCGCGGATGCGCGGGGCGATCGATGACGGCGCTGTGGATCCCGGAGATGCCGTGCGCGGGAGCCAGGTTGTCGTGCTCGCAACTCCAGTGCTGGCGATCTGCGATTTAATTGAACGCGTTGGTCCCGTCCTCCCGGCGAAAGCGCTACTGACTGATGTGGGTAGCACAAAGGCGGCAGTGGTCGATCGCGCTGTGAAGGTGTTTGGAAAAAATGCAGGAAAGCGATTCCTGGCGGGACACCCGATGGCAGGGAAGGAAATGAGCGGTGTCGATTATGCCGATCCCGACTTATTCAAGAATGCGGTGTGGTTTCTTTCGCCGCTGCCGGATCAGAATTTGAACGAAGGATTGTTCGCCGAGTTCGCGGGATGGATCGATGCGATCGGGGCGCGGATCGCGATGCTGCCCCCGGAGGAGCACGACCGCCTGTGCGCGTGGATCAGCCATCTACCACAGATGATCTCAACAGCGCTGGCGGCTGCGCTGGTCGAGGAGTTTGGAGCAGAGGCTCCCGTGCTACCGGCGGGTGGCCGCGCGCTGCAGGAGATGACGCGGATTTCGGCGAGTCCGTATTCGATGTGGCGGGACGTGGCCATCAGCAACAAAAAGAATCTGCAGGACGCGCTGTGGAAAGTGGAGCAGCGACTGGCGCGTATCCGGGAGAATCTGACGACGCGGGAGTTGGCGAGGGAGTTTGAGCAAGCGCATCAGCTAAGGAAGTCGCCGACGGTCAAGAAATGAGTTCTAGGCTTAAGGCTGCACTGCGCTATGACGGTCCGAACGCGTCGTTAGTACGACGGACTCTCAGGCTCGCTGGAGTCGCTTTGATCCCTGCTGTTTTTTGGATCGTGTACTTATTCTTCACGATGATGGGGAACCTGTTCGGATTTGGAGGCGATTTCGCAGGCATCTTGGGATTGTTGATCTTCGCAGTCGGCGGAATTTGGTGCATCGTGTTTGTTCCTCTTCTCATTGGTAGTTTGGTTCTTCTCCGCAGGGTCTTTCAGGATCCCGAGATTCCGTTGGAAGTAAAAACAGGTACCGCCGGTATCGTGACGGTTGCATTCGTGACCATGCTATGGGTGATAGGCCTATGGTATTCACAGTCCAGTAGGGCTTGGAGATAAGGGCTGCCCGGCCGGCAACTTGTGACGGTGATGCCAAGGTTCCAGGCCCCTTCGTATCTCTGAGTGAAATTCATTTAGAATCTGTGACGCTATGAACAAAGTTGTGGCCAATGCGGATGAGGCAGTCCGCGACGTGTTTGACGGCGCCACCATCATGATCGGAGGCTTCGGCTTGTGCGGGATGCCAGAGAATCTGATACGGGCACTGGTGCGAAAGGGCACGAAGAATCTGCGGACCATCAGCAACAATGTGGGCGTTGATGGGGTGGGCAACGGTTTGCTGCTGGCCACGGGACAGATTGTGCATCACATCGGCACCTATGTGGGCGAGAATCGACTGCTCGAAGAGATGGTGCTGAAGGGGTCGATCAAGCTCGACCTAGTTCCGCAGGGCACCTTTTCGGAACGGATTCGCGCAGGAGGAGCAGGGATTCCGGCATTTTATACTCCGACTGGTGTGGGAACGATCGTGGCGGAGGGAAAAGAGACCCGCGAATTTGACGGCCGGTTGTACGTGATGGAGCGAGGCCTGACCGCGGATTTTGCTTTTGTGAAGGCGTGGAAGGGAGACCGCGCGGGCAACCTGGTCTATCGGAAGACAGCGCGGAATTTCAATCCGATGATGGCGACGGCAGCGAAGATCACGATCGCCGAGGTAGAGCATCTGGTGGATGTTGGGGAGTTGGATGGAGATGCGATTCATACGCCGTCGATTCATGTGAAGAGGATTTTTCAGGGTGAGCTGTATGAGCGGAGGATTGAGCGGAGGACCGTGCGAAAAGCCGTACGTTAGAAACGCTCGGTCATTTTGTCATTCTGAGCGTAGCGAAGAACCTCTGCAATTTTGTTTCGGGCGAGAGAAGTGCATAGGTCCTTCGCTTCGCTCAGTATGACAAGGCAGAAAAAATGATGAACAAGTCTGCAAAAGACGTCGACAAGCGTGAACGCATTGTGAAGCGGATTGCGCGCGAACTGCGCGACGGGTTTTATGTGAACCTTGGCATTGGCATGCCTACTTTGATCGCCAATCACGTGCCTGCGGGCGTGGAGGTTACGCTCCAATCCGAGAACGGGATGCTGGGAATCGGGCCGTATCCGATCGAGGGGACGGAGGATCCGGATCTGATCAACGCCGGGAAAGAGACTGTCAGCGAGATGCCAGGGACTTCATATTTCTCCAGCGCCGATTCGTTTGCCATGATTCGCGGCGGGCATATTGACTTAAGCGTGCTGGGCGCGATGGAAGTCGATGAGACCGGGAGTATTGCAAATTGGATGATTCCGGGGAAAATGGTGAAGGGGATGGGCGGCGCGATGGATTTGGTCGCCGGTGCGCGGCGCGTGGTGGTCGCGATGGAGCATACGACGCGCGAGGGCGCTCCGAAGATTTTGAAGAAGTGCACGTTACCGCTGACCGGCGTACGCGTGGTCGATACCATTGCCACGGAGATGGCTTACATTCGCGTGACCAAGGATGGGTTGGTGCTGGAAGAGATTGCTCCGGGCTTGACGCCTGAGGATGTGCAGAAGGCGACTGAGGCGCAGCTGATTGTGAGTCCGGGACTGAAGGTGATGGAAAACTAAGCTGTTGCCGGGCTACTACGGCGAATTGCAATTAGCCTAGTTACCCGATTGGGCCCAAGGCGGAAGTTCCGGGGGCTTGTCATCGTCACCTTGCTTCGCATCTTGCTGTCGTTGCTTCTTCGCTTCGACGATGTTATGGGTCGTGGGGCGGAGGAATGTGTGAGCCTGGAAAAATGCATTGCCGATGCCCGCTGAGAAATTACAAATTTTGCCTTTCAGCGCGAAGCGGTAGAGCACGATTAGCAGGAGGATCACGACTATGACAGACAGAAACATTCTGCCCCTGCTTTGCAAAATTACCGACAGTGCAACGCTTGAGACGACTCTTCTTCGCTTACGCCGCGGCGATGCGGCGCATCAGGTCTTCTTGTTCCTGCTTGCTTTCGGCGCCGATGGTGAAGGCGTCGAGCAGGCCGAGTGACAGCGCGTACTTGATGCCTTCGTCTTGCCGGTTGCGCAGCGCGCCTTGACCTAGAATCTTCATTCCTACAACTGCCTTCCCGGCTGACTTCATCTCTTTCAACACGCTAACAACCGTGGCGGGGTCCGCATCCATTTCGGCGCCGATAGGGTTGATGCGGGCAAAATCGATTTCCACCCAAGGAGACTTCGCGGCGGCGCGCAGAGCCTGGATGGTATGGCAGGAGCAGCCATGGGCGCGGATGAATCCCTTCTGCTTGGCTTCGGAGAGAACGTCCATGGCGCCGCGGAAGTGCTCGGTCCAGTCGGCTTCCGTAACGCAGTGCATCAGGCAGACATCGAGATAGTCGGTGCCTAGCTCTTTGCGGAACCGGTCGAGATCCGCGCGCATGCCGTCGGCGTCGCGTGCCCACGATTTTGTGAGCACCGTGACTTTGTCGCGCTGCACGTGCTTCAGGGCCTCAGCAACGTGCGGGTGGCTTCCGTAGGAGTCGGCGGCGTCGAAGAAGCGCAGGCCGTGATCGTATCCATTCAGCAGAAGGTCCGAGAGGCCCTTCACCCCGAGCGCTGTCTGGTGCGAATGATGTCCGGAGCCGACGGTGCCGGTGCCCATGGCCAGCCGGCTGGTCTTGATGCCGGTGCCGCCCAGAGTCACCGTGTCGGAGGCGGAGAATTTCTGCGGAAGAGCCTGGTCCGCTATGGCTTTGAAAATGGACTTGGACGAGAGCCAGACCGCTCCAGCAGCGGTGGCGGAACGGATGAGGAATTCACGTCGACGCATGGGTCCTCCTCGGGAGGTGGCGTTCTTTGAGGCTACATCAGGAGGGCGGAGTTAGGGAAGTGGAACAACCACGAGGCTAAAGCCCATCCTTATTCAGGGGCTTAAGGCGGCCCTTAAAGGGCCGCTCTTCCACGTTCTGCCAGTCCACATGCTCAGATCCGGAATGGGGCAGCCAGCAAGCGGAAAGGGAGTGTGATCGCGAGGAAGACCACCTCCAGCACGCCATGGACCGCGACTCCGACGATGCGGAACGGCAGCAGGAGCAGCCAGACGAATGGGTAGGCGACCAGGGCCAACAGGGCCAGCGGCCAACACAGAATGAACAGGATGCACCAGAGCAGGAACGTGAACATGCGAGACCTCCTCTATGGAATGATACGTCCGCCCGGCGCGGAATGTTCCATCGTTGCTGCGCGCCTCAGGATCGCTTCGACGAAGTGGGTTTTCGCCTGGTTGTAGGCCTCGCGGTCGTCGCCGAACTCGACCGCCAAGGCACGCTTTAGACGTTCGTACGCGCCGGCATCTTCAGGGTGCGTACGGAGGTGGTCTCGGAAAGTAACGTGGCGAGCGTACTCGAGACTCTCGGGTACGCAGACATAAAGGTGGTGCGGCACGTCGTCGGGGGGCGGGCGAAACGCCTCACGCCCGGGGACCCCGAGGTCGCCTCGATGCAGATATCCCAAAGTCGCAAGACGAGTGATGGCTTCCGGAAGATCGGCTGCGGAGCGCAACAGGACGTCGATGTCGATGATGGGCTTGGCCGCGAGACCCGGGATTGCGGTGCTTCCGACGTGCTCGATTACGGCAGCCAGCGGGCCAAGCGCCGGGGCAATTCGTGCCCGCAACACCTCGAATTGTTCCGGCCAGTGCGGGTCGTAGTCCTCAATGACGATCGGGGCGCTCATTCAAACTGCTTGCGAAAAGTGGCGAGTTGTTGCTGAACTTCCGTCAGATCGGCCCGAAGGCGGGAAACTTCTTCTTCCAGAACAGCGAGTCGCTGCGCCGGCGGCGGGGCCGCGTATGGAGATGCCTCGGTTGTGGCGGAAGCGGATGACTCTCGCTCCATCGCCGCGCGCGAAACCGTGGGCTCCAGCGGCTCCCCGGAGAACAGATGCATATAACGATATTCCTTCGTGCCGGGCTGGCGGGCAAGTATGCACACCAGCGAAGGCTCTCGTTGCGCCAGCCGGTCGAGCGTCGAAACGACGTCTTCGAGCGCGTCAAAGTGATACATGCGCTCCGTGCGGCCGCGGAGTTCGCCGGGAGTTTGCGGTCCGCGAAGCAGCAGTACGCATACCATGGCGATTTCGCGGCGGTCGAAGTTGAAGATCTCCTGCAGGCGGTGCTCGTATTTTGTGACACGGCTATCGGCGCCTCCTGCCGGGCCGGCCATGCGCTTCTCCTGCAGGGTCGTCAGTGCTTCGCGGACAGCGCTTTCGTTCAGCGTCATCACCGGGTCGCGGTTGTTTTTCTGGTTGCAGGCGTTGACCAGGGCATTGAGCGAGAGCGGGTAGTAGTCGGGCGTGGTGATGTCTTTTTCGATCAGTGAGCCCAGTACGCGGGTTTCGACTTCAGTAAGAACGTGCATAGCGGAGGTTTGATTTTACTTGAAAAGGAGGTACTCACCACAGAGGTCACTGAGGAATACGGAGGACGTCAAGATCCCTACCCTGTCGCAAAATACGAGACAAGGATGGGGCACTCTCGGTTTCAAACTAGAACAGTGCTGTCGCGCGGCGCTTCCACGACTTCCCCTTTTCCTGGGCAATTTTCTCCATGTCGCCTACATAGGCGCCCGCCTGCGTTAAGACATGGTGCAGATCGTTGCCGATGCTGATAAAGGTGAATCCTTTCTCCAGGAATTCGCCGACGCGCGAGGTGCCGAACAGGAATAAGCCGAGGATGACATTGTTCTTTCGGGCGTGCTCGACCAGCTTCTTCGTCGCCGCGTCAAGCTCCGGCGAGGTGTACATGTGCGGAAACTCGTATTTGTTGTACAGGCCCATCGACATGCAGAGATCGTTCTGTCCGAGGAAGAGGATATCGACGCCGGGGACGGCTGCAATCTCAGCGATGTTCTCGATGCACGAGGCCGTCTCGACCTGCAGCGCGATGATGCTCTCGTTGTTCCAGTTGCCTGCGTAACCGAGAAGCCCAGCTCGGTTCATGCTGCGCTGCGGAAAATAGACCGAGCGCGTACCAACAGTCGGATACTTGGTGCAACTCACGGCCTGCCGGGCCTCATCAGCGGTGTTGATGTAGGGGATGAGGATGCCGTCGGCGCCCATATCGAGGGCTTGCTGGATACCGGGGCGGTCATCGTATCCACCGACGCGGACCAGGCTCTTCGCGCCGCCATTGGCAATTCCGCTGAGCATCGCCGAGAGCCGCTCGTAGCCCATAGGACCGTGCTGCGTGTCGACGAGCAGCCAATCGTATCCGGAGTGCGCCAGTTGCTCGGCGACTGTCGGACTATGCGCGTTCAGAAACAGGCCCATCTTGGGGTGTCCGCCGCGCAGTTGCTTCTTGAATTCTGATCCGCTGAGTGCGGTGTCTGGCATTCGTTTCCTCCTTGAAATCGAATTGCGTAGTGTACCGTATGCGCCGCGGCAAACTGTGGACGAAGTTGTTAATTTTGTTGTGACCTGGGGACAGATAGGTTCGGACTGTAAGTCAAAGTCCCCACCCTCCAGATACGGAAATGACAAAACTGTGATCTCGCGCCTATAGTTTCATTGTGAGTGCGAAACTATGCGTCTACTTTTGAATTGGATTTTGAGCGCGGTGGCGGTTTGGGTGGTGGCGCAAATCGTCAGTGGAGTTTATGTTAGTGGGTGGAAGAGTGCTTTAATTGCGGCGCTCGTCATCGGATTCATCAACGCGACCATCGGGCTGGTTCTGAAGGTCATCACGTTTCCCTTGACGCTGGTCACGCTGGGATTGTTCTGGTTGGTGATTAATGCTCTGATGCTGGAACTGGCGTCGGCCTTGCTGTCACCCGGCTTCCAGGTGCATGGATTCCTGGCGGCGTTTTTGGGCGCGATTGTGCTCAGCCTGGTCAACATGCTATTGAAGGGGATCGTCATGCCGAAGAAGGACAGTGATTAACCGTTGGTCGATAGTCGTTGGCTTTCGCGTTCCTGATGTGTTCTTAAGTTCGCTTGCGCGGTCTTATTGATTCCCAATCCTTATCGGTCAGAACCCTTCCCAGAGCACTGAATTCTCCCGCCCCTTGCAGAAATTCGCCGCCGTCCATGCGGATAACTTCGCCGTTAATGAAGCCGGAACCGTCACTCACCAGGAATGCGGCAAGGTTGGCCAACTCTTCGATGGTTCCGAACCGATGCAGCGGATTGCGGTCGAGCGCGACGGTTTCCAGTTCGGGACGCGGCAGCAAGCGCGAGAAGGCCCCTTGCGTCGGAATCGGGCCGGGAGCAATAGCGTTCATGCGGATACCGCGATTGCCCCATTCCACGGCGAGACTGCGCATTAGGGCTTCCACCCCGGCTTTGGAGACGGCAGAGGGAACGACATACGCCGAACCGACGGGCGCGTAGGTGGCTGAGATGCTGAGCACGGTGGCCGGATGTTTAGCTGCAAGCCAGCGTCGTCCGCAGGCCATTGTGCAGTGCAATGTACCCATGAGCACGATGTTGATCACAGACCCCCAGGCGCGTGGCGAGAGTTCTTCGGTCCGGGCGATGAAATTTCCGGCGGCGTTGTTGACGAGGATGTCGAGCGCGCCTTCCTTCCAGATCGATTCGATCATCTGCTCGACGGCTTCAAGGCTCCGGACATCACAGGGAATCGCCCGAATCCGGCCTTTGGTTCTCAGTTCGTCGGCAGTAGCTTTTAATACCTCTTCGCGGCGGCCGCAAATATAAACAGTGGCTCCGAGTTCAAGGAAGCGGCTAGCCATGCCCTTGCCGAGGCCGGTTCCGCCACCGGTGATGAGGATGCGCTTGTGCTGGAGCAAATCTTTGTGGAACATAGTCTCCCGTTTCTGTCGTCGCGCCGGCTTTTTGAAGTAGCCTTCTGAGCTGGCCCGTTGGAAAGGACAGATTATATGGAATGGCCGCTGTCGCGACACCTGTGCATCGCTGGACTCGCTAAGGCTGCTCAGTGATTCATGATCGCCCGATGGTTCACGGCACATCGCACGCAACTCGGAATCCATAATCGGCGTACTGAAATTCCGGCGGGATGCTGGAACGTGCAGAACAGCGGGCGACTTTGATGTGGTGGCGCCACGATCCTCCGCGGGAAGCCTTGCGCGGCGGCCTCATCGGGCTTTGGTCCGGGCCATGGGGGTTGCGCTCCGGCGAGATCGCGTAGTAATTCGGGTCGTACCAATCGCTACACCATTCGTGGACGTTGTCCCCGATGTCGTAAAGTCCGAAGGCATTTGGCGCATACTGCGCGACGGGTTCGGGCCCGCTCTGCCAGCGCGTGGCATAGTTCGGCAGCGACTGCGGAGGATCGTCGCCCCAGGGAAATTGCTTCTGCCCGAGGCCACCCCGCGCGGCACACTCCCATTCGGCCTCGGTGGGGAGGCGGAATCGCCAGCCGGTCTGCAGGCTCAACCATTCGCAATAGCGCACAGCTTCGTGCCACGAGACTCCTGCCACGGGCTGTTGCGGATGGTTGAAGTTGGGCTTGCGCCAGAAGTGCGGCGGAGTGCGTCCGGTCGAGATCAGGAATCGCTCGTACTGTTCGTTTGTTACCTGCGTTGCAGCCAGCAGGAATGCATCGACCCATATGCGGTGGATAGGACGTTCGCAATCCTGGCCGCGTTCAGAGCCCATGAGGAAATCGGACGCTGGGATTCGGATCAAGGCGGGCCCGATTTGAATCGCGGTGGACATTCGAAATCAGTGTAGCAATGAAGTTCGATCACCACAGAGGACACCGAGGATCACAGAGGAATGCGACGCAAGCTCGCGACTGTTTCGGCGATCTCGTTTTCCTGGAATAGACGAATCGCGGCGATTCCGGAAGCGCCCGCATCCAAACATGATTTCGCATTTTCCAGGGTAACTCCGCCCAGGGCCAGGACCGGAATCTTCACCTTGCAGACTTCGTGGAGTTGAGTCAGTCCTGCCGGGTCCGCTTTGGGCAACTTTTTCTTTTCGAATACTGGGGCGAATACCGCGAACGTGGCTCCGTTGGCCTCGGCTTGCTTCACTTCTTCTGGTGAGTGACAGGAGAGTCCGATCGGCGGTTCTCGTGGCGAGAGTTCGCGGGCGGAAGCGCCCGCGCCACACTTTTCCCATATCGCTCTAACTTCCCGCGGCGTGATGTCGTCGGAGCGAAGGTGGACGCCGTCGGCTCCGGCGGCTAGCGCGATATCGGTGCGCGAGTTGATGAGAAGAGCAGGGGTCAGAGGCCAGGGGTTAGGGGCCAGTTTGCTAGCTTCGCGTACGGCCTTGGCCGCTTCCCGCGCCAACATTTCCAGTTCGCGCGTGGGAAGATCTTTTTCCCTTAGCTGGATGTAGTTGACTCCGGCGCGGGCAGCTTCTGCGATTTTGTCGAGGAGGCGACGACGGCGAGTGGCTTCGTCCGCGCCAAAAGCCGTGCGGTCGGTGATGTAGTAGAGGAGGCAGCCTTCAGCCATCAGATCTCAGTTATCAGGTCGAGAAGGAGAAATCAAGGCTCTGAAAAAGCCGAACCAACTCCGCGGAAAAGAGGACAATGATTTCGTGGAGAGATCGGCTCAAAGATCTTCTTTTGGCACATTCGATTCTATTTCCGCACGGGCGTAGGTACGTCGAGGGTACTGACATGATAAGTGATGCTGATTTGGAGTTCGCCGAGACGGTAATGCCGGCATTCATTGAAACCGCCAAGATGTTTTCACAGCTCAGTGTCGGAGCTCAGGTTCTGTCAATCGGCTTCCAGGAAAAAGTGTTAGGGAATGCCCGGCACAGAAGGGTAACCCTGTTTCTCACGATCTCTTGGTTTCTCTTTTTGCTGGCGATTGGAAGCGGCGCGATGTATCAATACACGGCCGTCCACTTCATGAACTACTACTTTCAGGGGCAGCCCGACGGTTACTATCCGACGTCATGGATTGGTTTTTTCCTACAGCCCGGAGTCTGGTATGCCGTCATGATGGTAGCTTTCTTTGCAGGAGCGTTCCTTCTCGTAATCGGATGCGCGCAGCAGCTCTATGCTAGAACCGTCAAGAGCGCCTAACGGTCGGCGGCGTGCATTGTCTTACGGCCTGGTTCTCGCGATCTCTGGCAAGACCTCGCCTTTTTTCTTTGGAGTGTCGCCGAGGTGGTAGCTGGTAAGGCCGTCGCGAAGAAACTCGAACGCCTCTTCGGGATTATCGACAATTTTGAACAGGTCGAGATCCTGCGGTGACACGGTGCCCGCGTCGACGAAGGCCTGGAAGTTGATGATCTTGTTCCAGTATTCGCTGCCGTAGATGATCACCAGAATCTTCTTCGCCAATTTCTCGGTTTGCGCGAGCGTCAGGATCTCGAAGAGTTCGTCCATGGTGCCGAAGCCGCCAGGGAAAATCACCAGTCCCTTGGCCAGATAGGCGAACCAGAACTTCCGCATGAAGAAATAGTGGAACTGGAAGTTGAGCGATGGCGTGATGAACTGGTTGGGGTGCTGCTCAAACGGGAGCTGGATATTCAGGCCGATGCTCTTGCCTCCGGCCTCGTGGGCGCCAAGGTTGGCGGCTTCCATGATCCCGGGGCCTCCGCCGGTGGTGACCACAAAACGATGTCGGCGGGCCGGGATGGTGATCGACCATTTCGTCAGCATGTAAGCGAGCTTGCGCGCGTCTTCGTAATAGCGGGCCATATCCACATTCGCCTGGGCCCGTTTCAAATCCTGTTCAAGTTGCTCGGGAGAAGTATTCTTTTCACCAACAGCAGCCAGCGTTTCCGCGGCGATTTTGCGCCCTTGGAAACGCGCAGAGCCGAAGAAGACGACAGTGTCCTGGATCTGCTCGCGGCGAAAGCGGGCCAGCGGTTCCTGATATTCCGCTAGCATGCGCAGGATGCGGCCGTCAGGGCTGCGGAAGAAGGCTTCGTTTTCGTAGGCTAGGGGTGCGGATTTGAGAAAGTCGGTCATCGCTTGCTCGAAATTGAAATCGGGCCCTAGGTCTCTGTTGCGATCTGTACCGTGGTTTTCGGTCTTCAGCGATCAGGATTCACTAGCCAGTGGTAAAGAACCCGCATTCTGGTTCACTGCCCCTGATCACTGACCCCTTGTTTCCGCCATTACTGATGCTCGTGGTAGTGAAGCGCCTCCCAGAAACCGATCCATATGTCCAGCAGGCCCAGCCCGCTGCAGAAACCACGAAAGAAGCCATTGGACACCAGGCTGCGAAGAGCCGGAAACGACAGCAGCAGATAGTTGTCGGTCCACTCGGGGGTCCAGGGCAGGATGATCAGCAGCACGCCCGCCACCGCGCTGATTAAAACAAATAGAAAGACGGAGGTCCGGTGCATCCAGAGCTGGACCAGCCGCGACCGATTCTCGGATGGTTCGAGCAGAATCGTCGGAGCGTCAGTTGGTCGCTGCGGCTCAGGCGCCTTGCCGGGCGCACCGGAGAACATGGGATCACTCATTCAGCTCGCGCTCCGGTGGAAAGAATGGGCGGTGCGCCGGATCCTGGGGAAAAAGGACGTCAAAGCCATCCGGCCTATTCTACGACTTCAGGGCCTTAATGCGCTCGGCCACGTCGCGGTAATCGATGTTGCTTCCGTAGACGTCCATGAAGTGTTTGAGGGCAGAGGTCTTGTCCCCGCATGTCTCGTAAGCCGCAGCCAGTTCGTAATGGAGAGCGACCCGGGTTTCGCCGTCGATGGTCGGCATTTTCAAAGCTTTGTCGTACCAGCGGACAGCGGCCTCGGGAACGCCTTTTTCGAGGAAACACTGTGCCAGCCAGGTGTAAGTCTGCATGATCTGCGGGAAAGGATGACCGTGATCGAACGACTGGCACGCTTTCTGCAGCTCTCCAATGGCCTCATCGAGCAGGCCCATTTCGCGGAACGCGATGCCGAGGTTGTAGTGCGTCTCAGGATCCTCGTCCGCGGCCGCAACATCAGCTTCAAGATCTTTTTTCAGCTCGCCGAACATGTCAGCCAGATCGACGCCGGCGTCTTCCCCGAACGGGGAAGCCTTGGCGGGCGGGGCTGGAGGTGTCGGCGGCAGTACCGGCGCGCTCGGAGCGACCGGCGGCACCGTTCTCGCGGAAGCTACGGGGGCTGCTGAAACTGTAGGAACCTGCACCGGGTGCATGGCAACGGGCGCGATTGGCGCTGCCGCAGACGCAGATGCCGCAGCGCTCGCAGCCAGAGGACTGACCCTCCTGGTCTCAACCGGGGCTACCGGGATCGGAACCGGCACAGGCTTTGCCACCGCGGCCGGAGCGGGCGGCTGCGGCTCGGCAACTGGAGCTGCCTTCAGGAAATCTTCGCCGAGTGAAGCCTCGATGTCAGCAACAAATTCTCCCAATACTGGTGCGGTCTGGCCTGCAGCGGCGCCCGTTTGAGCCTGGGCAACAGGAGCACGTGCAGGCTCATGGGGAACCCCGCCTGGCAGGAACGTGTCACCGAGCGACGATTCCAGATCGCTGACAAATTCCTTCAGAACGGCGGGTTGCGCTTCTGGTTCGGGTTCATGAACCATCGGCGCCGGCTCGGGACCGGGCTCGCGCCGGGGCTTGGCTTGGACGGGCGCTTGCGCCACAACCGGAATTTCTTCCACCACCGGTTCGGGCTCGGGTACGGGCTCTGGCTCAACTGCGACAGGAGCTTCTTCGGCCATCACCTCGATCGAGGGAACATCCTCGGCGGTGAGCTCTTCCATGACCGGCTCAGCCTCAACTGCGGCTTCCTGCGGCTGCATGGCAGCGTCGATTTCGGCGCGAAGTTCGTCGATCTTCGCCTGATCGCGCGTCAGGGTTTGCAACTTCGCCAGAGCGGCCAGCGCTTGCTCGGGCATGCCGTGCCCGACATAGAAGTGAATCTCTTCAACGGTCTCGTCAACGCGGACATCGGAAACCTCGACGGTTGCGGGAGCGGCCTTCGCAACCTCAACAGGTTCTTCGACGGTCGCCGGAGGCTCATCGTCGGCTTCAATCGTGATTGCGTCGTCCCACTCGGAGGAGAGATCGATCTCTTCGCCAGCTGAAGCAGCCTCGGCAGGCGCTTCCGCGGCGGATTCATCCACCACGGCAAATTCGGGTTCCGCACTGGTTTCCGCCGCGGGCGAAGCAGTAGGCCACGGCGACGAAGGCTCGACGGCTGCTTCCTCCGGGTCCTGCACTTCGTGAACCGGAGCCGCTCGGGGCTCGTCAATCGCGACTTCGGCAGGAGCTTCTTCGATGGCGAACTCCGCCACTTCCGGTTCTGCGTCTACCGTTTCAGGAGTAGCCGCATCGAGGAAAATTGGAGCTTCTTCGCCCGAGTCCCGTGGAGCAGGAGCGGTTGTACGCTCTTCATAGCGCTCCGCCAGTTCGCTGTAGCGGGTAGCTTCATCCGGATGCTCGGCCTCGGAGTAAACATTCTGCAGCGTACGGCAGCAAAGCGCCGCTTCGGCAAAACGCCCAGCGCGTGTGTGCAAAGCAGCCAGCCGCTGATTCAGCCGCAGGTCATTTGGGGCCAGCGGCATGGCGGTAAGCAGCGGGCCCAGGGCCTTCGCGGGCATGTTGTACGAGATGAACAGCTCCGCGTCGGTAAGCGCCGAACGGACGGCGAGTGCGACTTCATCGGAATAATGCTGGTGAATCGAGGGCGCGGTCGCTTCCAGATCGTCGATGAGAACAACGGCCTCTTCCGGAGTGATGAGCTTGCTGCCCGAAGTCCCGCCCAGCTGGCTGACCACCTGCTGGTAATTCTGCATGTGCAGGGGGTTCTGCGGTTCGACCTGGGCCAGCTTCTGGTACAGGTCGCGGGCGCGAGTAAGTTCTCCGGACTGAACGCTGGCATGGGCCAGAAGTTCGATGACTTCACTGACGTGCGTGTTCTCTCCGGCTTTATTGAAAAGATCGAGAAGCTTCTGCAGCGAATCGGGATTGTCCCGAACATGCCCGATGACCGTGTGCAGATTCTGCAGGACTTTGTCGGAGTTCTCCGCCAGGAGGCGTTCGGCATGCTGATCGTAAACTTGCAGAGCATTTTCGTATTGCCCGGCCTGCATGAGCGCGTCGGCAAAGTTAGCAATCGCCGACAGATCGTTGTGCACCGTGAGCAACTTGTTGGCGACCGTCCCGGCTTCCGAAAGTTGGCCGGTCAGCAGATAAGCCTTGAGCAGATCGCGCAGACCCTCGGGATTGGAATCGATGTCGGAAATTTTCTGTAGAGCGGAAACGGCTCCCGCGCCGTCTCCCGACTCCAGCAGGTTCTTGCCCTGCATCAGAAGCGCATAAGTATTGCCCGGATCGAGCGTCAGCATGCGCTGCAGGATTTCCTCAGCACCGCTCAGCGATCCCTTCGACCGCATGCTCTCGGCGGCGGCGGAGAAAATCTGCCACGCATCGTTTTTCTTGCCGAGACGCACATAAACTTCCGCCAGCTTCACGCGCATCTGGCTGTTTTCCGGATCCATTTCCAGAATCTTCTGGAAGATGCGGACCGCGTTTTCGAGTTCGCCGGCTTTCAGGAATTCTTCTGCGACCTGCAGGTACTGCGCGCGGGCATCGTTGAACAGGCCCTGCTGGGTGTAGAGTTCGGCCAGCTTCAGCAAGCTCTCTAACGACGGTTTGAGCTTGCAGATCTTCTTGTACATCGCGATGGCCTTGACCGTGAAACCCTGGCTGGCATAGGCATCGCCCACGCTCTTGAAGCACTCGGTGGCCTTGTCGCTCTCGCCAATGCGCGAGTAGAGGTCGCCGACGGTGTTGTTAACCGTCAGGTCCTTGGGATCGTTCTTAAGGACTTTCTCGTATTCGGAGATGGCATTTTGTAGCTTGCCCTGCTGGACATACTTCTCCGCATTGGCGAGAACCTTCTGCTTATTGAAGCCGAACAATGCCATAAGAGCGTCGAACTCCAGACCCTGGTGTTCTGTTACAGCGAATTTGAACCAAAAGTCGCGAACGCACCCGCTGAACGCTGGGGGCTGTTCCCGGGTACAGGTCGCGGAAGGTCATCTTTCATATCGGCAGATGCCCGACCGGACAAGGCCAATTGTACGTCTGCAAGTCATAGAAGGCATGGTTACCAAGGGTTACCGAAAGGGAGTGTACTGACGGGTTACCAAGGGAACAACACGGAGACGGTAGCTCCGCAGTGGCTGGGAGCCGTTGGATCGTTCCGCCAAAACCCATAAATCGAATCGTTTATAAGAATCAGAACCCGCTCTTTTGCCCTCCAACGCACGAACATTTGTACGATAGAGTACAATCAATTCAGATTTGGGGATCCTGGCATCACACACACCAAAAGCGTAGCTAGCTCGGATAGCCGGCTGCCGCACCTCTCGCGAAGATTCGACCCGCGCAGGAAGTACCCGCTCCCAAGAAACTTATGAAGATTCTCCTCTACAACCCCGACAACGGGGTCACGCGCAATTTCATGCCGCACCTATGGATGTTCCTTCTTCAGGCGCTCACGCCAGCGGGCCATGAAGTATTGCTGATCGATGGCAATGCCCAGCCCATGGATGAAGCCCAGATCACAGAGTATGTGCGCGTCCAGAAGATAGGGCTCGTCGGCATTGGCGCGATGACTCGCATGATTGCCAAGGCCTACCGCATGGCCGATGCGATCCGCGCCACCGGAGTCCCCGTGGTGATGGGCGGCCCTCACGTTACCGAGATGGCGGATGAGGCGCTTGGCCGCGATGGTGGCCCCCGCCACGCCGACGCTGTCGCTCTGGGAGAGGCTGACGAGACCTGGCCGCATATCGTGAACGATGCGGCGCAAGGCAAGCTCAAAGAGGTCTATGCACCGGTCGATGTCTTCGGCCAGGAACGCAAGCCCTCTCTCCAGGACTATCCCGCGATCCCCTGGCAGTCGGTCGATCTCGATCAATTCAATCTGGTGCCGGGCGCAGCCCGCGGCATGCTTCAGAAAATCGGGGAAGGCTGGGGAACCTTTCGCATCATCCCGGTCGAATCAGGACGAGGCTGCCCTTATGGTTGCGAATTCTGCACGGTGACCGGATTTTTTGGAGACTCCATCCGCTTCCGCACCAATGAGAGCGTGGTGAATGAATTACTGGCATTGAAAGCTCGCGCTCACACTGAGAAGGGGCAGCTGGCGGTCTTCTTCATCGACGACAACTTCGCCATCAACCTGAAGCGCACCAAGTCGCTGCTGCGCGACATCATCGCAGCCGGAGCCCAGGTGCATTGGGTGGCACAAATCAGCGCGAACCTTTTGCGCGACGAAGAGCTGATTGACTTGATCGCCGCTTCCGGCGGCAAATGGATCTTCATCGGCATGGAGTCGGTCGACCCGGCCAATCTCAAAGACATGAACAAGGGATTCAACAAGCCGGGGGAATACGCTGGGGTGCTAGAGCGGCTGGCTAAGCGCAACGTGTATGCCATCACGTCATTTATTTTCGGCATGGACAATGACACCACCGGAGTGGCCGAGCGTACGCTCGAACAGGTGCGCACTTGGCCCCCGGGACTGCCCATCTTCGGCCTGCTGACTCCGTTGCCTGGAACTCCGCTCTACAAGCGATTGCAGACCGCGGATCGGCTGACTCGCCCGAAACATTGGCAGGAATTCGTTCCGTTTACCATGGCCCATACTCCTTTGAAGATGACCATCGACGAAGCTCACGAGGAGGTGAAGTACGGGTGGTCCCACTGCTACAGCCCTGAGGCCCTCGCACTGGCTGTCGAATCGCTGGATGATCAGCCGCTCGGGTATCGCGTAAACATCTTTCTCGCTCGGCTCTGCTTCCGCGGCATTTATTTCCCCATGTTGGGCAAGTTCGCGTGGCTGAGAGTGATTGCGCAGAACCGCAAGACGATTTTCATCCTGGTGAAGGAAGCGGTTTTCGGCCGCAAGAAGCGCCCAAGTCCTGTGCCAGAACCTGCCTATGCCGAGCGAGAGACCGCGGAAGCTTCGGGGGATTAGGCTGCGCGCAGTCAATTACTGAACCCCGTGCATGGTAGCCTTTTGTAGTGGGGAAGGACGCTTCCAAAGAAGTGCTTTCGCTTGAGGGACGCGAAGTTCAGATTACGCATCCCGACAAGCTCTATTTTTCTTCGCAGGTGAAAGTCTCGAAACTTGACCTCGTCTGTTACTACCTGTCGATTGCGCCCGGAGCTCTGGCCGGCATTCAGGATCGCCCGATCGTCCTCAAACGATTCGTAAACGGCGCCGAAGGAGAGGCATTCTTCCAGAAGCGGGCGCCGGAACAGCGGCCCTCGTGGCTGAGAACAGTTACTTTGTCGTTCCCGTCCGGCCGCACTGCCGAAGAGGTTGTCGTCGATGACGCAGCCGGACTCGCCTGGATCGTGAATCTTGGCTGTATCGAATTGCACCCGCACCCGGTACGTTCGGGCGACCTTGATCATCCGGACGAACTCAGAATCGACCTCGACCCGGTTCCCGGCGTTGGCTGGGACGACGTCCGCCGGGTCGCTCTCGAGGTGCAGGCCCTGCTCGAAGAACTTGGGCTTCGCGGATGGCCCAAGACCAGCGGGTCTCGCGGCATGCACGTGAATGCTCGCATCCAGCCGCGTTGGACGTTTCAAGAGGTACGCCGCGCCGCAGTCGCGTTCTCGCGTGCCGTGGAGCGCCGCGCACCCAACCTCGCCACATCGAAGTGGTGGAAGGAAGAGCGTCACGGAGTGTTCCTCGATTACAACCAGAATGCCAAGGACCGGACCACATGTTCCGCTTATTCCGTGCGCCCGCTGCCGGACGCCCGCGTCTCGGCTCCGCTGCATTGGAACGAGGTACCGGATTGCGATCCAGCCGACTTCACGATCTTCACTGTGCCCGAGCGCTTCGCCAAAATCGGCGATCCCCATGCGGACATGAACTCCATCCCCGGATCCCTGGAGAAGTTGCTCGACCTCGCCGACAAAGATGACGCGGCCGGACTGGGAGACGCACCCTGGCCGCCGCATTTCCGCAAGATGGAATCGGAAGGTCCACGAGTCGCGCCCTCGCGCGCGAAGTCTGCACCGAAGAAGCCACGGGTGAAAATGCCGCTGATTGTGGTGGCGAACTCGCCCGACAAAGCAGCCGCGCTGGCAGGACTCGAAAGATGGAAGACGAAATACCGTCAGGTTGCGCCGTTGCTAGCCCCAGATGACGTGCTGGTGGACTCCATGCGCGGCCGCTCCTCGACCTGGACGCGCATCCGAGTGAATCTGCGCCACGTGCCCGAAGACCTTCGTCCGAAGCAAGAAACTCCCGATCCGGATGACGATCCTACCCGCGAATGGCGCGAGTTGAGTAGGAAGAATAGGAAGAACGAATAACCGGGCTATGTACGAAGAGCAGTGAGCGATGAGCTACGAGCGATAATCAAAAGCAAGCACCACGGTTTGCTCACGGCTCCCGCATATCACCGGCCGCTCGGGAAAATGGCGGCTAATTCCTGCGGAGGCACCACTTCGAGTTGGGCGTAAGTGCAGTCCGTTGGCTTCTTGTCGGACCGCCATCGCCGGAATTGCGCCGTATGACGGAAGCGGTCTCCCTGCATGTGGTCGTACGCCACCTCAATCACCAACTGCGGCCGCAGTGGCTCCCACGAAAGATCCTTTCCCTGGCTCCAGCGGCTTTGCCCGCCGGGCATGCGCTTAACCTCTTCGTCGCCTCCATGATCCGCCCAATGCTTCCAGGGATGAGAAGCCAGCGCATCTTCACGGTAGGGCGCAAGGAAGTCTACAAGTTCCTTGCGCTTGGCCGTACTGAAGCTCGCGCACACGCCGACGTGCTGTAGAGCACCAGCATCATCGTAGAGTCCGAGGAGCAATGACCCGACAAGGGTGCGATCACCCTTCTTGTGCCAGCGAAAGCCCGCCACCACACAGTCACAATCGCGTTCGTGCTTGACCTTAAGCATCACGCGTTTGTTGGGCTCATACGCTCCCGAAATCTGCTTCGCCACTACGCCGTCGAGTCCTGCTCCCTCGAAGCGCCGGAACCAGTCGGCCGCCAGATCACGGTCCTGCGTGGCTGGCGTCAGGTGAATTGGTGGCTTCGCTGATGACAGCAACGCTTCCAGCCGTTGGCGCCGAACTTGGAACGGTTCGCTCCGCAGGTCGCGCTCCCCCTCGCAAAGCAGGTCGAAGAAGACGACTGACGCCGGTGTTTGTTTGGAAAGCAGATTCACGCGCGAAGCGGCGGGATGGAGACGTAGCTGCAGCAGATCGAAATCAAGCTCATTGTCTTTCACAATGACAATCTCTCCGTCGAGAACGCACCGAGCAGGCAATGCCTCCTGTAATGGAGGTGGAAGCTCCGGGAAGTAGCGATTCAGTGGCTTTTCGTCCCGGCTCTGGATCAGGATCTCGTCATTGTCGCGAAAGATCAGCGCCCGGAATCCATCCCACTTGGGCTCAAAGATCCAGTCTTCGCCCGGCGGGAGTTCATCGACGCGCTTCGCCAGCATGGGCAACAGCGGCGGATTTACAGGAAGCTCCATTCCCTCATGGTATAACGCCCGCTAATATGAATGTGCTATGTGGCGCCGATGCCCCCACAGTGTAATGTTCGAAAATCTGTGGGCATTCTGGAGCAAGGAAATCATCGACTATGACTTGGATCCGCACCGTATCCCTGGCTGAATCCGACGAGAAGCTGCGCAAGGCGATTGAGGGCGAGAAACTCCTCTATCCGAAAGAGTACGCCGAGCCGGTGCATCCCGATCCCTCGGGCGCATCGTCGATTGTCGGATCGCACACGCTGATTCCCGACGCCCTCTATCACGCCTTCAGCACATTTGGCGCGCTGATGTCACCCGATCTGCCTTTGAGCCGCGCCCAGCACGAGATGATCGCCACCATGGTTTCGGTGACCAACCGGTGCGTGTATTGAATCGAGTCACACGCAGAGTTTCTGCGTAGAGTGACGCTGGATAAGGGCTTAGTCGAGGCTCTGGAAAAAGACTACACAACCGCGCCCATCTCCCCGCAGGATCGCGTGATGCTGGATCATGTCGTGAAGCTCACGCAAGACGCGACCAAGGTTTGGAAGGACGACATCGATCGACTGCGAGCCGTGGGCTTCGACGATCGCGCCATTCTGCAGATCACCCTGATCGCTTCGTGGTTTAATTACATCAATCGAGTCGCGGACGGGCTGGGGGTTGGAAGGGAATAGGAACATGAATTCGGCGACCTTTGAATTACGGGAGCCTTGGAGTCCGCTTAACGAGGAGCAGGCCGAGCCTTTGCTTCGCGAAGCCCAACGTGAAATATCACCCGGGCACCTGTTACATGGCTTGAGTCTGGTTCCGATAGCCTGTTCTCGACTTGCCGATGATGCTCTTTGCAAGTTGGACGACAGTCGTGTCACAGATGCATCTCACCTGGAGCCGCAGTCCTGGACCGCCGCCGTTTCCACGCTGCCGGGTGTACTCCAGCTTCGATGAGTGGTCCGAGAAGGTCATGATTCCGGATAGCGAGATGGAGTAATCCGGCGCCTCCTTGTGCGAGTCTCCTCCTACGCGCCTATTGTTTAAACGGAACGCTGTAATGCGAGGCCACAACCTGCCACATGCCGCCAGACTTGATCCACACATCCGTCAGGCGATCGCGATACTCGTAGGGCTTGCCCTCTGACACGCCCTTCTCGTGATAGGCACCGGTCACGATCGCCGTATTCCCGTGGATTCGTACCTTGAGATCGGACATCTCCGCGACGTCCACCCGCACTTTCGAATCGGCTGTGTGACTGATGTATCCAGCCTTGCTGTAGACGTTGCCATCCTCGACCGTGATGACAAACTCATCCGCCAGCAGTGACGAGAGGATGTGGATGCTGCGCTGCTTATAGGATTGGGTCCACTTCAACTCAAACGCACGAACGGTATCGGCGTCTGATCTTCGCTGAGCAAACGAACTGGCGTTCGCCGCGAGGACCATGCCGACGATGAGGATCAGGGTTCTACTTCGTATCATGCTTATGTATGTCGCACAGCGCGACTGAACCCGCAAGCTCTTTGTGGCCTTTGTTCCACTTTCGTAATTTCTCTCAAAACATCGGCCTTGGGGAAAAGACACCGGCCCTCCTTACCTCTTCTCAATGAAAACGTGAGTCGCATTCTCCCCAGCCACACTTCGCCCCACCCTCAACCCAAGCTCGTGCGAATTGATCCCCGCAAAGAGAGCTTCCCCTTCGCCCAGCAAGACGGGCGACATGGCTAAATGCATTTCATCGATCTGTCCCAAGACAAGATATTGGCGAATCGTCGCAACCCCTCCGCCGATGCGGACGTCCTTGCCCTGAGCGGCTTCCTTCGCCTGCTTGAGGGCAGATTCCGCGCCGTCGCTAACGAAGTAAAACGTGGTTCCGCCCTTCATCTCCAGCGGAGCACGCGCATGATGCGTCAGCACAAACACCGGCGTGTGATACGGAGGAGTGTCGCCCCACCATCCTTTCCACGAATCATCCGGCCACGGTCCGCGCACCGGCCCAAACATGTTGCGTCCGAGGATCCATGCGCCCACATTGTCGAACGATTGCGCAGCCATGTCGTTATCGATGCCGCGACTCCCGCCACTTCCACCCTGCATCTTCTGAAAGATCTCGGTCTGAAAAAACCACGAGAAGATCTCAGGACCACGAACCCCTAGCGGATTATTTATGTCCTGCCGCGGCCCCGCGGAGAATCCGTCGAGAGAAATGGAGAATGCAGCAACTTTAACTCTGGACATAATGTCTCTCCTGCACGTGTAGGGGCGGACGCCTTCGTCCGCCCCGCGAGCGAAGCGAGCGGCCCCCGGGCAAATGTGTCTCCGACAATATGATTTTATTCGCGGAACCGAACGCCCCGCGCTGCACATGCGAATCTTTCACTCGGGCATTACGACGGATACAGGTCGGAGTAACGCCGCAAGAACTTACCTCTTCCCCGCTAAGCCAGAAATTTTCAGCGTCTGAGGCATCCTGAGCGATGGCGCAGCCCTCGCGAGGGAACACACGGCGCTTGATCGCGCGTGTACCGCTGGACGGGAACTCCGAAAAAACAGAGCTTTCAGTTATGCCGACACCCGCAGTACTTCCGTAATCCCTCCCTGCTGAATTGGCTAGGTCTGCTTGTTCACCCCGCAAATACTTGTAGTATGCGCAAATTATCTCTTTTCGCTGCACCGCTGCTCAGCGCCTTGGCCGTTATCGCGAGCGCGCAGGACAATCGCGTTTTCAACTGGACTCCTGCCAACACCGAGACCATTCCCATGGAGCCCGCCAGTTGGCGCGGCGGCCGCGTCTACTATCCGGCGGCCGGAGGCGGCAACATGCACGTCGGCATCGAAGCCCGGTATCCCGTCACCATCGCCATGACCTGGGCCGACGAGTGGAACACCGCGATGCAGCATCCCGACGCGCCCGTGAATTTCAACTTCCTCTGCCTCAAGGAGCACGTCACCAGCACGGTGTACGAGTGCCATCTGCCCTCCGAGCGCCCCATGATCATCACCTTCCGCGACGAGCGCAAGCCGGAGAAGCCGGTCGTCTCGACCATCGGCGTGATCCTCGGGCCCGGCGTGCGGCAATTCATTTCGCCCAACGATCTCCACATCCAGTACTACAGCTGGAGTTGCGTGGACAATTGCGTCCTCCCCGAGTTCCACTCGCGCCGCATCCTGAACGAAAAATACGATGTGACGCCGGCGCCCAAGGTTTACAGTCTGATGACGCCCGATCATGATGGCCAGGAGCTCAGCGTGAAGATCAAGTCTCCCATTCCACTGACCGTGGCTCTGCTGCCGTCGCACCTGGCCGACCAGGTCTATGACAAGAGTGTCAGTCTCACCGATGCGCTCAGCCAAACCGGTTGTAAGGAGCGCGGCGTCCAGTCGATGAGCTTCAACTGCACCTTCAATGTCGCCAATGGCTCGCAGACACTGTTGATCCTGCCGGACATCACCTTCTCCGGCCACAAGAAAGCGAACGTCGAAGTCGAGACCGTGAAGTGCGTCGAACGCTGCGACCTGCTACCGAATCAGTAAGGCTGTGAGACAGCCCCTGAAACTGAACTCGCGGAAAAGGAAAAGGCCGTCGAGATTTCTCTCAACGGCCTGCCGAAGATCACCCATTCTCGCTGGCGGGATATCCGTTCAGCCATGAGCTTTCGGCGAGGAAAGCGGGCGCGACCCTTGGGTAGGGCACAACTTCAGTCGTGCCGTTAAGTCCCTGAAAATGAGATCGCGCTTTAGCGCCTGAGGTGCGCTCTTGCCCGTTCGGCGGCCTTTTCAGCAGCCTGCTAGCTAGGCTGCCACCTTCTTTCCAGTGCGCAAGTAGTGATTGATCGTCTTTTCCCAGTTCTGCATTTTGTTCTCGAACCAGCTCTGGCTATAGTGCTCCAGATCGCCGTTGCCTTCCGGCGAGAGTCCAGTATAGCGGTAGCGAATATGGGTACGAGTCCCTTCCGCGCCAGACCGAGACAGTTGGATGCGAAGCTCGGTGATGATGTGTCCAGGATCGATCCAGAGATAGTTGATGCGGAAAGCCGCGGGGTCGTAATCGGTCACGATCCAGGTCGTCTCTGCGGACGCCCGGTCCGGCGCGGCAGAGCCCGGCGGGTTGGATGTGGTGAACACGCATCCCAGTTCAGCAACGCCGGAGTCGGAATAGATCAGGCGATAATTCCAGCCCGGAAGCCAGTCAGTTTCGCGCACCGGACAAAGCAGCGGGAAAACTTTCTCAGGCGCGGCTGGGTTGGTTTGGGTAAATTCGTGAACGACACGATTGCCTTTGAACGCAGTCATGATTTCCTCCAAAAAGAAAACCGGCGAGCCTGAGAGGCACGCGGGTGTGATTTGTGATTTTTTACTTCGCAACAATGAATGCAAAGAAAAAGGTCGTCGAGATTTCTCTCAACGACCTAAATCGACTATATCAGCACCGTGAGGTCCTAAGCGCGCGATTGTTGCCGAGGACACGCCTGCGCCCCGCGAAGCGAACGAAGTCGCGAAACGGCGAAAGAATGCAGCCTTCGATGCAAGTCGTCGGTGAACGTGGGAAGATGTTCAAGCTCCGAAGGAGCGAAAGAAACCCCAGCAAGCGACTACCGAGAATCCCCACCCTTGCCGGGCCACCCACCGGAGCGACTCCCGGATCACTCG